>Ga0066637_10002820_pt1 | contig 11631 bp, 9 predicted proteins | sample CryGeyCG2014_020_FD_62737 | JGI IMG/M metagenome (GOLD analysis project Ga0066637, IMG submission 62737) | Groundwater microbial communities from aquifer - Crystal Geyser CG08_land_8/20/14_0.20 | ecosystem: Environmental > Aquatic > Deep subsurface > Groundwater | place: USA: Utah: Grand County...
AGAATAAACCTGCCCGGATATTTAAAAGAGTATGCAAAAATTAAAAATAATGCAGTTGTGGCAGGGCTTTATAACAGATTGGAAATTTGGAATAAGAAAGACTGGGAAACCTACAAAGGAGGCGCTGAAAAGGATTCGGCTGATATAGCAGAGCATTTAGGGAATTTAGGAGTTTAATCCCACGTTACCCTTCGACTCGTCCCGACTAAAGTCGGGACTCGCTCGGGGCTTCGAGGGACAAGTTAATTTGATATTAGAGGTCGGCAGTTTTTAACCTTAAAAATTCAAAACAAAAATTCGTTGAAACATTTATGTTTCACGAGCCATTTGTTCACCTCCAATTTGTCTAAATTTTCAAAACAAAAACAAAATAGGGGGCTGCCGACCATTAAATAAATAAATGACAAATCACATACCAGTTCTTTTAAAAGAGGTAATAAAAATTCTTGAGCCTCGTCGAGGGATAATAATTGACGCAACTCTTGGAGCCGGCGGACACAGTAAGTTTATTTTGGAAAAATCTAAAGTTTCAATTATTGGTTTAGACCAGGACGGGGAAGCTTTAGAGACTGCAGAGGAGAACTTAAAAAAGTTTAAAGACAGAGTAACCTTAATCCGCGAAAATTTCAGCAACTTACAAAAAGTTTCAGAAAAACTAGGTGTTCTAGGAAAAGTAAGAGGAATAATTCTGGATTTAGGGATTTCCAGTCTTCAACTTGATGGAGCAGAGCGCGGATTCAGTTTTCAAAAAGAAGGACCGCTGGACATGAGGATGGACAGGCGCCAAAAAATCACAGCTTACGAAATTATAAACAGCTGGCCCAAAGATAAAATCGCCGCTATTTTAAGGGACTATGGAGAAGAAAGATTTTCAAGAAGGCTGGCTAAAGCAATCACTGAAGAGAGGAGGAAGAAAAAAATCGAGACTACGACTCAGTTGGCAGAGCTCATTAAAAAAAATGTACCAAAAAAATATGCTTTCTCCAAAATCCATCCAGCAACGCGAACTTTTCAAGCTTTAAGGATTGTTGTAAATGACGAACTTTCGAATCTGGCAAAGGTTTTAGAGGATTCTGAATCGGTTTTAGCTGGAAGGGGTAAGATAATTGTGATTTCTTTTCACTCTTTGGAGGATCGGATTGTAAAGAGATTCTTCAAAGAAATGGCAAGTAAATCATTGTTTAGGATTCTAACAAAGAAACCTGTTACGCCGAGTCTAGAAGAGATAAGGAGCAATCCTCGAAGCCGGAGCGCCAAGCTTCGCGCCGCGCAAAAAATAAATAATTGTTAAATTGCTTCATTGTTGAAAAACCTATAACAATTTAACAATGTAACAATTTAATAATAAAAAGGTAAAATATGGGAAGACTACTAACAATCACCAGATCAGACACCGTAGAGTTTGGTATTAGAAAATCAGCCTATGCGCCCCAAGTTAAAGTCGGCAAAAGGTCGCTTGGTTTTATTACTATCATTTTATTTCTAATTTTGAGTTTATTCTATTTGGCTCAAACAAACCAAATTGCAACCAAAGGATACAAAATAAGAGAACTGGAAGAGAAAAAAGCGCAGGAGCTTAACAAGCAAGAAAGTTTAAAAATTGAGGCTGCCAGACTTCGTTCCATTAAAGAGATACAAAATAATGCCTCTAATTTAGAGATGGTTCCCGCTACCGAGATTAATTATGTTTCTCCTGACAAATCTGTTGCCAAAAAGTAAAAATGAAATATTAGTGAACCCCGTTAGATAATTACTTTATGTGATAAGTAACAAATCCCACCAGATGATTTATCTAACGGGGTGAAAAGGCACCCTAGGGTGCCTTTTTTTATCTTCCCGCTACTTCGATAAATATTTTTAATTAAGGTATAATGAAAAAATATGAAGTATTTTAAACATACAACGCAAAAGTTGAGAATCGGAATCTTTTTTGCCCTTGTTTTTTTATTTTTCTGCCTGATGATCTTTCGCCTTTTCGAAATTCAGGTTTTGAGAAATAGTTATTATTTAACTTTAGCCAAAAGCCAGCACTGGATGACAAGAAAAATTCCCGCCAAGAGAGGAGAAATTTACTCCAAGGACTTCAAAACCAATGAGAAGTATGTATTGGCTACCAATAAAGAGCTAAATATGGTTTATGCTGTTCCTCGTCAGTTGAAAGATAAAAAGGAACCTGCTTTTAAGTTAGCCTCTATCTTGTCTATGGATGAGAATGAGATATTCAATTCATTAAATAATGATAAGGTTTATGTACCCATAAAGCACAAACTTACCAATGATGAGGTTTCCAAAATAGAACAGTTGGGAATAACCGGCATCATGCTTCAGCCGGAAGACTGGCGCGAGTATCCCGAGGGCGAACTGGCGAGCCAGGTTTTGGGATTCGTAAACAATGAGGGAGTCGGTCAGTACGGAATTGAAGGATATCTAGATGAGAAACTCAAGGGCAAACCCGGTGAGGTGACACTAGAGCGAGATACTGGTGGTCGTCCGATAACCGTAGGCGAAAGAAAAGAGAACCCGGCTTCCGATGGACAAGATGTGGTTTTGACAATTGACAGAGTCATCCAAGATTTTGCCGAGCGCGAACTCAAAACCGCGATTGAGAAATTCGGCGCTAAAGGAGGCAATGTCATTGTAATGAATCCCGAAAATGGTGATATCTGGGCGATGGCTAATTATCCCACTTTTGATCCCAACAAATTTAACGAAACTAAGGATATAGAGGTTTTCAAAAATACCTCCATAACTCATATTTACGAGCCGGGTTCGATATTTAAGATAATTACTATGTCAGCGGGGATTGATTCCGGCAAAGTCCTGCCTACCACAACTTATGTAGATCCTGGTTCAATAACTATCGGTTCCTATACAATCAAAAACTCTGACGGCAAAACTCATGGGAAAAAAACAATGACCGAAGTTTTAGAGGAGTCTTTGAATACGGGCGCATTCTTTGTTAAAGAACAGATGGGCAATGAGACATTTTTAAATTACATAAAAAAATTCGGCTTTGGACAGAAAACCGGCATCCAGTTGAATGGAGAAGCAGAGAGCGCTTTAAAATCTTTCAAGAGCTGGAGAGACATAAATTTTGCCACCGTCACTTTTGGACAGGGGATTGCCGTGACACCACTGCAGTTTGTGACCGCCGCCGCCACAATTGCCAATGGCGGAACTTTAGTGAAACCCAATATCATTGCCGAATATGTAATGCCGGATGGTAGCCGAGTAAAAACTCAAAAGGAGGTTAAGGATACAGTGATAAAAAAAGAAACCGCTAATATGGTTGGGGCGATGATGGTTTCTGTTGTTGAGAAGGGTCACGGAAAAGCCGCCAAAATCCCGGGTTTTAGAGTAGCTGGCAAGACCGGAACAGCCGAAATTCCCTCCAAAGACGGTAAGGGTTATGAAACAGGGAAAAATATCGGTTCTTTTGTTTTGTTTGTACCGGCCGAAAATGCTAAGTTTATTGTTTTAGTTAAAATTGATGAACCGAAAGGAGTTCAATGGGCAGAATCGACCGCCGCCCCGGTTGCTGGAAGCATAGCCAAAAAAATTCTAAATTACTTAGAAGTCCCACCAACTGCTAGTCAATAAAAATGAAGAGATTAATTGAGAAAATTTTAAAATTTTTTGCCAAATGGTACTTGAATAGAAAAAAGCCGGATATTATTGCCATAACTGGAAGCGTAGGTAAAACCACCACCAAAAAAGCTGCCGCACTTTTAGTGGCACGAAAGTTTAAGATCACTGAGTCTTTTGAGAGCGGTTACAATACCGAGATAGGAGTGCCTCTTTTTATTCTTGGACAGAAGGTGCCAAAGAATAATATTCTTTGGCCATTAACGCTAGTCAAGTGCTTTTTTAAAATTTTTGGTAAAGAGAAACCAGAGAAGCTCGTTATCGAAATGGGGGCTGACAAACCCGGCGACATCTCTTATTTTTTAAGCTTTATAAAGCCAAATATATCGGTTGTTACCGCTATTTCCGAAACCCACTTGGAGCAGTTTAAGACTGTAGAGAATGTATTTCGAGAAAAAAAGAAGCTTGTTGAAGCCTTGCCTCCTGATGGAGTAGCTATCCTTAATTTTGACGATCCTTTGGTTTTAAGCTTATCTTCAAAAACTCAAGCCGAGGTTCTAACATTCGGTCTCTCCGAAAAGGCTGACGTTTTTGCTTCAGATATTAAAACTTCTATTGGAGGCACTGACTTTATTTTGAATATCAAATCCCGAAAAGCTAAGATCCCGCTTAAAGTTATGTCTTTGGGAGAACATTCTCTTTATCCACTCCTGGCAGCTGCTGCCTGTGGAGCAAGTTTGGAAATTTCTTCAAAAATAATCAAAGAGACGCTTCAGGGTTTCAAGCCAATGAGAGGAAGAATGAATCTAATCCCCGGCATAAAAGACTCCTTTCTTATAGATGATTCCTACAATGCCAATCCTCAGGCTGACAAAGAGGCGCTTGAAACCTTAAAAAAGATAGCACCCAAAAGAAAGATAGCTGTTTTGGGTACCATGAACGAAATGGGCGATTACTTTGAAGAGGTCCACAAAAGAGTCGGCAAGGAGGCAGCCCAAGTAGCGGACATTCTGGTTACTGTCGGCGAGGGTGGCAGAATAATAGGTGAAGAAGCAATATCTTACGGTATGAATCCTCGCAAGGTATTCATGAAAGATGACGCCGAAGAAGCAGGAGAGCTTTTAAGAAAAATTATAGAGCCTGAAGATACAGTTTTGTTTAAGGGTTCACAGAATAACGTAAGACTGGAAAAAGCTGTGGCTAAAGTTATGAAAGAATCTTCTCGAGCCAAAGAGCTTTTAGTTAGACAAGATGAATCTTGGGGGAAGCGCTTAAACTCTTGAATTTTGATTGCTTTGTGTTAAATTCTAGGATAGTTTATGCAGATCATAACCTCTCTATCTAAAATATTTTTTCTTACTGCTATCTCTTTTGGAATGGCTCTGTTTTTGACGCCTCTCGTTACTTATTTTTTGTATAAATTTAAGATAAAGCAGCAGATTCGGGAGACCTCTATGGACGGAAAGGCTTCTCCTATTTATTCTTCAATGCACAAGCAGAAAGAGAATACGCCCACCATGGGCGGCATCATAATCTGGCTCTCTGTTCTGTTTGTAACTCTGCTTTTTAATTTGAGCCGTGCCCAGACCTGGCTTCCTCTTTTCACCTTGGTCTCGGCAGGGATTCTAGGGATTTTTGATGATGTCTTTAATGTTTTAAGCATTGGAACCCAGCGGGGATTGAGAGCTATAAGAAAGCTCTTATTTCAGCTTGCCATTGCGGGAGTGGGCGCCTGGTGGTTTTTTTACAAACTCGGTTTTGACAGTATCCATGTTCCCGGAGTAGGGGATTTCAGTATAGGCTGGTTCTACATCGCTTTATTTATACTGGTTATCGTTTCTACCACTAATGCCGTGAATATAACCGATGGTCTTGATGGTTTAGCCGGCGGTCTTTTAGCTATTGCCTTCGGCGCTTTTGCAGTTATTGCAATTGCCAAAGGGAGGATAGAGCTGGCAGCATTTTGCGGAACCATTTTAGGCGCTCTTTTGGCTTTTTTGTGGTTCAATGTCTATCCGGCAAGATTTTTTATGGGTAATACCGGCGCCATGTCACTAGGTGCCACCTTGGGAGTAGTGGCTCTGCTTTTGAATTCTGTTTTGGTTTTGCCTATCATTGGTTTTGTTTTTGTGGTAGAGACTCTGTCGGTAATTATTCAGGTTACCTCTAAAGTCGTAAGGGGTAAAAAGGTATTTCTGGTAGCTCCCATCCATCATCATTTTGAAGCGAAGGGTTGGCCTGAGCCAAAAATCACCATGCGCTTCTGGATTATAGCCGCTGTTATGGGTTCGGTAGGCTTGGTCGTCGGTCTTATAGGAATGGGCGCAGGCTAGATAAACACTAATTAAAATGAGAAGAAGTAAATCTGATTACATATTAAGCCTCACGGTTTTTATTCTCCTTATCCTGGGCTTAGTAATGATTTCCAGCGCCAGCGTTGTCATCTCTTATGACAGATTCGGCAGCAACAACTATTTTCTTATAAGACAGATTATAAATGCCGCCATAGGGATAGGGTTTTTGATAGTTTTTTATTTGATTGATTATAGATTTTGGAAAAAAGTTGCTTTTATCCTTTTGATTTTAACTATTTTCCTGCTCCTTCTAGTCTTCTTTATAGGTTTTTCTTTCGGAGGAGCAAAGAGATGGCTCTCTTTGGGTGCTTTTTTCCTTCAACCTACCGAGATTGCTAAATTGACCTATGTTTTATACTTAGCCGCTTGGCTTGAGAATCGTGGAGAAAAACTTAGGAATTTTCAGTATGGATTTATCCCTTTTGCTTTTATGACCGTCTTTATTGGCTCTTTGATTGTATTACAACCCGATTTTGGAACAGCTATTGTTATATCCTTAACCGCTGCTTCCATGTTTGTGGTTGCTGGTGCCAGCTGGCAGCAGATTATTGTTGGCGGCTCTTCTGGTTTGCTTTTGGGTTGGTTCCTGATAAAAAGTTCTGCTTATCGTTTTGCCCGCCTTTCGGTTTTTCTTAATCCCTCATCCGATACACAGGGTATAGGGTATCATATGAACCAAGCTCTTTTAGCTATTGGCTCAGGAGGAATTTTGGGGCTTGGGTTTGGAGCCTCGAGGCAAAAATATAATTACCTGCCAGAGCCGATGGGCGACTCTATATTTGCCATTATTGCGGAAGAGATAGGTTTTATAAGGGCGGCAATAATAATACTTTTATTCTTACTTTTTGCTTATAGAGGTTACCAAATTGCAAGAAAAACGCCGGAAACCTTCGGAAGGTTAGCAGCATTTGGCATAACCACTTGGATAACCCTGCAGGCTGCCATAAACATTGCCGCTATGCTTTCTCTGGTTCCTTTAACGGGCATTCCCCTGCCTTTTATCAGCTACGGAGGTTCTTCTTTAATGTCTTCTTTAGCTGGCGTGGGAATTCTTTTAAATATATCAAAGACTACTGCAAAAGGAGATTCTTATGAAAGTCCTCATCGTCGCTGGTGGTACCGCCGGGCACATAATACCCGCTTTGGTAGTCGCCGAAGAATTACAACAAAAAGATAAAGATTTAGACATTCTTTTTGTAACTACTCGCAAAAAACAAGACTGGGAGCTGATATTAAAAAAAGGGTTCAGTCTTAAAAAAATTTTTGCTGGAAAATTCAGGAAGTATTTTTCCCTTCTTAATCTGGTTGATATTTTCAAAGTTGTTGCAGGATTTTTCCAAAGCCTTTTTATTATTTTAAGATTCAAGCCTCAAATAATATTTTCCAAAGGTGGCTACATCTCGGTCCCGGTTGTTTTAGCTTCAAGGATTTTAGGAAAAAGGATCATTATTCACGAGTCAGATTTTGTTTTGGGTCTAGCCAACAGAATCTCTTTCCCTTTTGCTGATAAACTGGCGGTTTCTTTTCCGGTAGAGTTTTATAAAAATAAGAAAGACAAGTTATTCTTTTCCGGCAATCCTGTAAGAAATCTGGCGACTCGAGAAAAAAGCTACAATGAGAGCAAAACAATTTTTATCATCGGCGGAAGTCAAGGTGCCAGAAAGATAAATTTTGCTGTTTCGGAAATTTTGGATGAGTTTTTGAAAGATTATAAAATCATACATTTAGTAGGGGAATTGGACTTTGAAGATGTTAAAAAGAAAAAAGAATTGCTGGATAAAGAGAAATCAAAAAATTATCTAATATATCCTAATGTCTTTGATGATAAAGATTATGGCGAACTTCTAGGAAGAGCAGACGTGGTTATAAGCCGAGGAGGGGCAGGAGTCATATCAGAATTAGCCACTCTTGGCAAGGCTTCAATTATTATTCCTCTTAGAGGACACCAAGAGAAAAATGCCGAAATTCTGGAGAAAAATAATGCCGCCCTGGTTTTAAGAAATGAAGATTTAACTTCCCTAGAACTTAAAAATAAAATCAAAACCCTGCTTCAAGATAATGAGCTAATGAACAGGCTAAAAAATAATATCTCTAAATTCTCCTCAAAAAATGCCGCTTCCATTATCTCTAAAGAGATATTAAGTTTGGGAAAATGACAATGAAAAAAATTCTCCTGCTTGCTGATATTCATCAAAGAGTTTCTGTTTTGAAAAATCTAGAAAATTTTCTTCCCGGGAAAAATTTTGATGCGATTTTGGTGGCAGGGGATTTGACTGACAGAAACGCTGAAGCTCTAGATTATGCCAAAAAATTTGAGAAAATCATAAAAGCAAATCACTTAAAATTTTTCTTCATACACGGCAACGGTGATGCCCCAGAAGTTACAAAGTACTTTACAGAAAAAGGATATTCAATCCATTTAAAAGAAAAAAAATTAGATAAATTCAAAATAATCGGAATTGGTGGTTTTGGAGAGGAACACCCCCAAAAATTTGATGTGACTGATTCGATATTTATTACGCATTTTCCGCCTATTTTTACCCCGTTAGAAGTCCCCTCTGAAGGCGGGGCATCCCGACCTTGGTCGGGATTACTTCTAACGGGGTTTACCTCAAAAAAGTTTAAAGATGCACCACTGGTTCACATATTCGGACACACCCATTTCTGGGAGTATAAAAGAAAACACGGCAAGACTCTTCTTGTCCAGCTTCGAGCCGCTTCTTTTGGCAGAGCCGGTATTTTGGAGCTTCCAAGCCTCAAGCTAAGTTTTTTAAGTTTTAAAAATGGTAAATCCAGCACCCCGACCCGGGTGTCGGGGTGCTGGATAAATAAAGAAAGGACAAATTTGGGTAATAACAGAACAAATTTACTATTATCAAAATATTTATTACTCCTTAAGAGATACAAAGTTCCTAAAGGCATAATCACTCACAGTTTAGGAGTTTGTAAAGTTTCTTGTTTTTTAGTTAGAAAATTAAAAGAGAAAGGTTTTTATTTAGACGAAGATATCGTCGTCGGAGGATCACTGCTACATGATGTTGATAAAATAATTACCAGAAGTTTTAATCATCACGGAAAAAAGATAAAGGAACTTTTGAAAAAAGAAAAACTAAATCCCAAAATTTTTCTTGTTGCTCAATATCATCAGGCAGAAAATATTTTTGATAAAAATTTTTTCAAACTACCTTTAGAAATAAAAGTGGTTTTTTATGCTGACAAAATTTTTGAACAAAAAATTTGTTCAATAGAAGAGAGAATTGCTAGTTGGCAGAATAGGCTAAAAAAAGCCGGCAAAAAAGATGTTATTGCAAACTATGAGAAGACAGAAAGGATGATAAGAAAGATGAAAGAGCTAGAAGAAGAATTATTAAAAAAAGCAGGAATATCTTTTAAAGATATAAAAAGAGAAATAGAAAAGCTGAATTAAAACTTTTAAGTTTTTATAATATAATTAGGTAAGTTATGGCTAAACCAAAAAAAACTGGCAAAACGAATAAAAAAGCGAATAAATCAAGAAGGCTTGCAATCCTCATTATTAGCAGCCTCTTGAGTTTTTTAATAGTGGCTATTGGTGCCGGAGCAGCCTTCTACTTTTATTTTTTTATAAAGCCTGATATGGTTATAAAATCTATGCAGAAGAAGATGATTGAGGCTAAAAAATTCCATTATAAAGGAGAGGTAACTTTAAAAAGGGCACAAGATGAACAAAATACAAAAACTGTTTTCAATATCGAAGGAGACGTTGATGAGAGCGAGGAGAATAAACCCAAACACTCTTTAAAATTAGATGCCGGAAGTGATTTTATGCTATTCGATTTGGATACAGAGCTGGATTTTAAGATTATCGGCAAAATTTTTTATTTAAAAGCCAACAAACTGCCTAGTGTTTTGGCGGTTTACGGAGGTGATTTTTCAAATATTTTAAACAAATGGGGAGTTTTAGAGACTAGAGAACTTAGAAAGAACAAAGAGTTGCGGGAGCTTATGGAGAATAACCAGCTTTTCAAAAATATCAAGGTTTTAAAAACAGAAGAGATTGGAGGAAAAGATACCTATCACTACCAAGTCTCAGTTGATAAAGAAGCGCTTCTTGAAATTTCAAACAACAAAACTCTCTCTGAAGTTTTAACCCCAGAGGAGTTGGAAGAGGTGAAAAAATCTATTAATTCTTTGCCGGAGTTAGTTTTGGAGACGTGGATAGGCAAAGAGGATTACTATCTTAAAAGATATAAAGGAAACCTCACTTTAAATACCGAGTTTGGAAAAATAACTATAGATTTTTTGCTTAACTTATCAAGATTTAATCAGCCAGTTAAAATAGAGTCGCCAGCCGTTGCCGAGCCTTTGGAGCAGTTATTCTCATCTTTCTGGGAAAATATTAAAAAACTTCAAGCCTTCCAAATCTAAAAATGTTTAATATAGAAACAATCGAACAATTAGCTAAAATAAAAGAAGAAGAGTTACTAAGTATCTACTTGGATATAGACAGAAAGAAATATTCCACTGTTGTCATTTCAGATAAAGTGAAAGATTTATTCAAGACAGTGGATTTAGAGGAGTCACTAAAAAGAGAAATCGAAAAAAAGGTTAGAGATTTTATATCAAGATGTTCAAAAGATACCAAATCCGTTGCTGTTTTCGTCTCCCCAAAGCACTGGTTCTCTTATGTTTTTCCTTTCGAGGTGGAAGATTCAATATTCCTGGACAGTTTTTTTAATCTAGAGCCTCTAATTCTCCTTTTGTCAAAAAACAGGAATATAGGTGTATTTCTTCTAGATAGTGAACAGGCGCGTTTTTTTGCGATATTTTTGGGCGAGATAGAGGACCATCATCATTTTGAAGACCAGATGGTAAGAAGACATCATGAAGGCGGCTGGTCCCAAAAGCGTTTCGCCAGGCATACCGAGGAAATAATCAAAAAACACCTTAAGAATTCCCTGGAATTTTTGCTCAAGATGCACAGAATATACAAATTTGAATATCTTTATCTAAGAAGCGAGCCGGAGCTGGAGCACGAATTTGTAAATATGCTTCCGGCAGAGATAAAGAAAAAATTAAAGGGCGGCATAAAAGTTTCGATGAATGCCAAGCCTCAGGAAGTTATTGAGAAAGCTTTGGAGCTTGAGGAGAAAGAAGTTGAAAAAGAAGAAGTCGATTTGGTCGCCGAACTTTCAAATCTCATACATTCCAAAAAGGGCGAAGGAAAAGTCGTGTCTGGTTTGCTTCCTGTTTTGGATGCTTTATACAACCAAAAAATCAGCCTTCTTCTCGTTAACAGCGAATTTTCACAAAGGGGCACCTACTGCAAATTCTGCCACTACATATCTTTGAGTGATGAGTACTGTCCATATGATGAGACTCCCAACAACAAAGTCAAAGATACAGTGACCTTAATAATTGATGAAGCTTTGAGCCAGAAGGCAGAGGTAGAGGTTTTCGAAGATGATCAAACCTTGAAAGATTTAGGAAATATCGCCGCCTTCTTAAAAGAATAATGAAGCTCTCATTAAGAATAATAAGCTATGCACTTTTAATTTTTACTATTGTATTTTTCCCGCCTTTATCAGAATCTCTAAAAACAGAAGACAATAAACCTTTAAAGAAAATTCTAAGCGGAAGTGAGGTCTTGAAAGAAGAAACCGCCCTTGGTCTGTCCGAAGGCGAGGAAGAGATCCTAGATGAAAGTGAAGCA
>Ga0066637_10002821_pt1 | contig 11630 bp, 6 predicted proteins | sample CryGeyCG2014_020_FD_62737 | JGI IMG/M metagenome (GOLD analysis project Ga0066637, IMG submission 62737) | Groundwater microbial communities from aquifer - Crystal Geyser CG08_land_8/20/14_0.20 | ecosystem: Environmental > Aquatic > Deep subsurface > Groundwater | place: USA: Utah: Grand County...
GGTTGCTCAGGGGGCACTGGCTAGAAGGTTAACTCACATCATTTACGCCATCTTGAAGACCAATCAAGACTACAATGTTAATTTGTAAAAGAACCTATTGATTATTTATAGTAAGTCTTTAATTAACTCTACTACACCCTGACATTTCTATTTCCCGCTACCCTGACATTATCATTTCCTTTCTACACCCCCACACCTAATTATAGGTGTGGGGGTTGACCCCTTCAAATATTTTCCGGTATAACTTTTTTTGTTTTTTGTAATCTCTTTTAAAGTCCCTTCAGCCAAAATATATCCTCCTTTCTCTCCACCTTCTGGACCCAAGTCAATAATCCAATCAGAATTTTTTATAACGTCAATGTTGTGCTCGATAACGAGAACCGTATTTCCTTTTTCAACCAATGCCCTTAAAACCAAAACTAATTTTTTAATATCATCAGGGTGAAGCCCTGTGGTGGGTTCATCCAAGATATACAATGTCTTGCCTGTTGATTTTTTGCTAAGCTCTGCAGCTAATTTTATTCTTTGAGCCTCCCCGCCAGACAAAGAAGGAGCTGGCTGCCCGAGTTCAACATAACCAAGTCCGACCTCCCGCAAAGTTTTCAGTTTTCCTCTCAAGCCGGGAATATTCTCAAAAAACCCCAGTGCTTCTTCAACCGTCATCCTAAGAACTTGGGCGATACTCTTTCCTTTATACTCAACATCTAAAGTTTCTTGATTATACCTTTGGCCCTTACAGGTTTCACATTCAACATAAACATCTGGTAAAAAATACATTTCAATCTTTTTTACTCCTTGACCCTCACAAGCTTCGCACCTTCCTCCTTTTACATTAAAACTAAATCTTCCAGCCCTATAACCTTTACGCCTTGCTTCTTTAGTTTCTGAAAAAAGAGCCCTAATATAACTGAAAGCACCGGTATAAGTAGCTGGATTAGACCTTGGGGTTCTCCCTATTGGGGATTGATCAACTAAAACAACCTTGTCTAAAAATTCACTACCCAAAATTTCTTTGTGTTCTCCAGGCTTTTCCTTGGAGTTATAAAATTTTTTATAAAGGGCTCTTGATAAGATGTCATTAACGAGCGTGCTTTTCCCGCTTCCAGAAACTCCTGTCACGCAAACAAAACTTCCCAAAGGAATTTTAACATCAATGTTTTTTAAATTGTGTTCTCTCGCTTTTTTAATAATTAGATAGTTTGGAATTTTGAATTTAGAATTTGTAATTTGTTTGTCCGCCAGCTGGCGGATTAGGATTTCGGATTTAGGATTTTCAATCTCAACCTGCTTCCTCCCTGACAAATAATCCCCAGTTAAAGTGTGAGAGTTAAGAAGCTTTGCTGGGGTGCCTTGAAACATCATCTTGCCTCCGTGCTTTCCTGCTCCCGGACCTATATCAATCACCCAGTCAGCAGAAAGAATGGTTTGAGGATCATGCTCTACCACTATTACTGAATTTCCCAAATCTCTTAGCTTTTTTAAAGTCTCTATCAATCTACCTTGGTCTCTGGGATGAAGCCCTACCGATGGTTCATCTAAAATATACAAAACCCCGGTAAGCTTTGAGCCAATTTGAGTAGCCAAACGAGTTCGCTGCTCTTCTCCCCCAGCCAAGGTTGCAGTCTCTCGAGACAAAGTCAAATATTCCAAACCCACATCAATTAAAAATTGGATTCTCTGACCTATCTCTTTCAGTAAAGGCTGCACAATCTTAAGTTTTTGAGGAAAAATTTCTTTTTCTAATTTCTCAAAAAATTCTTTAGTTTTTTCAAGACTCATCTCTGATATTTCAGCGATGGACTTACCTCTTAAAGAAACACACAACGCTTCCCTTCTCAACCTCTTACCTTGGCATTCTTCACATTTTCTTTCTCTCATATACTGAAAAATCTCTTCCCTGGTTGCTTCAGAATCTGTCTGCCAATATCTTCTTTCAAGACTTGGAATCACCCCTTCCCACCCACCTTGGTGGGAAACCACGCCCTGGGGTATCCCACTGTGGTCAGCTTTTTCTCCATATAAAATCAAATCAATAATTTCTTTTGATAGTTTTTTAACCGGAATATCCAAGGAAAAGTTATACCCTTTTGCTAATTCTTGGAGCTGCCACCAAAAATAACTCTGCCTCCCGACTTTATGAGAAGCCCTCGCCCAAGGAAAAATTGCTCCTTCAAAAATTGAAAGATCCTTATTTGGCATCACCAACTCTGGATCAACCTCTAATTTTTTCCCAAGACCCTGACAGGAAGAACAAGCTCCATAGGGAGAGTTAAAAGAGAAAAGACGAGGCTCAATCTCTGGCAAAGAGATTCCACAATATTCACAAGCAAACCGTTCACTAAATACTAAGTTATTATCTTTTTGATTTTTGTCCGCCAGCTGGCGGATTGGTTTTTGATTTATTATTACTATTCCTTTTCCTAATCTCAAAGCTGTCTCAACCGAATCAACCAATCGAGCCCTTTCCAAATCCTTACCAACTATCAATCTATCCACCACCACCTCAATATTATGCTTTTTATTTTTTGATAAAGTGGCGGATAAAGCTTCCTCTATCCTTTGAATCTTGCCATCAATTCTTACTCTAACAAATCCACCGCTTTCAATCTCTTCCAAAACTGCTCTATGCTCTCCTTTTCTTCCTCGAACCACCGGCCCTAAAATAAAAATCTCCGTATTCTTTGAAAGATTAAGAATCTGATCCACTATTTGATCTACTGTTTGTCGGGAAACCTCTCTCCCGCATTTCGGGCAGTGAGGGATACCGGCCCTGGCAAAGAGAACCCTTAAAAAATCGGCTATTTCAGTCATTGTCCCAACACTTGATCTTGGGTTATGAGCTGATTTTCTTTGGTCAATAGATATGGCCGGGGAAATACCTTCAATTTTATCAACATCTGGTTTTTGCATAACGCCTAAAAATTGCCTGGCATAAGCCGAAAGACTTTCAACATACCTTCTTTGACCTTCAGCATAAAGAGTATCAAAAGCTAAAGAGGATTTGCCACTTCCTGAAACGCCGGTGATAACCACTAATTTATTTTTGGGGATATCCAAACTGATATTTTTCAAATTATGAACCTTAGCCCCTCTAATTTTTATAAAATCTTTTGACATAACTTTTAATTATACTCACTCTCTAAATAATTTTCAAACATTGGCATATGGGAAACCACCCACTGTGGTAAGACTTTTATTTTATTTTTGCTTTGTGGTAAAATGAAAGAATAAAAATTTTCCATGCAATTTAAAGTACCAAAATTTTTAGAGACTGAAATAAAAATCTTTGGTCCTTTAACCTTCAAACAAACACTTTTTTTGGGATTAGGAGGAATGTTTTTATTCTTGCTTTATTTTGTCCTGCCTCGTACCATTTTTATAATTTGTGCAATTTTCTTAGTTGGTGGAATATTTTCTTTTTCTTTTTTAAGAGTTGGGGGGAACTCTTTGCCTGAAACAATAAAAGACTTTTTAGGGTTTTCCATTTCTTCAAGGGTTTATATCTGGCAGAAAAAAGAGGCTATCAGATATGTGAAAGTTACCCCCAAAAAGAAAGAAAAGAAAGAAATAGAAGAAACCCCGTTAAAGATCGCACCAGAAAGTAAACTATCAAAGTTATCTTCAAAAATAGAAACCGGCATAAGATGAAATAAAAAATCCAAAGTCCAAATGCCAAATGTCAAATCAATGTCAAATGATTAAAGACCAAATAACAAAAATGTTTTGAGATTTGGATTTTGACATTTGGGTTTTACTAATTATGGCTTTGTCTACTCAAGAATTTTTAGGATTTTCTCAAATTAGAGAGGGCGCAATTGTTTTAAAGGATAAATCATTAAGAGGGGTTTTGATGGTTTCTTCTTTGAATTTTGAATTGAAGGCAGAAGAGGAAAAAAATGCGACCATTTTTCAATTTCAAACTTTTTTGAATTCTTTGGACTTCCCCTGTCAAATTATTGCCCAATCAAGAAAGATTAACATCACCGGCTACTTTGAAAAAATCAAGGAGTTTGAAGAAAAACAAGAAAATGAACTTTTAAAGATTCAAACCGCAGAATACAGAAAATTTATTGAAAGCTTGGTAGAGGAAGGAACGATTATGAAAAAAAACTTCTTTGTGGTTGTCCCTTATACCATCTCGGAAATCAAGGATACAGGCAAAGGTATTATCGGAGAAGCCCTTAAGAAGACCAAGATACCGGTTTTAACAGAAGAAAATTTTCAAAGATGCCGCGACCAACTTTGGCAGAGAATGGAGTTCACCGCTGTTGGTCTTTGGAGATGCGGTTTAACCGCCATTCCTTTAACCACCCCGGAGCTTATTGAACTTCTTTGGAGCTGGTATCATCCCAAAGAAGCCGAAGTTGGTTATTACCCAGAAATCATACCCGAATTAATGAAATAGTATTTTGTAAATATGAAATTATCTTTTCCTTTTTTTAAAAAAGAGCCGCTCCAAAAAACGGTTCTTAAACAAGAATTAGTTGAGCTTAGAGACATTATTGCTCCTCCCGGCATAGAAATAAAACAAGGTTACATTAAATTAGGAGAAAGATTCTCTAAATCCTTCTTTATTTTCTCTTATCCACGCTATCTTTCTACCGGCTGGTTATCACCGGTCGTTAATATGAATTGCCCTTTAGATGTCTCTTTACAAATCCATCCGGTAGATACCAGTACTATTCTTAAACAACTAAGAAGGAAACTAACCGAGATTGAATCAGAAATTATGGAAAGAAGTGAAAAGGGATTGATTCGTGACCCCAAATTAGAAACTGCTTATCAAGACATAGAGGTATTAAGAGACGATCTACAAACAGCAAGGGAAAGGGTCTTCAACTTAGGAATATACCTAACAATTTACAGCGACTCTGAAAAAGAGCTCTTGAGAGTTGAGACTAAAGTGAGAGCAATCTTTGAATCCCGTTTGGTTTATATAAGGCCGGCAATCTTTCGCCAAAGACAGGGGTTTACCTCTTGTGCTCCTTATGGGTTGGATGAACTTTTTGTTCACAATCCTATGAATACCGGCCCACTCTCAACCATTTTTCCTTTTGTCTCTGCGGATTTGAGCAATAACGAAGGAATCCTGTACGGTATTAACAAACACAATAATTCTTTAATCTTGTTTGATAGATTTAGCTTAGAAAATGCCAATATGGTTATTTTTTCAAAAAGTGGTGGCGGTAAAAGCTATTTTTGTAAGCTCGAAATCCTTCGGTATTTAATGCAAGGAGTGGACATAATTATTATTGACCCAGAAAACGAGTATCAGTTTTTATCAGAGGCGGTTGGGGGCTCTTATTTTAAGGTCTCTTTAACTTCGCCAAACCATTTTAATCCTTTTGATCTCCCGGCACCCAGGGAAGATGAATCTCCTGAAGATGTATTAAGATCGAATATTATAAATTTGGTTGGTCTTTTTAGAATAATGCTGGGTGGGTTGAACCCCACCGAGGATGCCATAATAGACCAAGCAATAAATGAAACTTACTCTGCCAAGGATATTACCCCTGAATCAGATCCCTCAATGTGGAAAAACAAAATTCCTTTAATGTCTGATTTTGAGGATGTCTTAAGCAATATGGAAGGAACGGAATCTTTGGTTGAAAGAGTGAGGAAATATACCAAAGGAAGTTATGCTGGATTTTTTAATCAACCCTCTAATGTTACCATGGACAATAAGTTCGTTGTTTTTGGAATTCGAGATATGGAAGAAGAGTTAAGACCCATGGCAATGTTTATAATCTTAAGATACATCTGGAATACGGTAAGGAGTTCTCTCAAAAAAAGAATTCTCCTGGTTGATGAGGCTTGGTGGATTATGCAATCTGAAGACGGAGCGAGCTTTTTGTTTGGCATTTGTAAGAGAGCCAGGAAATATTGGCTGGGAGTTTCAACTATCACTCAAGATGTTTCCGATTTTATGACATCAAGTTACGGCAAACCAATAATTAGCAACTCTTCTTTGCAACTCTTGATGAAACAAAGTTCAGCCACTATTGATGTTGTTCAAAAAACCTTTAACTTAACCGAGGAGGAGAAATATTTATTGCTTGAATCACCGGTTGGGGAAGGAATATTATTTGCTGGCCAAAAACATGTAGCTATAAAGGTCGTTGCTTCTTATGTTGAAGACCAGATAATTACTACTTCTCCAGAACAGGTTTTAGCAGCCAAAAGAGCAAAAAAAGAGTTAGGAATTCCTAAAACTCAACCGTCAACCTCTTCTTAATTTATTAAATAAATTAAAATGGCAATAGATATTCAAACAATTCAACAAGCTCCAACATTGGGTAAAAATCTTCTAAAAGCCATTGGAACCGTTGAGGGTTTTATAATGATTTCCATAGCTATTTTTATTGATTTTGGAGAAGCTATTGCCGAATGTATACCGGTTGTGGGTAATATCGTATCAGTAATGTTAGACATCTGTGCTCTGCTTTTTATCGGGGGCTGGATGTATTATAGATCAGGGCAAATAACTGCTCCCAAAAAAACCGTAGCCAGGATAACCAAGATTACAAAAATGGCAAAAACCACAAAATGGCTTAAACCATTTGCTATGGTATTTGAAATGATACCTGTTGTTAGTAGTTTTGCTCCTTTGTGGGTGGTTGCCGTTATTTTGGAGCTATCAGAAAATCCAGGCTAAATGAAAAAACAATCGTTTAAGAAGTTAATAGGGCTCCTATTTTTATTCATTTTTGTCTTTCAAACAAGCTATGTTTTTGCATTGGAGCTTAAATACCCTAAAGTCCCCGGCTCTCAAACCCCTCAAGAAATTCAAGAAAAGATAAAATCTGGTGAAATCTCCGGAGGCGAGGCTCTGCCTCTTTACATTAAATATGTTTTCAATCTTTCTTTAATAATCATCACCATAATCTGTCTGTCGGTCATAATCTATGGTGGGGTTTTGTGGTTATTGTCCCCTGCCTCACCTTCTTTAAAAAAGACTGCTCAACAATGGATGACATCTGGTATTTTAGGTTTTTTGATTATATTTTTATCATACTTTGTTTTAAGCAAAATCAGTCCCCAATTCGTCAGTTTTCCTGAACCCGAGAAAGAAAAAATTTCTCTTCCTACCCAAAAAAAAGCAACCTTTCCCTTCGCCACTTCCACCTATTTTATGGTTCCAACCGGAAAATTGATTGAAGAAATCTTAGAAAATATTGAAGAGAACCTGCAAAAAAATGGGGGGATAATGAAGGCATTAAAAAAAGATATAAGCATTAAGTCAGAAAATCTCCAAAAAGCTTTAAAAAGCTTGGAAGGAGCAGCCAGTAAATGCAACTGTGGGGAAGGAAATTGTCATGCTGGATTCCATTTCAATCTCGCCGAAATGACCTGTTATTGCGAACCTTACCAGGACCAACCCTGCAAAATAGAGTGCAGCGAGGAGACATTGACACAAATTGGCAGTAAAGTTGTAGAAGTAAAAAGAGCTATGGCAGATATAGAGGGTGCCAGAATAAAATTAGCTGGCTTGCAAATGCCTATAATTATTGATTATTTACAAATAAAAAAAGCTGCAATGTTAATGGGTTTAACAGAGGATTTAATTGATTACGGGGAGTTTGATGTATTAAAACAATATCTGGAATCAGAAAAACTCTCTTTGCCAGTAAAAACTTTTGAGAATTGGCCCCAAGACCCTTTAATAACAAAGGTAAATCCTGAAACAGGAGAGGAAGAACCAGTCGTCGACCCGGCAACCTTTTATTTCCCTTATGATGATTGGACAAATCAACAACTTATCAAAGAAACCCAAAGATTGAATCCCATAATAATCTTTGCCAATACCTCTCCCCAAGAAGTCAATGATGAAATCGCTGAAATCATTAATGAAGCTTTTGGCGGTAATATCTTAGAGTATATTGATGAAGATGAGTTAATAAAGATTATTCAGGATGGCTTAGAAGATGGAACAATGGATACCTTTGAAGAGCTTTTAAGTGTCTTGGCTGACAAACTTGATGATGTAACCGTTGAAGAAATCAACAAAAATCTTACTGAAAAAATCGGAGGCGAAGGAAGTTCAATGCTGTTTGAAAAATTAATCTTTGCTGCCCAAGTTAAAGCTCAAGAAAATGACGACCCTCTATCAGAAAAAATAAAAGAATTTCTTAAAAGTAAATTAGAAGAGAGGTTGCCTGAAAAATTAAGAGGGGATTTATCTACAAGCACCTTGAATTTAATAGACAGGTTTCTCCGAGAACACGGAGAAGAAGGGGTGACGACCAGCATTAAACAAATATTCAAAGCTGATGTTTATGATTTGCTGGATGACAATATTAAGTTCTTGCTCTCTACTTCTCTTACTGATTTAGCTCCAAGCATTGAAACCTTATTTAACTCAAGGATGAATGACTTAATCTATCTTGTTTTTTCCATAGATCTTTTGGCTCAACTTGATGATTTCCTCAATGAAAAACTCAAAGGATTCACCGGCGACATCTTAACCTGGGGCGGGAAGTTAGTTGAAGACCTGTTTAACGAAATTACCAACTATATCAAAAATAATTGGCGGCTTTCCGAATTTATGGGCGAGCTGATCTATGCCCTAACCGAGTTTTTGAGGGTCTTTACCACTGAATTAGTTAAGGGATACATCCAGTCCTATATCAATTATTATATTGAAAGTTTTCTAAAAGATACCTTCAAATTAGGAGATAGGTTAGAAGAGCTTTTAAAATTAACCTTAAAAGATGTGTTCCCTGACTTAGCAAAGTATATAGAGTGGGATCTCAAAAACCTTTTACCGGATAAAGCGAGAGATTTCTTAAGAAAAGACTTTATTGATTATTTGCCAAAAGGAGTCAAAGATATTTTAGAGGGAAGTCTAAAAAACCTTATTCCGGCAATAAAGGATATACTTGACACCAGCATTTTGTCTCTTTTGGGGATAGACGAAGAACTTCTCAATACAACATTATACGACTTGTTTCCTCAAAAATGGAAAGAATGCTTTGAGAAAACCTCCTTGCCAAAAGAATTGGATACAAAAATCATTAGCTTAATTCCTGAAAAAAACAAAAGGCCTCTCACTGAAATTAAGAAAGACGAAGATTTAGTAAACTTTTTTCAAACGCCTTTCCGCGAACTTCTTTTACCTCCAGAAGTTGAAGCCTATCTCCAAAAAACATTGCTTGAGGTTTTAGGAATGCAAAATAAAAAAGTAGTTGATATCTTAGACCCAAAAGTAAAAATTTTAATGGAGCTAACAGAAGAATACCTTAAACCCGAAGAACGTCCGGAAGCGGTAAATGAAATGATTGACTTTTTGAAAAAACCTCTGATAGCGGCTATAAGCGAACAAGATCCCAAGGTTGCCGATACTTTAGAAAAAACTCTTTATACACTGTTACCAGAGGACTACACCAACGACCTTAATAAATCTTTTTGGGAACAATTTCCCGCAGAAGCTAAAAAGTATATAGAAAATCCTCCAAGTCTTTCCTTGCCAGAGGCGGTTAAAGCCATTGATAAGAATTTCTACAACAAACTTTTTGAAAAAAGCATTCTTGACCATCTCGAAGAAAATGAAAATGTTAAAATTCCCACCCGCTTAAAAGACTATCTTCCTCCAATAGTGAACGAAAAAATTATAGATATTCTACCAGAAAGCTGGCAAAAAACCATAAGCGATTATATAGATATTACTGATGAAGAAATAAATAAAGCCATAGAAGAAACGGTGGTAAACATTGAGGCTGAAATAGAAAAAGAATTAGGACCATTGTTAGATAAACTCGGAGAAGAAATTTCAAGGTCAATAGTCAAACCCATAACCGATAGAATAAGCGAACAAACCGGAAAAGATTTCAGCGAAGAGAACCTTAATCCTGTACTTAAAAAGGTCAATGATTTCTTTGCTAATCTCATAGAAAAAGCCTTGAAAGACTTTTTATCAAAAGGAGTAATGAGGGATTCTCTTGATTTTTGATTTATGACATCCATTTTTCAAAAAAAATACTTTAAGGTTCCGTTAGTTTCTTTGATAATTTTCACGCTGACCTTTCAGATGGTTTTGTTTTCTCCAGAAAAAGCTCAAGCGGTAGCATCTACCAAAAAAGTAGACTATTTTGACTATTGCGAGCCAAAAATTCCTTTATACGATCGTTCTTATTTTGAATTAGAAGAGAAATACAATGCCTGTCGTATTTTAAAAGAAATTCAAGACAGGGCTTATCAAGAGATCTTAACCTCTAAAAAGATTGAAGAGATTACTGATCCTTGGGGAGGCTATGATATTTTAAAAGCTCGTCCTGACCTGCCTCCCTTAGATATAAACCAACCCGACAGAACGCTAACCTGTAATCCCCTAAAAAATTGTGGGACACAGTGCACCTTGAGACTCCCTGCATTCTCAATTAAGGTTGATGTAACGGAGGTATTGGCCTGCCTTTTCTTTCCTGAAACCTGTCCTGCGTCAGCAAAGGAATTCATAGAGGTTTGGAAAACTGTCAAAACAATATATGATATATTCAAAACTATAGATGATATACTCACATGGATCGATGTAATAAATTCTATAATGAATGCGATTATTAGTGCGAGCAAGATTGCAGGATACTTTTTAGACCTCGTAGAAGAAGTCAAAAATTGGGATTTTTCTGAACTTGAAGAATTTAGAGGAGATGTAGTAAATTTCACAATGATTCAAAAAGAAGCTCGTGAAAGAATTGAAGCTATAATAGAAATGATTAAAAAAACAAGAAAGGGTGTGGCTGGTGAATTATCGCCTGAAGAATTAAAAATTCTTATTGAAAAAATGAAAGAGATGGGAGATATTTTAATGGAAACCTATAATACCTGTGGCGTTGCTGGGAAAGAAGACTTAATGACAAGCTATGTTCGTCAAATGCGACTTTATATGTGTAACGACGGCGAAAGCTGCGAAAAATCAAGTCTTCATTACTACTTAAAAAATAACGGTGGTAGTACCAACTTCCCTACTTGTTACCAATTTGATAGTGATATCAATTCCTTAGAACAAAAAAGTCGTAATGTTGGTTTTAGTATAGAACTTAATGCAAACAGCATACAACAGTTGCTATGCCCCCTCGTTGGAAAAGAGAGGACCAAATTAGAAGAGATCTTGTATAACTTATCAATAGTGATGGGAAGTCATATGAGAAAAGATATTCATTATGCTAAATTAGATTTACAAAGCCAATTTTTGCCAAAAATAACTCAATGCCGAGATGAAATTAATGATCCTCTTCAAACTATACCCCCGACCGAAAAAGAAAAGGCCTTAAGGTACCTTAGATACATTGAGAGTGTAGTTAACCAAACCATTAAAAGGATTGAGGAAATAGGAGAATTGGATGACGCTATTGGCGCCAGAAAAATAGAAAGTGGAGACTGGGAATTTTGGACTTCTTGCAAAGGCAAAAAAGACAATGAAAGATGCGGAGAATGCGCTTTCTGTTATCAAGAAAAATGTCTGAAGTATTATTGGCAATATAGCGGTGAGAGCCCCGGCTGTCTTGATAAAAGACCGGAAGAAGTTAAAGTTTGTAATCCCCAAAATTATGATTATTTTGGTTTTGGAGGCACTTCGCAAGCAAAAAGTTGCGGAGAAACTCGCTGGGGACTTTGGGCAATTGGTGGCGCTCCGG
>Ga0066637_10002832_pt1 | contig 11609 bp, 12 predicted proteins | sample CryGeyCG2014_020_FD_62737 | JGI IMG/M metagenome (GOLD analysis project Ga0066637, IMG submission 62737) | Groundwater microbial communities from aquifer - Crystal Geyser CG08_land_8/20/14_0.20 | ecosystem: Environmental > Aquatic > Deep subsurface > Groundwater | place: USA: Utah: Grand County...
TTAAACTGGCTCAAACATTTATATCTGGGCTACAACTACCGCTTAACGGAAATTCAGGCCGCCTTAGGCCGATCACAGCTTAAAAAACTGCCCCGGTTTCTTTCTAAACGCAATCAAGTAGTCAAATGGTATAACCAGCGACTGGTTAAGGTACCCGGTGTAATTTTAATGCAGGCCAATGACCCGGATCATGAACGCAGCTGGTTTGTCTACGTGGTCCGCCTGGATAAAAACTTTGATCGGAACAAGGTGATCCAAAAATTAGGCAATGCCGGAATCCCCAGTAAAGCCTACCTGCCCTCAATCCACTTACAACCATACATGAAACCTTTCGGCTTTAAGACCGGAGATTTCCCCGTTTCCGAATCAGTCTCCGCCTCGACTTTAGCGTTACCATTTTATACCGCCATGAAGGAATCCACAGTCAATCAAGTTTGTGAGACACTAAAAAAAGTTTTAAAATAGAGATATGATCCACCCCAAAATTACTAACAAAATTATTTTGATAACCGGCGGCATCGGATCCATCGGCGCCGAATTGGTAAAGAACGTTCTTAATTTCCAGCCTAAACAAATCAGGATTTTGGATAATAATGAGTTCGGGCTGTTTACCGCGATGCATCAATATCAAGGACAGAAAAATTTGCGCTTCCTTTTGGGCGACGTCCGCGACAAAGACCGGGTTAATTGGGCAATGCCAGGAACAGACACGGTCTTCCACACTGCCGCCTTAAAACACGTCGCCTTAAATGAATATTCTCCGTTTGAATCAGTTAAGACCAATGTTTTGGGAACTCAAAATCTGCTGGAGGCGGCCTTGAATAATAACGTTACCACCTTTATCAACATTTCCACCGACAAAGCCGCCAATCCGACCAGCACCATGGGCGCCTCCAAGCTTTTAGCCGAACGCCTGACCGTCGGCGCCGATTATTACAAAGGCAAGCTGGAGACGGCTTTTGCCAGCGTCCGCTTTGGTAATGTCTTAAATTCCTCCGGTTCAGTCATTCCGATATTTTTGGAGCAGATTAAAGCCGGCAAACCGGTGACCGTTACCGATAAAAATATGGTCCGCTACTTTATGACCATCCCCGACGCGGTCGAACTAATTCTCAAAGCGGCGGAAATCGCCCTTGGCGGTGAAATTTTTATTTTAAAGATGCCGGCGTTGAAAATTGCTGATCTGGCCGGAGTGATGATTGAAACTTTAGCCAAAAAACCTATTACTCTTAAAGTAATCGGCAAGCGGCCGGGAGAAAAACTTTATGAAAAAATCGTTACCCGAACTGAAGCGTCATTGGCACTCGAGCTAAAAGACATGTATGTCTTACCCACCAAAGATAATTGGGAATATTATCGGAAAAACGGCGGCCGGCCGGTGCCGGAAAACGGCGTCGAACCCAAAGAATTTTTAACCAAAGAACAGATCAAGCAACTATTAATTAAAACTAATATAATTTAAGTGAAGTTTTATCTTTTTGGCCACGGTTCAATCGGCTCAAGGCACTTAAAAAACCTGACTGAATTGGGTCATCAGGAAACCACTAGCCAAGCAGAGGCCGATGGTTTTTTAATTTGCAACCCGACCGCTTACCATCTAGAAACTGCTCTTAAAATAACCCGGTATAATAAACCGATTTTTATTGAAAAACCCATATCTCATAATTTGAACGGGCTGGATAAATTAACCGGTAAAATTTTAGTCGGCTATTGCCTGCATTTCGACCAATCCCTAAAATTTTTTAAACAAAAAATTGCCGGCAAAAAAATTATTAAAGTCACAATTGTCTGCCGGAGTTGGCTGCCGGACTGGCACCCGGACAAAGACTACCGCCAAAGTTATTCGGCCAAAAAAGATTTGGGCGGCGGGGTTCTCTTAGACCTATCCCACGAAATCGATTACGCCTTATGGTTTTTCGGTCCGGTAAAAAAAGTCACCGCCAAATTACAAATGGCGCCGGAACTGCAAATAGAAACCGAGTCAATTGCCGATTTAAACTTGGACTTTGTTTCCGGTGTTAATGCAAAAATTTACCTCTCTTTTGCCAGTCATAAAAACGAACGCTACTGTGAAGTCGTGACTGATTCCGGGACACTACGCTGGGACTATCAACCCAATAATGATATGTACCTGGCCGAAATAAAGCATTTTATTGATGTCTGCCAAGGTAAAGCCAAACCGCTGGTCACGGTTTCCGATGGCATTAATATCCTCAAAGTTATCGAAGCCGCCAAAAATCAATGAACCGCTATAATTTCTGGTTTTTGACTACTGAAGTTACCTTACTGATTGTCGGTAAATACTTATTAAATACCGGCATTCACCCTTATTTTTACGCTTTGGTTACCGGAGTTACCGCCGGATTGGTAATTTTAATTTGGCTTCGCCTTCGGATAAGGCTTAATTCTCTTCTTGTCAGCCTGCCGACTATTTTATTCTTCACCATCGCCAACTCTTTGGGTTTTGCGGCTCTAAAACTTACCAGTCTAACCAATTACAACTTTATTATTCAGATCAGTTTATTGATCATGCCGCTTTTTTACTCCTCAAAGAAACCATGAACCCTCATCAGTTTCTGGGAGCGGGATTAATCATGGCGTCGATATTAGTTTATAATTGGTACAGAAAAATTAAAACATGAAGCAACTCAAACGACCTGTTATCTATGCGTTCATTGACAGCCAAAACCTAAATTTGGGAACAAGCAAAAATCTTTACAAAAACAAGAAGCTCATTTACCAAGGCTGGAAATTGGATTTTAGAAAATTCCACCGATATTTAAGGGGCAAATTTAAAGTCGGTAAAACTTTTTTGTTTATTGGCTATATCGAAAAAAATCAAAAACTTTACCGGTTCTTGCGCGGCTGCGGCTATACCTTAGTCTTTAAACCGACGACTAAAGACAACCACGGTAAATTTAAAGGCAATGTCGATGCCGAACTGGTTTTGCACTGCGCGGCAATCGAGTTTACCAAATATAACCAAGCGATTATAGTCGCCGGCGACGGCGACTATCACTGTTTGCTCGAATATTTGGAATCGCAAAACAAACTCTTTAAACTGATTATTCCTAATCGTTATTCCGAATCCAGATTGTTAAGTAGATTCCAAAATTATAAAATCTTTTTATACCGAGAGAAAAATAATTTGATTTATACCAATAAAAATGGGAGGCGTCACGCATAAACACTTAGTTTATGGGTCGTATTCTCCCTAATGATTAAATTTAATATACAAACAATTACCATTTTTGTCAAGTTAATAAGTTTATGATCCTCGCCGTCATTCCCGCCCGGAGCGGGTCAAAATCAGTTAAAGACAAAAACATTCGGCCTTTGGGCGGCCGCCCCTTAATGGCCTGGTCGATTAAAGCCGCCCTGGCTTGCCAGCAAATCGATAAAGTGGTCGTTTCAACCGATTCGGAAAAATACGCCCAACTAGCCCAGTTTTATGGAGCGGAAATAATTATGCGGCCGGCAGAACTGGCTCAAGATGACACCCCAATGATCCCGGTTTTGCAACATGCCCTTAATGAAGTTAAACCATCGGCTGATTTAATCGTCTTGCTTGATCCGACTTCACCCCTGCGAACAGTTAAAGATATTGAGTTATGTTTGGAAAAAATTAACCTGCCAGAGACCGATTCGGTGGTAACAGTTACCGAAGCCGAGCATAATCCCTATTACGTCATGTGCCAAATCGAAAATGACTACCTTCACTACCCACTGATCAAGCCCTCTCAGGCAATTCACCGACGCCAGGATGCACCCAAAGTTTACCGCTTAAACGCCGGGGTTTATGTGATCAAAAAACAAATTATAAAAGACGGCAATATCTTTACCGCCAAAACCAGAATCGTAAAAATGCCGCAAATAAGGTCCAGCCACATCGACAATGAACTTGATTTCAAATATGCCGATTGGCTGATAAAGGAGAAACATGTCAAAGTCGATTTTTAACTTAGAAGGTAAAGTCGTGTTAATTACCGGCGCCGCCGGCATTCAGGGGCCGGAACACGTTAAGGCTTTTACTGCCGCCGGCGCCAAGGTGATTGCTACTGATATTAAAGAACTAGACGTCACCAGTACTGACTCGATTAATCAGGCGGTAAAGAAAATTATCGGGGAATACGGCCGGATTGACGTTTTAGTCAACAACGCCGGCGCTACCGGCAAATATGCCGCTGACTGGGACCAAATTATTAAAGTCAATCTGACCGGCACTTATCTCTGCTGTCAAATCATCGGCGCGGCCATGAAACAAGGCTCAATCATTAATGTCAGTTCTATTTACGGCTTGGTCGGCCCGGATTTATCCATGTATGAGCAAGCCGAATACGCCGGCAAGCCCATGGGCGTGTCCGCCGGATACGCCGCCTCCAAGGGCGGCGTTATTGCCTTAACCAAATATTTTGCCAGTTTATATGCCCCGAAAATCCGGGTTAACTGCGTTACCCCCGGGGGCATTTTTGACAATCAGGACGAAAACTTTGTTAAAAAATACTCGGCCAAAACCATGCTCGGCCGGATGGCCAAACGTAATGAGGTTTCCGGGGCTTTATTGTACCTAGCCTCGGATTTATCCAGTTACGTTACCGGGGCTAATTTGGCTATTGATGGCGGCTTAACTGCCCGGGCATGAAACGGTTAAACCTTTTGGCAGTCGCTCTTTGGCTAGCCATCGGCATTTACGGTATTTTTTACAACATCACTTACATTGACGAAGCCAAATACTTAATCAAAGGCTGGCTGATAACTACCGGCCAAGTCGGTTATTATTCGACGCCGGAATTCTTCTACCAGCATATGCCGGGCGGCCTGTTATGGTACGGGCTTGGTCAAAAACTTTTCGGTCCCAGCCTGCTTGTTGCCCGGTTCCAATCGTTTTTTATCGGCTTGCTAATTATCTACTTTACCTACCGGCTGGCAAAAACGATCAAGCCTCAAGCGGGAAAATTAATCCTGCCGGTTCTGGCGCTGTCGCCGGTGGCGATTCTTTACTACTCCTCGGCCGTACCTCAATCTTTGGCGGCGCTGACCTTGATATTGGGTTTTTATAATTTATTTAAAAATAAAAATTACTGGGCCACTTTTTGGTTTACCATGGCTTTTATTGTCCGGGAAAATTTTTTATTTACCCTGATTCTATATTTAATTTACCAGCGCCACCGCCGACTGAAACAACTGGCATTATCGCTGTTGGTGATTGCCGCTTTCGTTATTCCCGGCTGGCCGGGAATAACTAATGTTTTCAAAAACTTTCCCGGCATATCTTGGTTACTGCCGGTCAGTGGTAACGAAAAAGAAATTCTCAGCCTAAGTTTCCAACAGCAAACACATTCTTTTTCCTTATATCTGACCGCAGCCAAAGAATTTATTGCAATTTTCTTTAGCTGGTTGATAATCATGGCCTTGGCCGCCAGACAGCCTTGGCCAAAAATTAAGCACTGGAATTTCTTGGTGGCTGTTTTCTGTTTTAATTTTCTGGCCCACGCCTGGTCGGCTTTTAATCTGTCTCCCCGGGCCATTGTGCCATACTTTGCCTATATAGCCCCGCTGGCTTCCGTAATTGCTTCTGCTTGGCTGGTTAAAACAAGGTTAAAATTATTTTGGCTTTTTCCCGCCGCCGCGACCGGATTGATTTTCGCCAGCCTGTGGCAACCGCCGGGAAAAATTAACACTATAACTGCCATGAACCGCGCCGCCGCCGAAATTAATACTCTGGCGGAAAACAAAACTAGAACTATCTGGATCGCCGAACCAATAACTTTATACTTAAACGGCAAGGTTTCCTACTATCCGCTCATCAACCACACTAATTTTTATAAACCCAGCAACGACACGGCCACAATTAAAGCCTTGGGTTTTTGGAATCAAACACTCCTGGACCAATGGCTAAAAGAAGCTGACTTATTAGTGCTGGACCCCAACCGTCTTGCCTTGGCCAAAATCGAACTCAAACCGGAACTGGAAGCCAACTGGGAAAAAATTACTCCACCGGCAACGGTATGGCCGCCAGGTTTAGAATTCTATTTACCCAAAAGCCAGGCTACAATTTTTCCGGATGCCTCACCTTCGGAATAATGAATAAACCGATCACTGGCTTTTCTGGCCCGGAGCAACTGTCGTTTTGTCTTCGGATCACCGGAATTAATTAATATTTTCAGCCAGCGGATTAATTCTGTTTTACTGGTCACTTCTACCGCCCCGCCCGGTTTAATAATCGGTAAAAAATAATTGTAATCTTTCTTAAACGGATTGATCGCAATTACCGGCCGGTTGAGCATAATCGCCTCAAATACAGTAAACGACCAGGTCTGCAACACTACACTGCTGGCATGGATTAAATCCAATAAGCTAATTTGATTATTATCGGCCACTACCACGTTTTTTATCCCCCATTCATTTATTTCCTCCAGCACCCGGTAACGCTTCTCTGTCGGGTGCGGCTTAACCACCAATGTCAGGCCGGGAATTTTTTTTACCGCCTCTGCGGCCATGGCCACAAAAGCCTGCTTTTCCTCTCTGGGAATCATCCAGGTCGGCCGGAAAGATATCAGTAAAACAATTTTTTGCTGAGAGGGCAGATTCAGCTGACGGTAAACCATGCGCTTATTGGCTAAATGCCGGTTTTCGGCTACATTTTCTTTTACCAAATCACCGCCAAGAAATATTTTTCTAGCCGGCACGCCCAAATCGATCAATTGTTGCCGGATATATTCACCGACCACTACCACCTTGTCGGCAGACATATAAGGATTAATCGCCGCCAGATCCACCATGGTATTGGGCGACACTAAAATCGACGGCACCCGGTATTTTTTGGCAACAACTGCCAAAGCCAACTCGGTCAGGCGCACATCGGAAACCACTATCACTCCTTTTGGCTTGGTCAACCGAAACAAGTTATCAGCCGCTAAAAGATATAATTGCGCCAACCGCATCATTTGGTTAATCATGTCCGGTACGGTTGCAACAGTTAAAAAATAAAACCAGTCATCGATATTATCAATCCTCTTAGGCATCAATGTGGCAAAATTAACAGTTTGGAAATTAATTTTGGCTTTATTGCCTAAATAGCTGGCCAAAAAACACGGCTCAATTTTTTCCTGGTATAAACTCGATAACGTCGGACCTAAATTGCCAATGTCAGTAATCAATTCCGGATTTTCCCCTCTCTCTTTCAATCTCTTAAAAACCGGCATTAAAGTTTTTAAATGGCGGTAAAAATCAGCGCTTAATAACACCGCGTTCTTTTTTACCGATCTCACAGGCTGACGGGAATTAAGTAAAAAATTATCATACTTTGTCCGGTATTCCCGGTTGATTAAAAACCGCTGCAGCCGCTGTTGCAACCTGCTTAAGCAAAACCAGGAAAATTGCCTAACTGTTAATTTCATCTCCCTGGCCAAAAAAACTGCGGTTTGTTCATGGAAAGATTTTCCCGCCACTACCACCACATCAGGCTTAACTTCTTTTATGGCCCGCTCAAATACTTGGAGGTAAATAAAATAATGGTAGGTTAAGTAAACGGTCAGCTTAGTCATAAACAGTTCGGTTGCCGGCAAACCATTAACCGTTCGGGCAAGTTTTTTAGCCAACTTTGAAGTAGCTTGCCAATAACGAGTCCTGTCCCGGGAGTAATCAACCCGGGACAATATATCGCCAAAATAATGAACATTGTTTCCGGTAAAACCCAAACCGTTGGTTACCAGTAAATCAACTTGATAAAAAGGCCTTAATAATAATTTAATTAACCGGATCCGCCACCGATGCCAAAACAAATAAACCCAGGCATAGGACCGCCCCAAAAACTTGCTCAAAGTCTGAATTTTCACTACATCTTCAGTGATGATTAACAAATGTTTCATTTCAGACTATTATAGCTTAATGCTGACCTTAAGAATTATTCCCAAACTCGAGGTAAAAAACGAAAGCTTAATTAAGGGAGTCCACCTTGAAGGTTTAAGAATCGTCGGCAAACCGGAAGAAGCGGCCTTGCGCTACGCGGCCGATGGCGCCGACGAAATAATTTATATCGATCTGGTTGCCAGTTTATACCGGCGGCAAAACTGGATCAATATTGTCCGCCGAACCGCCGGGCAAATCTATATTCCCCTAACAGTCGGCGGCGGCATCCGTTCGGTTGATGATGCTAAGCTTTTTATGCGCGCTGGTGCTGATAAAGTAGCCATCAATACCGCCATTATTAAAAATCCCCGCTTAATTACCGCCGTCAGTCAAAAATTCGGCTCTCAAGCCATGGTGGCTTCGCTCGAAGTCCAGAAAAAATTTAACGGCGGCTACGAAGTCTTTACCGATTCCGGCCGCACACCGACAGGTATTGAACCAATCGCTTGGGCCAAAAAAACAGCCAGCTTGGGCGCCGGAGAAATTCTTTTAACTTTTATCCATCAAGACGGCACCGGTAACGGCTATGATCTGGAATTACTTGAAAAAATAACCGCATCTGTAAAAATTCCGGTCATTGCCAGCGGCGGAGCGGGAACAATTGACCATCTGGTCGAGGCTTATCAATCAGGCGCCGATGCGTTGGCAATCGCTTCACTGTTGCACTTTAATAAAATAAGCCTTAAAACCATAAAGCAGAAATTAAAAGCAAGAAAAATCCCCGTCAGAATATGAAAATCGGATTAATTGATTACGGCGCCGGCAACTTATTTTCGGTTGAAAGAGCATTAAAATTTACCCGGGCCGATTATTACCTTGCCACCAAAGCTGAACAAATCTTAAAGGCGGACAAACTGGTATTGCCGGGAGTTGGGGCTTTTGCCGACGGCATGAAAGGACTAAAGAAGAACCGGCTCGACCGGGCAATCATCAAGGCTGTTAAACAAGGCCGTCCGCTATTAGGCATTTGCTTGGGCATGCAGTTAATGATGAATCTTGGCAAAGAATTTGGCACACACCGGGGTTTAGCTTTAATTGACGGTCAGGTGGATAAGATCAAGACCTCTGCCAAACTGCCGCAGATTGGCTGGAACAGCATTAAGATTAAAAAACCCTCGCCGCTACTTGCCGGCATTAAAACCGGCGATTACTTTTACTTTGTTCACTCATTTGTCATCCGTTTAAAAAACCAAAAAGAAGCAGTGGCATCCACTATTTACGGGGGCGATGAGTTTTGTTCTGTGGTGAGTTATAATCACATCTATGGCACCCAGTTCCACCCGGAAAAAAGCGGCAAAAAAGGCCTTAAAATCTATCAAAACTTCGTTCGGCAAGTTCGGCCTGCCGCTTGAGGTAAAATTCTGTAAAAAATGTGTTATTTCTAACCAGCGCCCCTCCTCGGTAGTCGAACACCAAAGTAAAAAAACCGATAAAAAACCCACGATTCATTTTAATGCCAACGGCGTTTGCGACGCCTGCCTCTGGGCAGAAATGAAGCAAAAAACCGTTGACTGGAAAGCGCGGGAAAAAGAGCTTAAACAGCTTTTAGCCAAACACCGGAGAAAAGACGGCTATTACGATGTCTTGGTCCCCGGCTCCGGCGGTAAAGACTCTATTTTTGCCGCCCATATATTGAAATACAAATACGGCATGCACCCCCTAACCGTCACCTGGGCGCCGCATATTTACACCGAGGTCGGCTGGCAAAATCACCAGCACTGGATTCATAGTGGTTTTGACAATTACCTGTTTCACCCTAACGGCCAGGTCCACCGCAAACTGACCCAACTGGCATTTTTAAATCTGCTTCACCCGTTTCAGCCGTTCATCTTCGGCCAAAAAAACTTTGCTCCAAAAATGGCCGCCCGGTTTAAAATTCCCCTGGTATTTTTCGGCGAGAACGAGGCCGAGTACGGCAACAACTTAAAAAACAACTTTTCACCGTTTCGTAACTGGCCGCAGATTCCGGAAAAAAAACTTTATTTTGGCGGCGTCCACATAAATGATTTACCCAAGCATGGCATTACCAAAAAAGACCTGGAACCATATCTCTTTCCTCAACAGAAGGATCTGGATCAAGTCGGTGTCGAAGTCCGCTATCTGGGCTACTATTTAAAATGGATTCCCCAGGAAATGTACTATTATGCCGCCAAACACGCCGGCTTTGAGGTTAATCCTTACGGCCGGACCGAAGGGACGTATTCCAAGTACAACTCCCTGGACGACCGGATCGACGGCTTCCATTATTTCACCACTTTCATTAAGTTCGGCCTGGGCCGGGCCAGCTATGACGCCGCCCAGGAGATAAGAAGCGGCCACTTAACCCGCGACGAAGGCGTCGCTTTAGTGAAGCGCTACGACGGCGAGTTTCCCCAAAAGTGGTTTAAGAAAATTCTCGATTACATGATGATTGACGAAAAAACCTTTTGGAAAACCATCGATAAATTCCGCCCACCGCATTTGTGGAAAAAAACTAAAGGCAAGTGGCAACTCAAACACGCGGTTTGGAAACTATAATTTTGTACGAGGCCGTGGTTACTTCCGAACATTGCTCGCAGGTTAAAGTTCTTTCCCTAAATTTTTCATCGATCTTTAAAGGTATGCCAAAATTCAACCCCCGAAGGCTTAATAAAATATCGTACTTTAAATAATTCAGACTGATTTTTCTCCCAACCAATAATGGCATCAATGGTAAAAGAGAAAATGAAAAATTTTCAATCAAAAACAAGTATACTTTTAGCGGCAGTATGTTGGCTAAAAATCTGATAGATCGAATGGGCCATCCTTTTTCCTTTTGAAACAAAATCAGAATAACCCCCCCCGGCCGAATTATTCTTTTAAACTCGGCAATTACTTGCCTAGCCTCGCTTAAATTCAAGTAATTTATTGTGCCTATACAAAATACCACATCGAAAGACGATCTTTTAAACATTGATAATTTAGAAATATTGCTAACATAGAATTTTAAATTTTTACTTTTTTTATATCTTTGTCTGGCAATCTTGATACATTTTTGACTTAAATCAACTCCCACTACCTGCTGAGCTCCCATCTGCTTTAATGCCAGCGAATAATCCCCCACCCGGCAGCCAGCATCTAAAATCACCTTATTTTTTATTTCATGTTCAGTGAAATAATAATGAATTAGTTTTTTCACTTCAGTTTTGTTTTGTGAATAATGTGATGAATTATCAAACACCTTCCCGATCATTTTATAAACTTCAATTCTAAAGCGGTTTTGGCGTAAAAATAAACCATTCTTTTCAACGAGCTTTTACTGACCCCGTATTTTCTTAAACCATATATTACCGGGACTTCTTTTATTTTAAATCCTTTACGGCAGGCATAATAAAGCAACCTGATGCAGTATTCTCCGTATCCCCGGAAAATCGATTTTACCGGCAATTTGTTCAGAACCGCTCGCTTGACCACGATGAAACCGCTCAAGCTTTCGTGAACCGGCAAATTCAGCCAGATTCTGTTAACAAAGTAGTTACCCCACTTGCTTAAAACATACTGCCAGCGGCTGGCTTCGGTTTGGTGCATCCCGCCGCCGGGAATATAGCGGGAACCGATGACCAAATCCGACTTTTTTTTGATAATCGGTTCGATTAAGCGGGAAATATCTTCGGGCCGATGGTTAAAATCAGTGTCCATCAAAATAATTACTTTGCCCTTTATCTGCCGGATTCCGGTTA
>Ga0066637_10002833_pt1 | contig 11609 bp, 14 predicted proteins | sample CryGeyCG2014_020_FD_62737 | JGI IMG/M metagenome (GOLD analysis project Ga0066637, IMG submission 62737) | Groundwater microbial communities from aquifer - Crystal Geyser CG08_land_8/20/14_0.20 | ecosystem: Environmental > Aquatic > Deep subsurface > Groundwater | place: USA: Utah: Grand County...
CAGTTTTGAGAGCCCCAACAAATCACCGCCCGGCTTTCTTCTTGTGTTTGGCCAGGAACCTTCCCTGCTTCCATTCCTCAGGCATTATTTGTTCGAAGACGTCGTCCACCGTGATCATCCCGATCAAGCGGTCCTTTTCGTCCACCACGGGCATGGAGAGCAAGTCGTATTTTCCCATGGTCTTCACGATGTATTCAAGGGTGTCGTTGACCGTGGTGCGGTAGGTGTGCTTGTACATGAATGAGTAAACGCGTTGCCGGGGTTCGGCCGCGATTATCTTGCGCAGGTGCGTCATTCCGACGAGTTTGCCGGCCGAGTCCACGACGTAGATGCTGTAAACCCGGTCTTCTTTTGGAAGGCGCGCGCGTTTTGGGGGGCGGAGTAGGAATGGGGAGGTTTGCAACAAGTTAAAATTGCGTGAATTGTTTTTTTATTCGTGGGTTTGCTTGATTACTTGAAGAGGAAAGTCGGGCCGCTGAAGGAAACGGGGGGCGGGCAGAGCGAGGCAGTTGCCGAGCCCGCGGCAATCCGGCTGGGGCTGGAGGAAGTTGAACGGTTTTTGGCTGAAAGGGAGCGCGAAGAATTCGGGGAAGCAATTGAAAAAGCGCGGGACCCGATTGAACGGCTTGAAAACGAGGTAATGGAGCTTAGGCAAGGGATTGAAGGGTTTTCCAGGAAGGAGCCGGATTCCGGGCACAGGTTCTACAAAATTGCGAGTCAGATGAAGCAGGGCTTTGACTCCCGTTCGGCCAAGCTCTTTGTTTCACTGGGCTTCCCGGGGTTTGCCAAGGGAAAAAAGCCGTCTTTCCTTGAAGTAACGGAATTCCAGGAACGCCTTTTAAAGGACTTGCAAACCTTTTCCAAGACCGCGTTGGACAACAAGTATTTGCCCGAATTCTTCAAGGACGATACCGCGGAGTTTTCCTTGCTGGCCAAGAGAATTTCGGCCCTTGCCGTGGAATTGGATGCGGCGCTGGCTCCGGCCAGGAAGCGGCAACTCGTTTTTTCCGGGTGCAGGAAGGCCTTGGAAAAAGTTTCATCAAGCAAGGCCAGGGTAAACGAACTGGAGGAGGGCCTTGGCTATTCCCGGGAAAGGGTTGGGGAAGCCGGGAAGAACGCGGAGGCATGCAAAAAGAGGATGGCAGAACTCGGCGAACGGGGCGCGGGCGCGAACCAAGAACTCGTTGAATTGCGCGCCAGGAAGAACCGCTTGTTCGCGGAGTTGATGCGGCCCTTGTCGGTTTTGCGGAGGCCGTTCAGGAAACTGGAGCGGGTTTGCCCGGACAAGGAACTGAAAAAGATTTTCAGGGATTATTCGTCGAACCCGTGGAACTCGCTCTTGTCGGATTCGGTTCCGGATGCCCCCCGCCTCAGGAAGGCGTGCAAGTTCTTGCTGGAGAGCGGCGAGGAACTGGAGAAGGACGAAAAGGTGCTGGGAAAAATTCGTTCGGCCGCGGAAAGCGTTGCAGGGGGAGCGTGTTCCCCGTTGTTGGCGGACTTGGAGGAGTTGAACCAGCAAGAAAAGGAGTTGGAGAAGGATGCGGCTCCCCTGATTGAAGCGCGGAAGAACCAGGAAATCGCGGGGAAGGAACTGGAGGCGCTGAAAAAGCAGTTGGAGGGGGACGGGGAAGCATTGAAACAGCGGCGAAAAGAGTTGAAAGCCGCGGAACTGGAACTCGCGGAGAAGCTTTCGGGGCTGGCCGGCGCAAAAGTCGCGCTCGCATGAAAGAAAAAGAAAAGGGTTTTTTTTATGGATGAGCACGCGATAGTTGAGAAGTTCAAGCGGTTCTGCGCTTCAGATTTTGGGAAGAGAGTGGCGCGCGCAGAGTCGGAATACGTGGAGAAGCACCTTGCGGGCGCGAAAAAAATATTGAACGTCGGCTGCGGCATCGGGTCGCTGGAAGCCAATTTGCCTGGAGTTGACATTACGGGGCTTGATGCCTCGAAAGCCATGGTTGTTGAAGCGCGAAAACACTGCGACAACGCTTTTGTTGTCGGGGATGCCAGCAAGCTCCCTTTCAAAAGCGGGAGTTATGACGCGGTCGTTGCCGTGACCACCCTGGAATTCCTTGAAAAGCCGTGGAAAGCTTTGGCTGAAATGGCGAGAGTAACCAAACCGGGCGGGCGCGCCCTGTTGCTCTTGCTCAACCCGCACTCGAATTATTTCAAGAGCCATTGCAAGAAGCAGGGAAGCTATTTCAGGCGGGTAAAACACGCGGATTTGGATGGGATTCGCAACTGGTTTTCAAGGCATTTTCGCGTTGAGGGCCGGGAATTCATTCTTGGAATCCGGGGAAAACGAATTTTCAGAACCAAAGACAAACGCTGGGCAAGCCTTTACGTGCTGGCCGGGACGAAAAAAGGGGACTCGTTTCCTCGGAAACGCGCCGCCTTTCTCCGGTCAGGTAAAGCGTTGCGCGCCAAGCAGACGGACTGACACGAATCCGAAGGGGCACCTACGGTTCCCCGGAGATTAGTCCTCCGACCCCTCCCTTCGACGTTTTCCAATGCAATTTTTCTTGGCACTGCTTCGAGCGCGAGTGAATAAATAGTTTAGTGCAGAATCAGACACGAAAGTGTCTATACTTGCAGGTTATTTCCTTGCAATTGTTTTCCGAATTGCCTCGCGGATCATTGCTTTGGGAATGCAACGGTGTTTTTTTCCGCGGTACGCGTAAGCGCGGCAATCGCAACGCCCTTTAATCAACGAACTGCACCCGTGGCACGCGGTTGAGCGCGAATTCTTTTTTCCGGCTACGATTTCCTCAACGTCGATGCCGTTGACCAGAATGGAGTTGGACTCTTCGAGTTTGCTTGCAGGCAGTTTCGTGGTTTTCAATTCGACTTCAACGCCTTCGTCTTCTAGTGCTTCGCGCAAATTCCGCACGGCTTTTGCAACGTTCTCGTCGGTAGTCTTGCACCTGCTGCAAGATTTTCGGTCGAAATACTTGAATTCCACGCGAAGTTTTTTCACTTTCTTTTTTCCCTCAATTGTCTTAGCCGCTCAAGCGGCAATCGCTCCGAATAGCAAGCCAGCTGAAACCGTTAACACTACAATCAATCCGACGTAAACAAGCGTTTTCTTCGAGCCCATTATCCTCCTCAAAACAAGCAGGCTAGGCAGCGATACGACGGGATCCGCAAGCAAATACGCTAGAAGCGCGCCTTTCGACATTCCCAGCTCGAGAAACGTTTTAGCCATCGGCACTTCCACGAGCGTCGGGAAGTAAACGACTACGCCAAACAAAACAGAGGCAAGCATGGCGGTTAACGTGTTGCTCCCGACTAGCGTCGAAACCCAGTCGCCTGGAAGCAAAGCGCGGATTACCCCTGAAGCAAAGACTCCCGCAAGCAATAACGGAAAGATCTTCTTCGTGAAACCCCAAGTCTCCCCCATCCACGCGTTGAATTCCTCTTTCGAAAAATACGTTTTAGTTATCAGTGCAGTCAAAGCGACTAACGCTAACGTCAGCCCATACTTCAATAATTCCTCGCTCACGCGCGTTCCCACTAACAGTATCGCTACCAGCGTTGCAAACAAGTAAAGAAGATGCCTCTTCTTGCGTTTCGTCGCGCTCTTCGGTGCAGCCTGCTCCGCAAAGTCCGTTGCCGCTTCGTCCTTTTCTTCCTTGAACATCGAGCCTAAAACCAAGCCTATGAATAGAGCGAACAAAATTGAGAAAAATATTCTCGCGGCAGCAATATCCCACCCGATCAAGCTGCCGGTGTAAAGAATCGCCACGATGTTGGTTGCAGGCGCGGTGTAAAGAAACGCTATTGCCGGGCCCAAGCCAGCACCGCTTTTGCGTATTCCCGCGAACAACGGCAAAACCGTGCAAGAGCAAACCGCAAGCAACAGCCCGGAGACGATTGCAACGGGGTAAGCAACGATTTTCGGCGAGTTCTTGCCCAAGTAACGCAGGAATTCGCTTTTCGGAACCAGCGCAGCCATTGCGCCTGCAATGAAAAACGCGGGCACCAGGCAGAAAAGCGTGTGCGCGGCTACGTAATCGAGTATCGCGGCAAAACCGCTTCCGAGTATTAGATAAAAATCCATTAAAGCACTACAATAATTTGACAATTTCCTCGGTTGTCGGAAGTGCGCCTGAAACCAAGATTTTGCCGTCAACGACTAAAGCAGGCGTGCTGAAGACATTTCGTTCGATTATTACGGCGACGTCGTAAACGTGCTCGACTTTCACGTTTATGCCTTTGCGTTTTACGGCTTCCCGCACTCTTTTTTCTAGTTCGATGCACTTCGGGCAGCCGCTTCCTAAAACTTCAATCTTCAAGATTACCACCCGGAAATTTCTTTCAACACTTTTTCTCCCTTGCGCGAAAGCGAGTAAAGCCGGCTAGTGCCTTCCTTGCGTTTTTTCACCAAACCCGCTTCGAACAATACCTTCAAATGCTGCGAAACAGCGGGTTGCGTTTTCTTAACCACTGCGGGAAGCTCGCACGCGCAAATTTCGCCCGTTCTTATCTTCTTGAGCATTTCGAGGCGCGTTTCGTCCGCAACCGCTTTCAGGACCCCTAGGTTCATGAATATTAGTTTAGGCTTATATACTTAAATAGTTAACGCCCCTCATTTCCGCGGAAACGCGCCGTCCTCCGAGCGTCAGGTCAAGTGTTGTTCCCCTAGCGGTTATCTTACTTTACTTTCTTTAAGCAAGATAACTTGTGTATTGCCAATGAGCATTATTGTTTATTATCAATAGACAATGTCGTCTATTGCTAATAGAAAGTCTTATAAACGGGTTTGGGGCATAGTTGTTCATGGTTCTCGCAAGCGATTTGAAGGATGTTGCGTCGTCTCAAAAGAAAGAGCTGGAAGGCTTCGACTACGGTATCCCTCGAAACCAACTAGAGGAGCTTGATTCCAGCCCGCCGCGTTTCGCCCGAATACTCGTTGGGGTTAGGAGGTGCGGGAAAAGCACGCTGATGCAGCAAATCCGGAGGAAAAACGGCGGGGGCAAGTACTTCAATTTTGAAGACCCGCGGATTTCCGGTTTTCAAGCGGAAGACTTTCAAAAGCTACTCGGCGCGTTACAGGACGCGTACGGAGAGAGTAACTCGTATTATTTTGACGAAATTCAGGTTGTTGACAGGTGGGAGTGGTTCGTCCGCCAACTGCTCGACTCGAAAAAGCAGGTAACTGTCACTGGGTCGAACGCCTCGTTGTTCGGGCAGAAGACCGGGACAAAACTCACTGGCAGGCACCTCGACACGGAAGTGTTTCCGTTCAGTTATAAGGAAATGCTGGGATTTTACAAGGAACCGGCAGGAGGCAAGTCTTTCGGAAAATATCTCGAGAACGGAGGTTTTCCGGAGTATCTGAGAACCGGCCGTCCGGAAGTCCTGCAAAGGCTTTTCAACGACATTCTGGCGAGAGACATCATTGCTAGAAGAAACATCCGCAACTCCGCCCAATTGAAGGAACTCGCAATAGCCCTCGTCTCCAACATCGGAAAAGAATTCTCCTACCATTCGCTGAAGAAAACTCTGGAAATCCCCGCGGTGCAGACGGTCATAGACTACGCGTCTTTCCTGCAAGACTCGTTTTTGCTGTTCGCAATTCAAAAATTCGATTACTCTTACAAAAAACGCTTGATAGGCCCGAAGAAGATTTATGCCGTTGATACGGGCTTGGCGAAAAATCTTTCCGCTGCGTTCTCCGAAGACAGAGGAAAGCTTCTTGAAAACGCGGCGTACCTTGAATTGCGTAAGAGGCACGGCCAAGACTCCGTATTCTTTTACAAAGGAGTCAAGGAATGCGATTTCGTCGTCAGAGAAAAAAACGCGTTAACGCAGGCAATTCAAGTTGCTTACTCGCTCGATAGCGACAATATGAAACGCGAGTTGGACGGCTTACTCGAAGCCCTGGACAAGTTAAAGCTCAACAACGGCCTAATAATAACGCACGACCAGGAAGACGAACTCAATGTTAACGGAAAAAAGATACTTGTGAAACCCGCATGGAAATGGATGTTGGAATAGACACCTCGTTTCCGCGGAAACGCACCGTCCTCCGAGCGTCAGGTCAAGCACGGTTCCCCTAGCGGACGGTCTGACGCTACTTTACCCACAGCTACCGCTAACCACTGAGAGTAATCAATCTTATGCCGCCGGCATATTCCAAGCTTATGGTTGTGTGGGTGGCGTTGGACGTCTCTTTGATTTGAACACTCCGGCCATCCACCTGAGCAGTGAAGTTTCCTCTGACAAGGGTCGTCGGAATCGTTATGGTTGCAGACCCAGTCGTCCCAATGGAGCCGGCGACCGTGAAGGTGATGGCTCTTGCGTCCTGGTCAAATGTGAGCCCCGAGACGGACGAATTGGAACTTACGAAAATAGAATAACATTTGCCGTCTGACGAAACCGAATAATTGTAGGGAAGTTTCGGCTCCTTCAAGAAGAGCTCTCTGGCGTTGCCGCTTAGGATGTTGCGAGCAGCGTTATAGTCCAGGTTGGCAAAGAGATGTTTCCAGTGTCCGACTGCGTCAGGCGGGGCACCATCAGATGTGTTGCTCTCATAGTTGAGCCATCTCTCCAGGCTATTCCCGCCCCCTCCCGCGTCTGTACCAAATAAGATGCGGGAGTTCCACGTTTCAAAGAACTGCTTCCATTCCTCGTTCAATTTGCCGTTATTGGATTGGTTTGCGAGCAGCGCCCAATTAGAGTTGTATTGCGGCAGGGGGTTTTGCATGTTCTGAATCCCTGCGGTGTCGAAGTACAGATTTGGATATCGCAAGAGGTAGTCGTTGAGCGCGGTGCTGTTGAGCGTCATGCTATTGAATCCGAGATGACACCAGAGCAAAATCGCGTCTTTGTTGTGATTCAGCATTCTTTCGAAGGCTGCGTTCGCAATAGCGTCTTCAGGTACGAAGTGAAACGAGATAGGGACGTGATATCGAGCGGACAGGTCCACCAGCTGAAGCCAGATTGGAGTGTCTGCCGGAACATTGATGTCCGGGGTTAAAACGTTCCCGTTCTTGTCACTGAGTCTCAGGTTAGCTTCGCCTATGCCATAATATTTTCCTGTGCGCAACTGCTCCTCAGCAGACGTGACGAATGCCTGACCTTGCGTAAGCCAGGCAGAGGGTTGCGACGAGTCGGGAGTATCTACGAATGTTATGAATCTACCGGGGTATTGAGATATGGCTTCGAGCGTATGTTGAGCATCTGAATACAGGTTCGACACGCTCACGCCTGCTGCATTCATCTCAGAAATCATCAGAGATGCGCTGACTGTGGATGACATGTGGACATGGGAATCGAAAATATCCATATGCCCCGTGTCGGTAGATTGGCTGATGCATGAATTGTTGGGCGCGGATGGGTGAGGCGGTTGTTGCGTCACTGTCGGCGACGGGGAGGGCCGTTGGGTTTGATTTGTTTGCGGTTCTGTTGAAGCCGATTGCGCGGTGGCAGATTGCTGCTGGGATGCGCAGCCGGCGATGAGCAATGCAACGAGAACTAAAAGAATAAGGGGTAACGCTGTGCGTTTCATGAAATATGCTCGCTTGCCCCGCTTAAAATTATGCGGGTAGGCCATTCTTACACCTCATTTCATCGGAATCAAGGGGTGTTCCGAGCGTCAGGCAGAGCACTGTTCTCTTTGCGATACCTAATTGCAGGCTTTCCGATATCGCGAGTATCTGATACGTGGTCACCTAAACCGCATATTTATAAATAAGTAGTCACCTAAAAGGTTTATGCATCTGGAGGTTAGGCGCAAGGGCGGCATCAAGAAATACTATTTGGCTTATTCATACCGCAAGGGCGGCAAGGTTAGGAAGCTGCGGGTTTACCTTGGCACAAACCTCGGTAGCGCGGAGCTTGCCAAGCGCAGAAAGGGCGCGGAAACGGAATTGCTTCAACGCGCCTCGGCAAGCAGAATGTTTGGCGACCCGTTCGAAACCGTCTTGCCGAAAACCGAAATCGAGGAATTGAAGGCGCTTGAAGCCAGGGCGGCAGTCAAAGTCATTCACTTGTCTAAAGAAGATTGGAGAAAATTCACCGAGGTTTTCACTTACGACACGAACGCGATTGAAGGCTCGTCAGTAGAATTGAAGGAAGTCGGGGAAATCCTGGAAAAGGGCAAGTGGCCCGACAAGCCCAAGGAAGACATTTCCGAAACTTACGGCGTTGCCAAGGCAATAGGCTTCATAAGGAAAACGAAGGAACATTTGTCGTTAAAGCTGATTCTAGAATTGCACAGCGTGGTTTTCGAAAACTCTAAGCATTACGCCGGGCGATTCAGGGAATGCGGCGTTGAAGTGGTTGTAACGGACGGACGAGGAAACATAGTCCACCGCGGCGCGCCTTCGACGCACGTCCGAAGCCTGCTCTCCGAACTGGTTCGCTGGTACGGGAAAAACAAGAACAAGTACCCGCCGCTGGTTTTGGCTGCGGTTGTCCACAATCAGTTTGAAAATATTCACCCGTTTCAAGACGGCAACGGGCGAATCGGGCGCTTGTTGTTGAACAATATCTTGCTGAAGCACGGCTTGCCGCCGGTAAACATTGAATTGAAAAATCGCGGCGAGTATTACGCGGCTTTGCAAGCGTACGAAAACCAGCACGATTTGAGGCCGACAATAGAACTGGTGCTGAAGGAATACCGCAGCCTCAAAAAACTATTCAGAAAAGGGTGACCACAAACCCTGATTGCGTAGTCACCTCGTTTTCCGCGGAAACGACGCGTCCTCCGGGCGTCAGGCAGGGCATCGCTCCTCCCAGCGCTGTTTACTCAAACAGCAGGATTATAAGCTTTTCTTACTAAAATAGTATTAAATTCTTATGAAAAAGGTATGAGGGTGGTTTTATGGGAAATGCAAACATCGAACTTACAGGGTATACCGCGGACGTGGTCGAGAGCATGATCAGGCTCGGCTACGCGAAAACCAAGACCGAGGCCATCAGACTCGCGCTTTACCAGTTCGACCAGACGAACAAACTCGCTGATGAAGAGGTTTTCAGCAACCTCGCCGGAAAAATTCTGGAGGGCGTCGGTTCTGGCAAGGTAAAGACCCGAAAATTTCGGCTAAGCGAGCTGGGTTGAAATGGAACTTGAGTCTACGCCGGTCTTTGACAAGGATGTGAAGAGGCTTGATAGGAGCGAGCGCAAGCTTTTGCAGGAACTACTTGAGAAGATTCAGCAGCAGCCTGAAGCAGGAAAGCCGATGGAGCACCATGCCAATGTGTTCTCCAAGCGAACCGAGCACCGCAGGGTCGTTTATCAAGTAAAGCAGCAGGAAGGCAAAATTCTTCTTTTGCTTTACAAGAACCGTGACGAAGCTTACGAAGAATTGCGGAAAATGAAGCTTTAGCAGCCACGGAATTTTCCGCGGAAACGCGCCGCCTTTCTCCGGTCAGGTAAAGCGTTGCGCGCCAGGCGGGCGGGCTGATTTCGGTGTCACTTTATTGTCCAGCCGCCGTCCACGATTAAGGTCTCGCCGGTGACGAAATCGCTTTCATCGCTTGCCAGGTAAACCGCTGCAAAAGCGATGTCTTCGGGTTGGCCGAACCTGCCGACCGGGGTCTGCTGCATCAAAGCGTCACTTGTTTTCTTGTCTTTAAGCATGTCTTTCGTCATCGCGGTCACGATTATCCCCGGGCAAATCGCGTTTACGTTGATTCGCTCTTTCGCGTAGTCAAGCGCCATCTCCTTGGTCAATAGGATGACACCGCCCTTTGCCGCGCAGTAAGCAGCGCTTTGCGCGAAACCGACTTTTCCCGCGATGGAGGCGATGTTCACGATTTTCCCTTTTCCTTGCTTGCGCATGAATGGAATCACGTGTTTGCTGCAAAGCATTACTCCCTTCAAGTCAATGCTCATCACCTTGTCCCATTCTTTTTCCGAGACGTCTTCAACGGAGTGAGGGACGTAGACGCCAGCATTGTTGACGAGTATGTCGATTTTTTTGAAGCGTTTAATCACGGCGTCAACCAAGGCCTTAACCTCTTTCGCGTTGGATACGTCGCATTTTATTGCAATGGCTTGGGCGCCGGCCCCCCTTATCCCGGAAGCCGTTTTTTCGGCCTTGTCCAAGTGCCAGCCAACCAAAACCACTTTCGCGCCTTCCTTCGCAAACATTTTGGCGATTCCGGCGCCAATCCCGCTTCCCGCACCGGTCACGATCGCGGTCTTTCCTTCAAGCCTTCCCACGACGAATTACCTCGTTCTTTCAATCCAATTGATTAAAACAATGGGTTATTTGTTATTTAAATTGCCGGAATGCTTGGTTGCGTCTTCCCCCTGCTCACATAATTCCGAGGATGGGTTGGAGGACGAGGACGACGCTCATCACGCTGACCGCGGCCGCGACAAGCCACACGAACGCGTTGTAGTAGGGGCCGTTCACGTGCCTGCCCATCAACGCCTTCTTGTTTATGAGCAGGAGGAGGAGGACGAGGATGACGGGCAGGAACACGCCGTTAAGTGCCTGCGACAAGTACATGACCGTCATGAGGGGGAGGCCGGGCACCAAGACGATTAACGCGCTTGAAGCGATGAGGAAGGCGAACAAGCCGTAGAATTGGGGGGCTTCCTCAAACTTCTTGTTGACGCCGGATTCCCAGCCGAAGCTCTCGCAGACGGTGAACGCGGTTGCGAGGGGGAGGATGGCGGCCGCGAACAGCGAGGCCGCGAGTAAGCCGAAGGCGAACAAGGCGGACGCGTGCTCGCCGGCAAAGGGCGCGAGGGCTTGGGCCGCGTCCCAGGCGCTATCTATTGTTATGCCGCGGGGGTGGAGGACGGTTGCGCACGTCACTATTATGAAGAACATTACGAGGATGGTTACGATGCTGCCCGCAACAACGTCAATCCTCGCGTAAACCATTTCCTTTACTCGAATTCCTTTTTCTACCACGGAGGCCTGAACGTAGAACTGCATCCAGGGCGCGACGGTCGCGCCGATTATGGCGACCAGGGCGAGGAGGTAGCCGGGCGTGAACGCGAGCGTGGGAACAATTGTTTGTTGGAGTGCGTGCCCCCAATCGGGTTGCGCCATTACGGCGGCAATTGCGTAAGCCACGTAGAACACGATTGCGATGAGGAACGCTTTTTCAACGGTCTTGTAATTTGATTTCACGACGAGCGCCCAGACAATGGCCCCGCTCAAGGGCACGGCGATAAAGGCGTTCATTCCGAGGAGTTGGGAGGCGGCCGCGATGCCGGCGAATTCTGCGACGGCATTAGCCCAATTGGTCAGGAACAGGCCGGCCATCAAGGCGACCGTGAGCCGGACCCCGAAATTCTCGCGGATTAAGTCGGAGAGGCCCTTGCCGGTCACGATTCCAAGTCGCGCACCCATTTCCTGGGTTATGATTAGGAGGATTCCGATGGGGGCGAGAAGCCACAGCGTGGAGAAGCCGAAGTGGGCGCCGGCTATGGAGTAAGTGGTTATGCCGCCCGCGTCGTTGTCAACTGCGGCGGTGATGATACCGGGGCCGGCGACCGCCAGGAAAACTGCGAGGTTCCGCTTCAGTTTTGAGAGCCCCAACAAATCACCGCCCGGCTTTCTTCTTGTGTTTGGCCAGGAACCTTCCCTGCTTCCATTCCTCAGGCATTATTTGTTCGAAGACGTCGTCCACCGTGATCATCC
>Ga0066637_10002834_pt1 | contig 11608 bp, 6 predicted proteins | sample CryGeyCG2014_020_FD_62737 | JGI IMG/M metagenome (GOLD analysis project Ga0066637, IMG submission 62737) | Groundwater microbial communities from aquifer - Crystal Geyser CG08_land_8/20/14_0.20 | ecosystem: Environmental > Aquatic > Deep subsurface > Groundwater | place: USA: Utah: Grand County...
AAAATTTAAATTATTAAATGTAGAAATGAATAAAGATAAATGAAGGTAAAATAAATTTATCCGGGTTCGTTTCTACCGCAGCTTATTATACGAAATTAATGGCCTGCTTCTATTTGACACTCAACCAGAAATTCGTTAAATTTCTCCTTATATTCTTCTGAAAGAGCGTTCTTTAAATTGCTACTTTTATACGATTCATCCAAAATTCCCTGTAATTTTACGGCTTCTTTTTCAACATCAGCAGATATTTCCTGCATATTTATTTTCCTTTTCTCTTCTTTCTTTTTTAAGGCAATTAATGTGTCAATAACAGGCAGTTTAAATTTCTTATTCAATTTAGCAATATTTTGATTTATTTCTCCGGTTTCGAGAACATTTATTCCGGTCATTAAAGTCCTAAGAAGGTAAAGGTTCACTTTAACATTTGAAAATTTTTCCTTTCTCGCCTCATTCAGTTTATTATTTCCAAATCCTGAGTAATGGTGATAAATTTTTTTGGTTATTGCGGGCTTTCCGAGTGTTTTAAGTTCATCGTGATATTTAGATGTTACAACAACGAGGGGAGAATAAATTTGCTCAAAAACATTGCCGTTGTTTTTCAGCATCAGCCGTAAAAATTTCTCAATTTCAAAACCCACAAAGTCAATTTCATGTCCTTTGTCATTACCTTTGAGAACTATATCATCCTTTCTTTCAATAGTTTCCTTTGGTTTTTCCAGCCGGAATAAATTTATCGTGTTCTCAATATGGCACGCCCTTTAATCAATGTCGCTGTATTCTGACTGAAATCCGTAACTATGTGAGCCGCTTACTGTTGTGAAGATTAATTTTCTTCCTTTTGCATCTTTCGCATCTTTTATGTACTTTTTGGCAATTTTCAGACATTCATTTTGAAAATACGCGAACGATAGTGAGCGTAAATTTCCGGGTTCCGAAAAATTAGGCATTGTTGGTTTAATTAACAATAAAATTTAATAATTAATGTGATAAATATAGTCATTTTACTGACTTTTTGCAGTAAAATGACTATACTCGTAAATTTGATAACTATACAAAAAGTTAGCAAGTTTACTATAATTGTAATTAAAAAGTGTATAAAACCAAAATGACCCAAAATTTAAAAAATTTAAGACCCGTCAGTGACATGAAGATGGGAAAATTAACAGCGGATAAAATTATAAAGCAGATGTATGAAGGCGGCGGATTTACGGCGAAGAAGGTTGCTGACGGCGTTGATATTCTGGAAACAATGGAAAACCAGAAGGATTGCATAAAATTTCTGTCATTTCCCGCTGATATCATAGCAACAGGAACACGAGGAATAATAAAGGACATAGTAAAGCACAAATTAGCTGATGTTATAATTACAACCTGCGGAACGCTTGACCATGATTTAGCCCGACTCTGGAAGGAATATTATCACGGAAAATTTGAGGCAGATGACACTGAACTGCGGGAAAAAGGAATAAACCGTCTGGGAAATATTTTTGTGCCGAATGAAAGTTACGGAATAATACTTGAAGAAAAAATGCAGAAAGTTATGGATGAAATTTATGGCAACAAAGAGACAGAACTCGGAACTTCTGAAATAATCAGGGGCTTTGGAAAAGCAATTGAAAATGAAAAAAATGCAGACGAAAGCATTGTCTATTGGGCATACAAAAACAATATTCCGGTTTTTGTTCCGGGAATAACCGACGGGGCATTCGGATTCCAGTTATTTATGTTCTGGCAGAACCACAAAAATTTCAGAGTAAATTTATTTAAGGATGAGAAAGCACTTGCGGATATTGTCTTTACTGCAAAGAATACAGGGGCTTTAATGCTCGGCGGCGGAATAAGCAAACATCATACTATATGGTGGAACCAGTTCAGGGATGGTTTAAATTTTGCGGTTTTTATAACGACTGCTGTGGAGTCGGACGGTTCATTGAGCGGAGCAAGAACAAGAGAGGCAATATCATGGGGAAAGATTAATGAAAAGGCAAAACACATAACGATTGAAGGAGATGTTACTGTATTGCTTCCTTTAATGGCGGATGCCTTATTTGAGAGGATGAAAATTTAACTGGCTATGAAAATTAAATTTGATACAAACAGGGTTATGTGCCGTATGAAAGTAGGACACTTTTCTCTTATGCCTCTAAAAATATATACCTCAAAATCAAATGACTTATGTAAGACATAAGAAGTAGGTAATTTAGAGTGTTTCACATTATTAAATGCTATGGAAATAATATCAGTGGCACTTGATTTTACTTATTACACTTTTCCTAAAACTGAGGAAAAAGTAAATTTTATTTACTAAATTAGTGTCCTACATTTATTTGGCACTCAACCACCCTTCCTTATGTTTAAAATTAAATTCACAATATTTAATTTTACTGAAAATCTTTGAGATTTTCAATCTTTTAAAATTTACGAGATTTTAAAATACTGAAAACTATGAGTTTTCAATCTTTTAAAATCTTTTGGATTTTTAAATGATATTTTAAAAAAGTTATTTGTTTAAAAATATAATTTTTAAGCAGATTTTTAAAAAATATTTCACAGATTATAGTTGATTTGCTAATTTTTTACACCATTCAAGCAACTTAATAAATACTAAATTGAGTGTAAAATGTAGATAAATTCACTATAATAGAAGAATAGGGTGAACACGAAAAACAAAAAGGGCATGAAAAACAAAAAGGGCGTATTCCTGATGAAAAATTTAAAATTTAGATCTGAAAAATAATTATATTCATTTTGACAGCTTTTGATAATATTGTTTTTATCCATATATTTATTCTTCAAATATTTATTCTTTAAATCATAATATGTAATATTGATGTTCAAAATAAATAATCAAAAGTTGAAAAATTCACTATATTTAACAAAAAATTTTATTTAACAAAAATTTAAAATTAGTAGAAGAAGAGGTAGTGGTGGGCTTTTATCATTTTTCGGAATTGCAACGATTGTACTAATTGTTCTGAATGTAATTGTATTTTTTGGTGTGCAGATGACAGATGAACTGAAAATTTATGACATAAACTGGGCAGAAAACTGTACTAAAAATAAATATACTGCAAATGCTGTGTATAATGAAGAATATTACGCATGTCCCAAAAGTGCTACAAGAGATGGAGGTTACGATATAGATTATTGTAAAAAAATTTCTGATGATGCCTGCATATATACTTACACTGATGGCCTTTCACTCGTTGGAAAAAATGCATCTGAAAAACCTTGGACATTTATAACAAGTATGTTTATGCATGTAGATCTAAACCATTTATTTGGAAATATGTTGTTTTTGTTTATTCTTGGAGGAATTGTTGAAGCGGCAATAGGAATAAGAAAGTATTTGCTGCTCTATTTTCTTGCAGGAATTTTCGGGGGAATAACAATGATTTTTATGACATCAGTAGGATTAGTAAGTGACAATGTTTCAATACTCGGCGCTTCCGGGGCAATATTCGGGGTTCTTGGAGCAGCAGCAATTCTTAGACCAATGCAGATAATATATATTTATTTTCTTCCTATGCCGTTAATAGTCATCGGATTAATTTACATCGGACTTCAGGCGTTTTACATATTCACTGGTGGAGAAGCAGGAGTCGCAAATGGAGCGCATATGGGAGGGGCGATTGTTGGTATAATAGCGGCAATTTATCTCAGGAATAAGGCAAAGAAACAGGAAATTTAAAATTTCACTTCAAAAATAAAGTTAAAATTTGGAGGGTGTTAACCAAATATAGATAAAAATTTATCTTGAAATATGCTAAACATATTGTCCTTATTTATATTCCAGCATAGTCTTAAAGTCAAATCCACTATTTCTATAGATCTTGAAACAACCTTTGTCATTCTTGCCAAGAAATGCCTTATGTTGGAATTGTTACTTTCTATGAGAGTGGTGTTTTTCTTACCTATCACGAGTTTGTTTTTTGGAAAAATCTGTTTGTATATATCTCAATCGTCTATGTAACTACGTAAAGTACTGCAAAATGTTTCAATTCTTCGTAGAGTTTTTTAGCCGTTTTAATAGAACAATTGCCAATAACCCCTCCAATGGTTTTGTTTGTACATGCACCTTCTTCTTATTCTCGTTTCTCGTCCAATAACCCCTCCAATGGTTTTGTTTGTACATGCACCTTCTTCTTATTCTCGTTTCTCGTCCAATAACCCCTCCAATGGTTTTGTTTGTACTGCAATCCAAGGCTTTCTATATTCATATTTTTCGTTTTTTTTTATTAATAAGTGTCCATCCATAAACTCGTAATTTTACTGAAAATCTGTAAGATTTTTAAATTGTCAAAAACATAATAATTTACCTTGAAAAAGTTAAAATTTTTTCAAAATTTTATACTTTGTGGATGGACACTAATGAAATGCCACATCTCATCTATTTGAACCTCTTTGATTTCACTATCAACACTTGGTTCTGGTAATCTTTTGCCCATACTTCTCATTCATTTCAAAACTGCTGGTCTCGACACATTAAAAAGTTTCGCGATAAACCCATAACTTGATTTGCCCACAAAATACAACAAAACTGCCAAAACCTTTCCTTCTTGTCCAACCTTTTCTCTTTCATCATCAAGCACAAAATTAGACCTATACAGCTTACAATTGTATCGCTGCTTATTGCGAACTTTTTCGCTCTTTACACATTTTGTACCCTTGCATTTTTTGCATACGGTTTCTATACACTTTATTAAGATTCAAACATTAAATATATCTATAGTTAACACTCCCTAATTAATTATATCAAAAAAAATGTTCCCTTTTATATGGCACATAATCATATTCGTTTGCATCTTCTTTATTTCGTGTCGGAAGTATTCCGATAGTTAATTCGTTATTCTCAACAGCTCCCTTGCATGCCTTTTTCATAATCCCATTTATTCCGCAGCAAATCAAAATGCAGTATGCGTTTACTATGTCTCTTCTGATATTGTAGCAATTTTTTTAATCTTATCATCAATTTTTCTGTCCTTTTCGATCACAGCGAGCATAATTTTCCTTTCAGTTACTTTTAGACAATTTATTTAAATTTATCTGAGATAGGATTTTCATCATGTATTTATCAACATAAGCCATTCAGCAAATGCTAATATCATCACAATTATGAATTACTTTTGAGAAATTAAATTTAACAGATTATGAATTTTGCACATTGAGAAATTATAGTCAAAATCAGATGATTTTTTAAAAATTTTATGTGGTGAAATTTAAATGATAATTTAATGCTTTTTATATTAGTAATACTAATTTTAAAATGATAATAAGTTTTAATAAATAAATATAATTAATAATATTTAATAAATAAATATTAATAATAACTTTATAAAATGAAATCAATAAAAATCGCTTCAATTATGTGGGCATCAAAAAACACAACACTCAAAGAAGTAGGCAAAGAGTTAAAAGAGGAATGTATAAATTTAGATAAAGGCAGTATAAATTTAGATGAATGTATAAATTTGGAATTAGATGTTTATTCAACAAAAGAAATTGAAGATGATAAAATAAGAGAAAGGTGCATCAGATCATTGGAAAATAGCAGTATAAATTTGATTTACGGCGGGGTTGGAGATGCCTGGATTGAGGTACAATCAAGGATAGAAGAAATAGCAAAGAACATTCCGACAATAATTCTCGGACATGATACTGGCTTATGGTCTCTTTCTACTGTAAAAAGCAAGATTGTAGTGGATGTTAATGCCTACATAGTAATGGATGGGAAGGAAAATCTGAAGAATATGCTCAAATACATCTGCAACGAAATTTTAAATACAAATTTTGAGGTTGAAGTAGTAAAGGATGTCCCATGGGAGGGCCTGTATCATCCTGATGCAAAAGCACATTTTTCAAATATTGATGAATATCTGAAATGGTATGAAAAAAATAAGCCGGAATTAAAAGATAAACCCAGGATTGGACTCTTATCATATCGTTCCTACTGGGTTTCCAATAATATGGATGTAGAAAACACCATTGTCAAAGAATTTGAAAAACAAAGTGTAGGAATTATTCCCATATTTAGTTATAGCATTAAAGACACCGAACTTGGCAATAAAGGAAGTGGTGAATTGGTAGAAGAATGGTTAATAACAGACGGGAAATCAAGGATTGATGGATTAATAAACCTGCAAAGTTTCTTTTTATCAGGCACAAAATCAGGCAAAGATGATAAAACAGATATAAGAGAAGGTAAGATTGCTAAATCAGGTGTTGAAATTTTAAAGAAATTAAATGTACCTGTGTTTCATCCGCTTATAGCACATTATAAAACAGAGGAAGAATGGCGTAAAGACATGCATGGTTTGGGTGCAAATGTCGGATGGAGCATAGCAATGCCGGAATTTGAAGGGGTGATTGAGCCGGTAATTATTGGAACACAGAGTAAGGAAGATAACGGGAAATATGTTCCAATAGATGAGCGAATAGAAAAAGTTGCAAAAAGAATTAAAAACTGGATTGAACTGCGAAATAAACCTGTTGAAAAAAGAAAGGTTGCATTTATATTTAACAATAACCCCTGTGCATCTGTTGAAGCCACTGTTGGAGGGGGAGCAAAACTTGATACATTAGAGAGTGTGGCAAGGATAATGCACAAAATGAAGGAATGTGGTTATAATGTCAATCCTCCTGAAAATGGAAAGGAAATGATAGAAACAATTATGGATAGAAAAGCAATATCTGAATTTAGATGGACTCCTGTTGATGAGATTGTTAAAAAAGGCGGCGCCTTAAAACTTGTTACAAAGGAAGAATATGAGGAATGGTTCAATACTTTAAAACCAGAAGTCAGGGAAAGAATATGTGGAACATGGGGAAATCCACCAGGAGAGCATATGGGTGATATGCCGGCTGCAATGGTTTATGAAAATAAGATTGTTGTAACAGGAGTAAAATACGGTAACGCTGTTGTTTGTGTCCAGCCGAAGAGGGGCTGTGCAGGGGCAAGATGTGACGGTGTTGTCTGTAAAATTTTGCACGACCCGGATCTTCCGCCTCCGCATCAATATATGGCAACTTATCGCTATCTTGAATATGACTTTAAGACAGATGTAATTGTTCATGTCGGAACGCACGGCAATCTTGAATTTCTGCCCGGAAAGAGTGTTGGTTTGTCCGAGTCATGCATGCCTGATGTTGGCATTGGAAACATTCCTCATTTATACATTTATAATTCAGATAATCCTGCAGAGGGAACGATTGCAAAGAGGCGAAGTTATGCAACTCTTGTTGATCACATGCAGACAGTTATGACAGAGTCCGGGTTGTACGAAGAGTTAGAAGAAGTAGAAAGAAATTTAGCAGAATATAATCAGGCAAAAGTTCTGAATAATAAAGCAAAGATGCATGCAGTGCAGCACATACTTATTGAGAATATAAAAAAGGCACAACTTGATAAAGAAATAAAACTTGACGAGTTAGATGCACATAAGAGCTTTGATGAGATTGCTGAAAGAACACATAATGCATTAACCCGCATCAGAAACACACAGATAGATGATGGGATGCATATCTTTGGAGAAATTCCGGCAAAAGAGCGAAGAGTTGAATTTATTAACGGCATTATGAGATATGATTACAAAGAAAATGTCTCAATGAGACGATGTATATTTGAAATGATGGGTTTAAATTATGATGAAGCAATGGAAAAGCCGGCAAAATATATAGGTGATTTTGGAAAGACATACGGGGAATTATTAGATGATGCAGATAAATATTCAAAACATTTCATTGATGAAATTTTAAAAAACAGATAATTTTAAAAATTAAAAAAATGGATAACTTAAAAATAGCAAAAAAAATACTAGGGGATAAATTAAAAAATCCGGAGGCTGTAAGCCAACTTGATGAATTAAAAGAAAAAATTTTGGACATATCCAAAAGAATGGATGATTCAGATGAAATAAAATCATTACTTAACGGTTTTGATGCGGACTACATTCCATCTGGACCCTCGGGACTTATAAGCCGCGGAAGGGACGATGTTTTACCAACAGGAAGAAATTTTTATTCCCTTGACCCTGGAAGGATTCCAACAAAAGCGTCTTATGAAGTTGGCAAACGACTGGCTGAAGCATTGATAGAAAAACACATAAAGGATACCGGAAAAATGCCTGAAAATATCGCCACGGTATGGTGGGCAGGAGATATAATGTGGGCAGACGGCGAAGTTATGTCCAAGATAATGCATCTTATAGGCGCAAAACCAAAATGGGGGAGTAACGGAAGAGTAAATGGCTTTGAGATAATTCCATTAGACGAACTTAAAAGACCGAGAATTGATGTGACAATCAGGGTTTCAGCAATTACACGGGACTGCTTTCCGGACATTATAGAATTGGCTGATGAAGCAATCAGAACAGTTGCGAAATTAGATGAACCGATAGATATGAACTTTGTAAGAAAACATTCCTTAGAGCAAATGGAGCAGGCAGATAAAAATGAAAACAGTGAGGAATGGCAGAATGTAACAACAAGGATATTTTCAGCAAAACCCGGAACTTATGGTGCAGGAACACAACTTGCAGTTTATGCATCCGCATGGAAAGAAGATAAGGACTTAAGTGATGTTTTTGTTTACTTTAACGGCTATGCTTACGGCAAAGGAATATTTGGAAAGGAAGCGCATTCACAATTTGTAAATAATCTGAAAACAGTTGATGCAACTGCCTCAAACACAGTAACAGATGAATATGACATTTTCGGCTGTTGCTGTCACTTCGGAACTGAAGGGGGCTTGTGTAATGCTGCAAAACAAATCTCCGGAAAGGATGTTAAATTCTATCATACAGATACAAGAGATCCCGCAAGGGTCAAAGTAGGGGATTTGGTAGATGAGGTAAGAAGAGTTGTGAGGACAAAAATCCTAAATCCAAAGTGGATTGAAGGACAAAAAAGACATGGCTACAAGGGAGCAGGAGATATAAGCAAGAGAATTGGAAGGGTTTATGGATGGAGTGCAACAACGAAGCAGGTAGATAAATGGATTTTTGATGACATTACCAAAACATTCGTGCTTGATAAAGAAATGAGGGAATGGTTTAATGAAAATAATCCATGGGCGCTGGAAGAAATTGAAAGACGACTCCTTGAAGCAGAGCAGCGTAAATTATGGGATGCTGACCCAGAAATGCTTGCCCAATTAAAAGAACATTACCTTGAACTTGAGGGGCTAATGGAAGAAAAAATGGGTGATGTTGAAGGTGATTACCAGGGAGGAGCAATTGACATTTTCACAGATGAGGATGTAGGTGACTGGAAAGCAAAGATGGATGAAATCAGAGCAAAAATAAAATAAGGTAAAAAGCAAAAATAAAAGCAAAAATAAAAGCAAAAATAAAAGCAAAAATAAAAGCAAAAATAAGATCAACAATAAGATCAACAATAAGATCAACAATAAGATCAACAAATAATACAATTACAAAATGACGCACCACATAAAACGAACAATAATGCCTTTCGCGGCAATCGTCGGGCAGGAAAAACTGAAAAAGGTATTGATATTGAACGCCATAAATTCAAATTTGCATGGTGTCTTAATCAAAGGTGAGAAAGGTACAGCAAAATCAACCGCAGTAAGAGCATTGGCTGACTTATTGCCTGAAATTGAAGTGGTAAAATGTCCATTTAACTGCAATCCGGAAGAACCATCTTTACAATGCGACGAGTGCAATAAAAAGTACAACGATGGCGGGAAATTAGAAACAGAAAAAAGAAAAATACGAGTTGTTGAGTTACCTCTTGGAGCAACAGAAGACAGAGTTATTGGAACATTGGATATTGAAAAAGCATTAAAGGAGGGAATAAAAGCCCTTCAACCAGGTGTTTTAGCAGAAGTAAATCAAGGAATCTTATACATTGATGAAGTTAATTTACTTGATGACCATCTCGTTGATATTTTGTTGGATTCCGCAGCGATGGGAGTTAATGTTATGGAGAGGGAAGGTGTTTCTGTATCGCATCCGTCAAAATTTATTCTTGTCGGAACAATGAACCCTGAAGAAGGTGAATTGCGGCCGCAGTTACTTGACAGATTCGGATTGGAGGTTGATGTTTCAGGCGTTAAAGATGTAGATGAAAGAGTCAGGATTATAAAGACAGTTGCGGAATTTGAAAACAATCCTTCTGAATTTATAAAAAAATATAAGGCAAAGCAGGATGAACTAAAGATAAATATCCTGGATGCAAGAAAATTATTAAAATATGTTAAAATTTCTGATAAATTGCTTAAAAAGATTGCAAAAATATGTATTGAATTAGGGGTTGACGGGCACAGGGCAGACATTTTTATTGCAGGCACCGCAAAAACAATTGCATCTTATAATAAAAGAAAAGAAGTAAATGAGAACGATGTAAAGGAAGCAGCAGATTTAGTCCTGCCGCACAGGATGCGAAAACAGCCATTTCAGGAGCCAAAGCCAATAGAAGATAAGGTTAATCAGATAATGGATGAAGACGATAAGAACGATGGGCAGCAGGAAGAGGAGCAGGAGGATAAGGAGGAGCAGGAGGATAACGAGGAGCAGGAGGATAACGAGGAGCAGAAACAAAAAGATGAACAGATGGAGCAGGAGGATAACGAGGAGCAGGAGGATAAACAACCGGAAAATCAAAAAGAACAGAACGAAGATAAGACCGGCAACAGAAAAAAGATATTTGATTCCAAAACGATGAAAAAACCTGATATAAATATAACAAAAGACAGGAAATTAAGAATGGGCAGCGGAAAAAGGGCAAAAATATTAAGTTCCAAATTAGGAAAGTATGTAAAAGCAAAAATACCAAAAGAAAAGGTATCGGACATTGCAATAGATGCTACGATAAGGGCATCAGTCGTAAGAAATGTGGGAGGTGGAAAAGGAAATATAAAAATTGAAAAAGATGATTTAAGGGAAAAAGTCAGAGAAAAGAAAAAGGCATCAGTAATTGTTTTTGTTGTTGATTCATCGGGTTCAATGGCTGCAAAAAAGAGAATGGAAGCAGCAAAAGGTGCTGTAATGTCATTACTTGAAGATGCGTATCAGAAAAGGGACAAAGTCGGGTTTGTTGCCTTTCGTGGAAATAAAGCAGAAATTTTATTAAAACCAACATCAAGTGTTGAATTGGCAGCAAAATATCTTAAAGAACTGCCAACAGGAGGTAAGACGCCATTATCAGACGGAATGTATAAGGGTTTTGAATTATTGAAGATGGAGATCAATAAAGATAAAAATACGATTCCTGCAATGGTTTTAATATCCGACGGCATGGGAAATGTCCCAATACAGAAGAATGTCAGAGAGGAGGTAATTTCACTTGCAAATGAGATTAAGGAAAAAAATATATCTCTTATGGTCATTGATTCAGGGGCAGGGTTTTTAAAATTAGGATATAATTCAGAAATTGTTGAGGCATCTTGTGGGAAGTTTATTAATCTGGATGAATTGAGTGCTGATAATATAGTTGGTGCGGTTAAGTCAAATTTAATAAAAATTTAATAAAAATTTAATAAAAATTAAAATGGAAAAAATAGATAAAAACGAGATTAAGGGAAAATCAGATGTGCTGCTCACTGTAGCAGTAATTGCAGCAATAATTGGAATCGTTGTATTTTCAGGAT
>Ga0066637_10002838_pt1 | contig 11603 bp, 10 predicted proteins | sample CryGeyCG2014_020_FD_62737 | JGI IMG/M metagenome (GOLD analysis project Ga0066637, IMG submission 62737) | Groundwater microbial communities from aquifer - Crystal Geyser CG08_land_8/20/14_0.20 | ecosystem: Environmental > Aquatic > Deep subsurface > Groundwater | place: USA: Utah: Grand County...
TCCGTGCCGGAAATAAGCGAATTGCCATTTTTGATATTGCCTCCCAAACTCGGCAATTTCGTTTGGCTGTCAAATGTATTTAGAAACAAATTAAGTCGCGCAAGCTCTACCGCCTGCTCGTCCAAATCAACGCCATAAATATTGTTCTGCAAAATTTGAATTTTCAAAAAGCCGTCCGGCTTGGCGCCAAATTCTTCATATTTTTTTATCAAAAAATTCATGGTTGCCACTAAAAATGATCCACTACCGCAAGCCGGATCTAAAATTTTAATTTTTTGCAAATCATCAACGCTTTTACACTTGTCTAAGATTGGCCCAAGCGCGTTTTGAACAATATAAACCACGATAAATTTTGGCGTATAATAAATTCCTTGCTCTTTTCTTTTTCTGTGGCTCTTGATTAAATCTAAATCTTGATCAAACAACTTCTTTTTTGTTTGCTCCAATTTATATCCCAAATAATTTTCATAGACCGCGCCTAAAACATCTGCCGGAATAGCGGAAAAGTCGTACTCAAAATAATCCTTATCGCCATATAATCTATTGATTACTTTTTCGGTTGCCCCGCTAAATTCTTCCCATTTTTCAAAAGGATGCGGAGAAAATAAATTAGAGTTATAAATTTTATCAAGCTCACGAAATTTTTCCACCATGATTGTCCAGGGGCTGGATTTTCCAGTTTGCCCGCTTGATTTGTATTGATGCAAAAGAGGAATTAAAGTGGGTGGCTCAATTTTTCTATCTTCGGCCACCCGAATAAAAATTAAGCGATCTAAAAGCTTTTGAACGCCTTCGTCTATTAAATGATCCGGCACATCTTTATTCCAAGTTCTAAAGGCCTCGGTCAGCTCTCTACGACAATAATTCAAATCTTCAGCCAATTTTTCGGTTACCGAAACTTTTTGTATTTTTTTACCATGCTTTTCGGCTTCTTTATCCAAACTGTCGGACAAAAATGCTTCTTTGGATAAAAGCCAAAGCTGATCAAACCGATCTAAAAATTCATTATATGGAATCTCAAAATATCTTTTGCCGGCTAAAGACTTTTCCGGACTTAGGGCATTGAAAACAATTAGACTCTCAAAATCGGTTAACACTGCCCAAGTAACGCCCTTGTTCCAAGAGTATTTAATTGATTGTTTGGCATAATCATCCCTATGTAAATCAGCCGATATCTTTTTGGCCTCCAGGTAAAATTTTATCCGGCTGTTTACATAAAAACCATAATCAACCCGATCGCCGGAAATCTGCTCTTCAAGGGTTATTTCTTCCTTACTTTGAAAATTCCATCCCAAAGCCTCAAATAACGGTTCTATAAATCCGCGCTTTGTTTCTTCTTCACTGTATCTGGCAATTTTACCGGCGGCTTTTTCCGCTTCATACTTCTCTACCAATTTTTTTATTTCTAATTTTACGGCTTCTTTTTCCATAATAATCTTAATTAGTTATTCCTCAATTATCCCCCTAGAAACCCTCAAAGTCAACAAAAATCCCACACTAATCTCCGGGGCTTGGATTCGAACCAAGATAAGCAGCTTCAAAGGCTGCTGTCCTGCCGTTAGACGACCCCGGAGAACAGAGTGGGATTAAAAAAGGAGCTATTTAGCACCTTAATATTACTATTACATCTTAACTTTTTTTCTTTAAATTTTCAAGTACCTGCCAACTGCCAGGCTGCTTACAACAATAGTCAAGACAACAACACCCAAAAACTGCCCGCCAAAAATAAACAAATAATTACGAGTGAAAAAACTCAGAATATTCAAGCTGGTTCCCCCAAAAAGACCGGTCATATACGGCTCAATAAAACCGATTATCGGATAAGTGATAATCACCGAAATAATAACTGCCAAAAAACCATAAATTATTCCGCTGGCCAGATACGGCAAACGAATAAACCAATTTGTCGCTCCAACAAGCTTCATAATGCCGATTTCATCGCGATGAGTGTAGATAGCTATTCTGACAGTATTAAAGATAATCAAAACGGCGACGATGGCGAAAATTCCGGCAATACCAAGCGCGGTTTTTTCTCCCTTTTCGGCAATTTCAGTCACTTTTTCAATTACAGCCTGATGATCTTCAAAATTTTTCTCCAAAATAATGGCATCATATTTTTGATCATCAAAAACTTTTAAAATATTCTCGTAATCCTTAGTGTCTCGCGCCTTGACGACCAAGGTTGCGCCCAAAGGATTGTTGCCGACTTCAACCAAAGATTCCAAAATTGCCGGATCATCTTTATGTGTTTCTTTAAATTTTTCCAAGGCGTCTTCGGGGGAAACATAAAAAACATCTTTTACCTCGGTCATGCTCAAAAGATAGGATTTAATGTTGCCAATCTGACTTTCCGGGATGTCTTGCTTAAAATAAATACTTACATCAATTTTATCTCTTACCTCGCCCAACGCCACTTTCGTAATAAAATTCAATGTCAGCAAAAAGTTTATTGAGATTAATGTTAAAATCAAAATGATGATCGTTGCCACCGAAAACAAAAAATTTCTCAAAAAGTCTTGAAGGGAAAATTTAACGATTCTAAAAAGCGCAATGAACATAATATTAAAAATACTTATAGAAGATATTTGCCAACCTCCTGATCGCTCACAACCACTCCTTGCTCCAAAGTAACAACTCTTCTGCGCAATGAGTTAATCAATTCTCTATTGTGAGAAACCAAAAGAACGGTAGTTCCGAATTCATTAATTTTTAAAAGTAAATCGGCAATTTCTCTGGTGTTAACGGAATCAAGATTTCCGGTCGGCTCATCGGCAACCAGAATCTTCGGCCGGTGAATAAGAGAGCGCGCTATCACCGCCCTCTGTTGCTCTCCGCCGGAAATTTGTTTGGGGTATCTGTTTGCTTTGCCTTCAAGCCCGACAATTTTTAAAATCTGGGGAACTGTTTTTTTGATTCTTCCTTGCGTCGCCCCGCAAACTTCAAGAGCAAACGCCACATTTTCAAAAATTGTTTTCTTGGGCAAGAGTTTAAAATCTTGAAAAATAACTCCGATCTGCCGACGTAAAACCGGCACATCGCATTGCTTAATTCTGGTTATATCCCAATCGCCAATAGTTATTTTTCCCCTTGTCACTCTCTCTTCTGCGGTCAATAATTTGATCAAGGTTGTTTTCCCCGTGCCTGATTGTCCGACAATAGAAACAAATTCACCCGCGTTAATTTCCAAATTAATATTTTTTAGGGCAACTGTTTTAGGTGGATATATTTTTTCTATGTCCTTAAATTTTATCATGATCGCCTATTTAAAAGTTATTAGACGCCTTTTACTAGTATAATTTTTATTTTTGAAACTGCCAAATATCTAAGGCAAATGTGTTTGCCTTTTTTCATAAAATACCATAAACTGGAAAATATGCGGGATTAGTACAGTGGTAGTATGCTTGCTTCCCAAGCAAGAGACACGAGTCCGATTCTCGTATCCCGCTTTGGCCAATGTAGCCCCCGCAAAAAGCGGGGCAGGTCAGTTGGTAGCCCCACAACTTTATTTTAAAAATTTAACTTTCCACTTTAGCCACCTTAGCTCAGTCGGTAGAGCAGCACTTTCGTAAAGTGAAGGTCCCCGGTTCGATTCCGGGAGGTGGCTGTGGTGGGAAGATAAAATACGAGGTTCGTAAAGCAGAGGTCGTGGGTTCGACTCCCACCATCGGCTCCAAAGACACTAATAATTTAAAACTCCGCCTTTTCCGGGCGGAGTTTTGTTGATTCTCCTCCCCCTACAATCCAGAACTAAAATTTAATCAGTTCCCAGACTTTTGCTTTTTCGATTTCTTCTTCTAAAATCTGATCAAAAGTTTTTGTCTTAATTAAAATGTGTCTAGCTTGAACTTTTTCTATCTCTCCCTTATCGTTTTTAACAATATCTTCAACTTTTATAATATGATAGCCGTATTTACTCAAAACCAATCCACTCGTCTCTCCTTTGCCTAAAGCAAAGGCGGCATCTTCAAATTCTTGAACCATTTCACCTCTGCCGAACAACCCCAAATCTCCACCCTCGCTTGCCGACCCATCCTCACTATACTCTTTGGCCAATTCTTCAAAAGTTTTTTCTCCACTTTTAACTTTGGTTAAAACTTCCTCCGCCCTGCCTTTCACTTCTTTATTTAGCTCTTCATTGCTAGCAATCGCCTTTTGCAATCTGTCTTGAAGCAAAAATGGTCGCAAAACTTTTTCTTTGAACTTTTCAATCCCCCAACCATACTGCTCATCTAACACTTGCTCAACTTTTTCTTTGGATCCTTCTTGGGCTATTATTTTTTGGATTTCATCTTCCAAATCTTTTTCAGTGACCACTATGCTATATTTTTTGGCTAATTGATCGGCAACTTCATTTTGGATTAATCTATCCAAAACACTTTTTTCAAGACCGGCGGTTTCTTCCCCGCCTTGATGTTTTATGAAATTTTTCAAAGTCAACATATCATCTTCATATTCGGAAAATCTAATCATGTGATTATTAACAAAAGCGACCGGGTATGGAACTATTTTGACAACTCCGGAAATAAGAGGGCTACTCCACTTAAAATAATACAAACCAAAACCGAGAAGGACTAAGGCCAAGATAACAATGGCAAGAATGCCGACAATCAATCCCCCAAAAAACTTTTTTAATTGTGGTTTGTTTTTTTTCTCCTCCCCTCCTCCGCTTTCTCCGATATCAAGATTGATACTGTCTATATCGATATCATCCCTCTCGTTGTCCATTTTTTTTGATAAATCCATAATGATTATCTTACTTATTAATAATTAATCTTTATTATTGAAAAAATAATTCCACCATTTCGGAAAATTGCCCCAAAAACTTTCCCTGCTTCCTTTTTTATCCTCTGTCTTTTTGGCGGTCTCCTCGAGATTTTCCTCTGGTATTATTAAAACTGATTCCCCCGGTTTTTGCAAATCAAATTTCAGCCGAGCCTCTTCCTCAAGAAATGATTCAGTGTTGAGATAGTTAATAAAATCATTCAACTCATTATTTTTTGTTTCAAGGCGAGCGATTTCTTCTTCCGCCGCTTTTATGTCCGCGTCTATTTTATTTCCTTCAATGATTTTTTTGGATACAGCCCAGCCGACTAAACCAAGTATTACAAGACAAAAAAGAAAAAATATTTTTGAGGAAAAAATCTTTTTCATAAAGTTGTCGTTTCTCATACTCGCCAATCATCAATTCTTTTCTATTTTATTTCATCAAAGTCTCCCAGCTTGATCTCGCGCAACCTGTTCTTTGTTATTTTATAAATATCTTCAAGTTGTTCCTCACTCATTTCTCTGACGATTTCTTCCACTAATTGAAACTCTTTATCTGAGATATAGCTATCTTCTTCGGATAAATCTTCATTGTCAGCGATGTCCTCCCCGTCTTCGTTTTCCTCTCTTTCTTTTAGGCGCGCCTCATCTAAAATCGTATCTTGGACAGCTTCGGGATTTTTTACGCCGGAAAATTCCAGCTCAAGATTATCAATACTTGTTTTGACGCGAACTTTTCCATAATGAAATATTGTTTGCCAAAATCCTTTTATTCTGCAAGAAACATCTTTTATTTTTTTATGAGAAACTTCTGAAACTATTTGATCAAAAAATCCCCGCTGATCAATATCTATCACCCTTTTGCTCGTGATAACAAAAACATTAAGATACCATATCGCTATTTTACGGATACCGTAAAAAAGACCGGATAAAATCAAAAAGGAAAAAATAATCACGCCCCAATAGCCTAACCTGAAAAGAGGAAAAAGAAAAAAGAAAGGAACTAAAATCAAAAGAAGACTCAAGCCTATATTCAGCCATAAAGTCAAAAAATATCGACGAACAACTAGGATAATCTCTTCTTCCGGCCTTAAATTGATTTTATCGATGATCCGATTCTCCATTGGGGTAATTATAGCACACCTATTAATATATTGCTTATTTGAGGGCAGAAATCTCTTTTTCAAAGTGTTCTCCTTGGTCAAATCGTTACTCCCCTATCGCTCTTTACCTTTTAAATATTTCCGAACAAAATATTGAAACAAATCCCCTTTTTCTTCAAAATTCTTCCAAAGAGAATAACTTGGAGAAGCGGTGGAAAGAAGACAAATCTTTCCCTTTGGAGTATTCCTAAAAGCAAACTCTACCGCCTTGCTCATGCTTTTTGTCTCAAAAATATTAAAACCTGAACGCGACTTAAGGATACGACTGCCACTTTCGGGAAATAGCGCAATATTTTGAATATGACGCGATCTTAGGATTTTTTCTAATTCAAGAAAATCATATCCGCGGTCTTTTCCGCCAAGAAAAATTGTACCGATATTTTTGAACGTTTTGATCGCCATAATTGTTGACTCCGGAGTAGTAGAAATCGCGTCATCATAAAATTTTATCCCCCCAAATGTACCGACAAATTCTAATCGGTGCGGCAATGACTTAAAATTCTTGATAGCTTCGCTTATTGCCGAATCGGAAATATTAAAAAGGCGCGCAACTTTGATCGCGGCTTGAATATTTTTTAGATTATGAGCGCCCAATAATGGAATCTCACTCTTTTTGAGGGGAATTTTTTCCATAAAAGGCTGTTGTATCGCCAAGTCTCCGGACTTCTGAAATTTAAAAATATTTTTCTTAGCCTCGTAGTATTTTAAGGCTCCACCGTGATAATCCATGTGCTCTGGAAAGAGATTGAGAAGCAGGGCGATATTGGGCGAATATTCAATATCTTCCAGCATATAGCTGGAAAGTTCTACAACAAAAATTTCATCAGGATCAACTTTTTCCAAAAGAACTTCCAACATCGGATTTCCCACGTTGCCGATCAGGCGAACTTTTTTGCCGGCGGTTTTCAATATTTCATAAATAAGGCTCGCGGTCGTACTCTTGCCTTTGCTACCGGTTACACCTATAATAAAATTTTTATTTTGCGAGAAAAAAATATTTGTGGCGGTAACATAAGGGATTTTAACTTTATTTTTTGAAATTCCAGGGGTTTTTATGGCTAAATCGTAATTAAACTGTTCTTGAAGATAGTTCTTATTTAAATTTTGATCTAAAATGCCGATTTTTAGATTTGGATAATTTTTTTTAAGATATTTCTCGGTAACCTTCCCCTCTTTGCCATAGCCTAAAATGCAAACATTTTTAATTCCTAAAAACCGAAAGGGTGTGGGAACTGTCGGCGCAGGAACCGTCTTTAAAACCTGTTTTACGAGTCCTTGTGGATTTTTAATTTTAGAAATAATGGTTTTTACTACAATATCATTTTTAAATTTTTTTGAAGCAAGATAAAGAGCCGCTTGCGATTCTTCAAACGTACCCACGCAGTCAAATGGCTTTAACTTTCCAAACCCGAGCAAGTCTTTAAAAAGCGGAATCAACGATTCATCCGCAAATAAATTTTTACGGAAGATGCCGAAAATTTCTTTCTTGTTAAGAAATGGCGCGAGCATTAAAAAAACAAAAGCGCATTTTGGACATTCTCCGCACCAAAGAGACGATGGCCGTTCTTTAGAGATTCTAAAATTTTTGTTGCAACTTGTAAAAAATGGAAAATATTTTTTATGCTCTGAAAACATTTGCGCAACTTTAATCTCGTGAAACTGGCGAAGAATTGAAAAATAAACAATATCCGGCGTGATAAATTTCCTTGCGTATTCTTGAAATAACATTTCAAATTCAACTGATTTGCTCCATTGATGGTTTATCGTCTCTCCGCGATATTTAATATTGCCAAAATTACTACTGTGTTCATTGGCGACGACAACATATTTAGATTCATAAACAGCTGCAATTAAAAGCCCGACAAAGGCAAAAATTGCAGAAACGGGGATGTGCCCGTTATAGGCTCCCTCGTGTTGTTCAAATATTTTAGAATCCAGCTCTCTCCAAACCCGCGCATGAGGATTACCGATTTCGTCAATGACTTTTTGAGAGACTGCATCACTTCGCTGCGTTTCCATTAAAAAAGAAATTGTTTCAAAATTTTTTAATAATTCCGCAGCAACAATTGAATCTTTTCCTCCGCCAATGCCTAGAATCGCACGATCGAAAACTTTTACTTGAACGGGAGCGGTTATTATTTTAGAGCAAGGAAACTTGGCAATTTTTTTTGGATTAAGTCTGTTCCTATATAGAAATTCACCCAAACCTTTTCTGTAAACCGTGTTCCAAAAATCAGCTTGTTCGCGCGATAACTTAAACGGAATCTTAATTTGCGACGGGCAATATAGTTTGTAGTAACTAATGCCGAGAATCAGAAGTAATGGATCAAAAAATTTTTGTATTGATTTTTGTTCTAAATTTTCTGAAATTTTAGGTAAAACAATCGTCTCCGTAAACAGAAGGGGTTCACGATTTAAAAATTCTATGCGGTAATCAAAAGCTATTTTCTTATTTGCTTTATCAAAACTATAACCGCAAAAAACAAAAATTTTCGCTTGTGGTTTCATAATGTATTTATTGCCCAGTTACAAAAATCCCCGCTTGAGTTAAGAGAGTAACCGCTATTCCCGCCATTACTACTCCGCAAAAAATCAATAATAATGACCGGCGAGGAGGGATATCAAAAAGAAAAGAAGCAACCGCTCCGGACCAAGCTCCGGTTAAAGGCAAAGGAATGGCGACAAACAAAACAAGAGCAAGCTGAACACCGTATTTTAAAGATTTCTGCTTAAATTTTTCTTTAACTCTTCTAAACCACCATTCAAAAAATCTCTTGGCAAGTTTGGAGCGTTTAATTAAAAAATTAGCCACTGGACCAATCAACCAAACCAAAAAAACTATTGGCAACATATTGCCGAAAATTGACCAAAAAAAAGCGAAAATGAGCGGAAGTTTATAAACAACAAGGGCAATGGGAAGAGAGGCGCGAAGCTCGGCTATGGGGATCATGGCAATAATAACGGTTGCCATCTCCGGTGGAAAACTTTTGAACCATTCTATGTAATTAAAATCAAGCATAGTTTCTATTATCTAAAAAATCTTGCGCTTTTTTTAATATCTTTTTTGTATTATCAAATGTAACTTGTCCTAGCGCCTCGTTAAAATTAAGCCACTTAAAAGCAACATGTTCCGGGGAGAGTTTAATTTCAGAACTTTCCGTTTTTGCTAAATAAAAAATGGCTTCCTTGTAAAAAGTTTTTCCGTCTTTTTTGTAAAACCAAAAAGTCTTTTCTCGGAAACCGTCAATAAAAACTAAATCTAATATGCCAGTCTCTTCTAGAATTTCTCTTCTGGCCGTTTCCTTCTCCGTCTCCCCTTTTTCCATTCCGCCTCTGGGGAAATCCCAATGGCCGGCTTCGTATTGCAAGAATAAATATTTTATTTCTCCGTCATCCCTAAAAACTATCGCTCCGGCGGAAACTTCTTTGGGCATAGAATTTATGTAAGATTAAATCTCCGCCTACTCCTTCATTTTGACATCATAAAGAATTTCTTCCGCGCGACGCAAATTGTTTTTTGCCTGGTCGTATTTTGTCCTCAAGTACGATGTCAAATTAAATTTCAAAAGCTCGGCGATCACTTCCCTGATCCCCGCGACTAAAAAATCCACATCTTTAAATTTTTTATCAATAGCTCGCAAGACCGCCTTTCTTGTCAGCTCGCCGGTCATATCGCATAATCCCGCAAGATAACTGTCGTAATCAACCCTTACTTCTTTTATCTCATCTATTTCCCCCGTTGCCAAGAAATTGCCAAATAATTTCGCTTCAACATATTCCTCAAGCGCCGCCCTGTACGAACCCTCATAACGCAATTCCGCTTCTTTGGCAATCTTTTTTTCCAAATCATTAAAAGTTTTTTCCACTTCAGCCAATAGAGCGTTTCCACCCTTGATATCATCTCTATGAAAAGCAAAAATGGCCTGCTTGGCCTTTATTAAAGTTTCATTGGAAATGTTTATCACCTTTCCTCGTTCTTGTTTATAAAAATCAAAATCGTCTTTAATTTTCTTGAATAATTTTTGGTTAAGCATAGTTGTTGGTTGTTTGTTATTAGTTTTGACCATTTGAATTTCGAATTTTGGATTTGTTTAGGATTTCGGATTTAGAATTTAGGGTTTTTAATCTATATACTTTTATCACATTTAACCGCTAAAAGCAAGATGATGGAATTCCTCGTCACCATACCGACGACCTCTCCATTTTCCACAACCGGCAAGCGCCCCAAATCATTATTGGTCAGTTTTAGAAAAGCGTCAAAAGCATTATCTTTCGGCTTTAAAAAATGCAATTTCTCCGCGTCGGTCATAACTTTTTTAACTATTGTTTTTTCCCATCTCTCTTGGGGAATTATTCGCAAATCTTCCAAGGTAACAATGCCAAAAATTCTCCCATCATCCACAACCGGAAATCCTCCTTGTTTGTATGTCAGAAATGCCTTGGCTAATTCATGGAGAGGCATTTTAGGCGAAATGCTTCTGAAATTAGTTTCCATTATTTCCGTCACTTTTATCGGAGACAACACATGCTCCATTAAAGATTGTTTAAGGCTCGCTCCAGCCGCCTGTAAAAGAAACCAACTGATTAAAATCATCCAAAGCCCGCTGATGAAATTATTTTCCAAAAGCATTTTTATCCCCCAAAGAGTAAGGACTAGAGCGCAGATCCTGCTTACCCAAACAGCGTAGCGGGTAGCCCGATCGAGATTTTTATACTTTACCCAAAGAATTGACCTGAAAATTCTTCCGCCATCAAGAGGAAAGGCGGGAACCAAATTGAAAACTACCAAGATACTGTTTATTAAAAAAAGATAATGAGCAATCGCGGAAATCGCCAGTCCCGCTCCGGCGATAGAAATCACAAAAAAAGCGCCCGCCAAGACAAAACTGGCCACCGGTCCGGCTACAGCCATTTTAAATTCCTCATCCGGCCTCTCCGGCTCGGTAAGCATTTCGGCAACTCCGCCAAAAACAAACAAAGTAATGCTTTTTACAATCACATGGTTTTTTCTCCCGACAAGAGAATGGGCCATTTCGTGAAATAAAACCGAGGCAAATAGTAAAACAGCGGCGATTAAAGAATAAAACCAATAAAAAAATCCTCCAAGGCCGGGATACTGCGCGGGAAAATAAAATCGGGCCAACGACCATGTAATAAGGAAAAAAATCAAAAACCAAGAATAATGAATTTTGATCTCAATATTCTTGACTTTCCCTAAGGAAAAAGAATTGTGCATAAATATGTTTGTTTTTAGATAAAACAGCCTCAACAAAAACTTCTTGCCAAAATTATCTTGTCTTGCTATTATTATAACAAATAAAGTTCAAAAGAACTACCCACGCCAAAAAGGTAGTTCTCGTTATTGTTATAAGACCCGGTAGCTCAGCTGGTAGAGCAACTGCCTTTTAAGCAGTGGGTCCTGGGTTCGAGCCCCAGCCGGGTCACCAAGAAAAAAAATAAGAAACGCGAAGTTTCTTTTTTTGTTTGTAAAATTTTTGACTGTACCTTATTTACTATCTAAATATAGCTCTCTTGTCCTTGACATCCCCCCCCCGCTCAATGCTATCGTATGGCAAAGGGGGAAAAGTTCTTTTGACAACTACGCTCGCAGGGGGCCCTGCGGGTGTTTCGTATAGCTCTCGACGATAGAATGGCCGTAAAAAGCGGCAGAAGGAG
>Ga0066637_10002839_pt1 | contig 11598 bp, 10 predicted proteins | sample CryGeyCG2014_020_FD_62737 | JGI IMG/M metagenome (GOLD analysis project Ga0066637, IMG submission 62737) | Groundwater microbial communities from aquifer - Crystal Geyser CG08_land_8/20/14_0.20 | ecosystem: Environmental > Aquatic > Deep subsurface > Groundwater | place: USA: Utah: Grand County...
ATACTCTATAATCCAGGGATTAAGTATGCAAGAGACATAATTTTCAATTCCTTCAAAAGGAGGGTGATGGTCGATTGAAATTAATTCTATTCCCCCAGCTTTTAGTAATGCAACTCCATCCTTGCTCTCATTTCCATTTCCAAAGTCTACAAATACCAGGAGTGGTGCTCTTGTGTGCTGTAAAAAACTTAGGTCTCTGAGGGCATTTGAAACTGTATAAACTGCTGAACTATTTTGGATGTAATTCCCCCTTAGAAATTGGGAAAGGGAAAGTGCTCCGCTTATTCCATCCCCGTCGTTATGGAATCTGATTACAATATTTCTTCCTAATTTTTGTGCTACGTATAATTTTCTTGCAACTAATTCTATTTTGGGCTTAAGCTGTTCCATCATTTTATCATTGATTAAGAATTTAGTTTGTTTGAGTGGAACTGAGGCTTCTGCTCTTTCTTGAATAAGTTTATATTTCTCCTTAGATTCTTCTTCAGGCATTAACTCAAAAAAACTTGCCCTTAATTTTAAGATTCCAAAGAAATTCTCAATTGTTCCTTCAATCTTAACTAATGAGCCAGAAGGAATAAATTTATCAGAAACTACTTCTAACTCTTCCTTTCCATCGAAAATTATGGATTCGTATTTGCCTTTTACTGAGTAGGAGCGGGTTAGGAGGCCTTCCAGGCTAATTTTCTTTCCTTCTGATACGGTGTGGCGAGTGCCGTCAGCTTCAGCTGATCTAGTGAAGCCACAATCTGGTTTTGTCGACGGCACCGGAGCCCCCTGCTGAAGCAGGGGGTCGTCACATCGTATCACAGCAAGTTGCATACAAAAAATGGGTAAGGAAGAGTTTAAATAATAAATCATGAGTGGAGTATTATATGAATCATCGAGTACTTGAGCACACTGCAGACTTATACATTGAAGGATATGGAAAAACCTTTGAAGAAGCACTGGAAGGAGTAGCAGAAGGAATGTTCAAGCACATGGGCAAGGCAAAGAAAGAAAAGGAGAGTTTTGAATGCGAGTTTAGTTCAAGTGAAGTTGGAGAACTAATTGTAGGATTACTCTCAAAAATTCTCTCAGAATGTGAAGCAGAGGGGTTTATTCCTAAGAAAATGAAAGTTCTTGAATACGATAAGAAGAATGGGAAAATGAGAGTAAAGGTATTTGGAGAAAAAGGACTGCTTTCAAATGTAATTAAGGCAGTAACTTATCACTTATTTGGAATTGAGGAAAAGAAAGGGGAAATTAAAATACGAGTTTTGTTTGATATTTAATTTCACGAACTATTGATGGAAAGGTATTTATACAGGTTTTGTGCAAGTAAGGAATATGGACCCCACCATCCCAAAAAAAACACCTGATTCTGGAATATTTATGCCAAAACATTACTATCTTGAAAACGATGTCAGAACTATTGCTCGCGGAAAATTACCAACAAAATTACCAAAAGAACAAGCTATCGCTTAATTGGAATGCGTATTTCCAGAACTCCATTTTTATAGGTTGATTTAAGTTTTGAGCGATCAACAGTATTTTTAAATTTTATTTCCTTATAATATTTTCTCTGAACTCCTTTTACATCAATTATAAGCAAGTGATCATCTCCGCTTAATTTGATTTCTTTTTCCTCAACCCCTGGAACCTCAGCTACTACTACTGCTTCTTCTTTTCCCTCAAACACATCAATTAGGGGCTGTCGTTCCTCCTTCTTTTTCACAACTTTTATATTCTGCTGCTGAGGAAGATTTCCAAACTCGCGGACTATTGGCTTTCCATCTGGACCTACAGACATGGAAAAACCATAAACTTTTCTCTTAACTTTTCCTTCCTTAAATGCCTTTTCAAAATCTTCTTCAGAAAGACTTTGTGTATCTTGGAATTGCTTATCCATATCCATCATTTCTTCCTGCATTTTCCTGAATATTTCCTCAAAGTTGCCAAAACTGAATAAATCGAATGGATCTCTTTTTTTTCGTATAGCCATTGAAACACCAAAGATAGTTCTCAGGAAAACTATTTAAATATTAGTTAGTTTTACTTTTTGAATCTAAAGAATACGATTATGAATAAAATTCCAATTATAGAAGTAGGAACAAGAATAAGTACGAGTTCCTCAGTTCCAAAAGAAGCACTCTTTCTTGTATACTCATCAGCTACTCCTTCCTCAGAATTATTTCCTCCAAATCCAATCATTTTACTGGTGATTTCATAAGTTTGAGTAAATTCATTTCCAAAAGTATCATATAACTTTACAGTTAAATTATTCTTCCCAATTCCTTCGTAAGTGGAATTGAACATATACACATAAGAAAAAGATTCATTTGTACTCTCTAGAGGAACTGGAAAATTATATGCAATAACTTCAGAAAGCAACAGTTCATTACTGATATTCTTGACCAAGATTATATCCAAAAGCCCGTATTGATCATAGGAAGTATCGAATAAGTATAATTGAGCAGAATGCAATTGCTCCTCGTTCTTAAAAATTTCTCCTTTGTAGAATCTTCTCTTAGAAAGAATAACTGAATCAAAATGATTATTCTTATGCCATTGCTCCTTAAGAACTGGTTTTGAAAGGAAAAAAAGCAAATTTCCCCCTTCAAGTTTATAAGAAATATTCGAGGTTCCTGAAAAAGAATCAGATTTTGTTCCTGCAAAACTGCATTCCTTAATCGTATTTCCATTGCCATCTACTTGTTCTGAAACAGAATAATCGTTGTATCTTGCAATCACGCTCCATTCAAGCAGGGTCTTCAGCGAATCATTTGCATCAGCTAAAGAAAGTTCATTTTCTGAAAAAGGAACAAGAATATTCGTTGGAAGTGCTTCAGAATCAGTTAGAGAATAGCTTACAGACTTGGATTGATTATTTATTGTGAAAATAAAGTCTAATTTAATTGAAGCATTTACAAGCCTTTTTCCACAGCCTGAATCAGGATCAAGAAATGTATCTTTCGCATATAAAGAAATTGAGGATGAATATAAAAGATAATTCTGTTCCTCTGCAGAAATACTTCCCTCAATTGAAGGGGTAATTTTAACCAGCTTAAGATTAATGGAAACTGTTTCTCCAGAACTAATTGCACCTACAAGCAAATTGCCTTGTTCTAGATTCTGAGAAAGCATTTCACTTATTGGTGGATTAGCAGATAAACAAAAATTAAGAGGAAGCAAAAGTAAAAAAAATAAAAACAAACTCCAGTTACTCTGCCGTCTCGGTTGCCAAACCATATGGCTGCGGCCATAAGTTCGTTGAAGTTCTTCGAACTTCAAGACCGAGACTAAAGCAACGAGCATTAGTTTGGATAAGTCCGTTGCGGCTGGGCGGCTTTGATTATTTCTAATTCCGCTCATAGTTGATCCTCAAGTTCTCTCAAAGTTGTAAGTGTAAGAAGGCCATTCTTTACTTTTATGAGTATATTTGATCTTGAGGATGGAGAAAGCAAGGAGAGATAAGAATCTATTGCATTTCTATCTTCAAAAACAATAATTGTTCTTTTTTGTCCAGAATCTGTTCCAGGAAGAAGAATGTCTGCATTTCTTGTAACAAATTTATTTCTTTCAAATGCAAAGTGCACTCCCTGAACAATTAATTTTTCTTTTATGAGCCTATGGAGTACATTTTTCTTCACGTTTCCATTTCCTTTCAACTGATAGATAGATTGATAGGACTCCAGCAGGCCTTTTCCTTCCAATCTTTTTAGAATAGTTTCTGCATTTCCCTCTCGGATATCATACCCATCTGTAAGATGCGCCTTCAGGAATAAAGCAAATTCATTCACGCTCAATGTATTGAATGAACCAGATTTTTGTACTGACTGCTCAAATAATTTTAACATTTTATTGGAGGTGCAAACTACTTCTCCTGAAGTTGGTGCTCGAACTATTCCAAACTTCAATTTATAAAAAGGCCTTCTAATCATCTTGGCTCCAATATAAACAATAATCACGAATATGATTGCAATTGGACCATATGTCATATAAACTGAAAGCGGGCCTTCCTCTTTCTTAAGAACCTCCACTGAGAGTTTATGCCCTTCTAATTCAAAATTAAAAATATGGCCGCCTTTACTCAGTTTTGCTGGAACAGTGAATTCTCCATTTGCAATTGAAATGCTTTTTACATTTTTTGAAGAATCCAAAGAAACCTGGATAGTTTTTCCATCTAATGGAACCCCATCTAAACTAGCACTGAACTTATAGAAAATATCATTTGATTCCAGGTATTCGAATCTCAAATCATACACATGAAAAATTCCTGAAGCCAGTTCCTTTTCATAATCACTTACTTTCAGAATATAACAACCTGGTTCACTGAATTGAAAAGTTTTTGAGAATACCTCTCCAGAAGAAGGCAGATTCTCACTGGAAACTAAAGAACCATCCTTATATATTGAAAATGTAGGAGTACCTACAATATTTTGTAAAGAAAAATATGCAAATGCTTTTTCATTTGGAAAAACAGGATCTACTGTAAGTATAGTTGTAGAAGGATAAAATTTTACAGAATCAAAAATCTTGGTTGTTCCCTCTCTTTCATAAATAATCCGGACATACTCTGCACCTTCTAATGGAACTGCAAAAGTATTCAAACCATCAGAAAGTGAAATCTTGCTGGATTTTCCTGGTTCTGCATAACCTCCAAAAACAATCAGCTCTAAAAGTGAATTCATGTTCTCCTGGGTATAAAACTCATCAAGAGGCATATCATAAACAATTATTCTTTCCTTTTTCTCTTCTGGAAGAGAGGCATACCAGTCAAAAGTCTCAACGCCATTTGCTCCAATAATTGCATCCTTTTTTCCAATATAAATAATTATTGAATCGCTTCCTTCCATTCCTGAGAGAATCTCCAAAGGCATTGCTCCTTGAGGAACAACTAAAAGCCCTGAATCCAGTGTTTGCGGAAGGAATTTTTTTGCCTCAAATGTAAAGCCATGCCCCTCAAGTGCAGAAAGATCAGAAACAAAATCATCAATAGGGGCCATTCCAATTCCCTGAGAAAGAACGTACACTGTTAGGGAAAGATGCGGCTTGCGCTTTAGTGAAATCATTTCCAGTGTTCCCCCTCCGTTTGAATTGTAAATAATATAAGAAGAATTCCCTGCAAATGCGATTTTATTTAATTCAAAGGAAACAGTTTCTTCAGCTTCTTCACTCTCTGTTGGTGTTTTTAGGAATATTCCTGCAAAAATAAAGATCGAACAAAGCAAAACCAGAAACAGGATTACATTTCTTGGTTTCATTTAATCTTCCCAAAACATCCTTGTGTTCTCCAGTAACTCCAGATCATTCTTGTAAAAGGAACGGATATCATTAAGTCCAAGCATAAGCATTAGTGGCCGCTCTAAGCTTAAACCCCATGCGAGTACAGGATAAGCGCTCTTAAGCGGTTTTGTAACCTCAGGCCTAAACATGCCTGCACCCCCAAACTCCATCCACTCCTTTCTTGGTTCATAATAAACCTCGATCTCAAGGCTTGGTTCAGTGTATGGAAAATAACTTGGTCTGAATCTAATCTTTTCAAATCCTAACTTTGAGTAGAATTCCTTGAATATTCCGAGTAAATCCTGGAAGGTTGATTTATTCCAGGCTACAATTCCTTCAACCTGATGAAATTCAGAAAGATGCTTGAAATCAGTTCTCTCATTTCTGAATACCCTTCCAATTGCAAAAAACTTTCTTGGAGTAATTGGATCATTTATTGATTCCAGGGTTTTTGCACTCAAACAAGTTGTATGCGTTCTTAGGATTGCTTTTTTTGCAATTGCAGGATTCCATTTATGCCCCCATCCGCTCTCATGGGCTTTTTTTACCCTTTCCACAAGAGATTTATCCTTGGGAAGAGGTAATTCTTCTTTCAAGTAGAATGTATCTGCAAGCTCCCTTGCTGGATGATCCTGCGGTTGGAAAAGTGCATCAAAATTCCAGAAAGAACTTTCCACAAGCGGGCCTTCCATTTCCTCAAATCCCATTTCTAAAAATATCCTTCTCATCTTGCTTATTGCACGGGTAAGCGGATGGCTCTTGCCCATTGGTGCATCCCTGGTTTCCACATCCACAGAAAATTCTTTTTTCATTCCAGAGTCCAATGCACTTTTTCCTTCTTTTGTAATTTGTAGGGAATAAAATGAACCAGTACGCACTTCCACAAACCTTCTTCTAAGAAACTCCTCTTTGGTTTGAGCATCAAGTTTAGAAAAATCAGAAATTGAAAGTAAAGTTGAATTCTCTGTAGAAACTTCAGATTCTCTTACAATTGGTACTAATTTTTTATTTTCAACCCGAACGAATCCTTTTTTTATTGCCCAGGAAAGTCCGAATTTCCTCTCACTCTCCATAAGTGCATCGGTACTTAGGCCAGAGAGTGCTTTCTTAAAAACTTCAAATTCAGGCAACTCTCCTTTTTTCACATACTCTTTAAACTCACTAGTAAAAATATGGGTAGTGGATTCTTCTTTCTCAAGAACAACAAATCCTTTTTCCTTAAGGGATTCTGCAGCTCTTCTAACAGTGTCTAAATTAAGTTTGCATTCTAATGATAGTGCTTCCATGCTTAATTTTCCTTTTGCTGAAAGCAGTTCAAGTACTTTGTCTTCTCCTGGATACATCATGGCGTTCTACCTTTCACTGATTTTAATGAAGTAAGTATGATATAGAATGAAACCAAAATGATTATTAAAACAAGTATCGGGATTCCTTCTCTACCGAATAGCACTGTTTTTAGAGAAGCATACGTATCTGAGAAAAATGCAACCATCTCATCATCTAATCCCTTTTCATATTCATAAATAAAGGTAAATTTAACAAGAAGGGTTTCAGACCAGGAGAACACATTGTAATCTGAGGTTGGAAGATTAATTCCTTCCAAATCCTTAGGCAATGGGCTTAATTCAAGAACCTTGCTTCCCTCAGGAAGAGTGATTGTAAGGGTAGTCCCTTCTCCAATACGCTGAACATGCTCCACTTCTGTGCTCTCAAAAGAAAATGCAGCTGGATTTGCGATAAATTTTGTTGTTCTGGGTTTATATTGTTCAGAAGAGAAAAAACCAGTCCCAGGTATTAGTTGGCCATTTGATTTATTGTAATATGGATATGTTTTGTATTCAAAATAAATTTCCCCTATGCAATAGTTATAGGTATTGCTGCATTTAGAAATTTGCTGTGGAATAATCTTGAAATCCTTAACATCTGCAACTAGGGGATTTGTATGAGTCCTAAATCCAGGTAAATTCAACAGGCTTGACCAAAAAGAAAATTCATTATTCTGCATTCCTGAAAGGTAAAGGGATTTGGATTCAGCACCAAAAAGGTATATAGATATTACTTCCTTTACCTCTGCCGAACCATCCTCTTTCATCTTAATATTTACATCTATGCTCTTAATTTCAAATTCAGCAAAGGATGAGAAGACAAACAATAATAGTACAAACACAGTCAACTTTTTCATGAAAATTATTCTAAAAATAAACATTTAAAGGTACCGCTCAGCTGTCTAGGTATTAGTTGGGCATATTCCTTCCCAGATAATTCGTATATTATGCTTACTACCGACTATGATTTCGCTCTCTTCAGTATTAATTTGGTTCTGCTTGGCCTAGTTTGGATTACTTAGGCATATTTCTTGGATATTCTCGACCAACAAAGTAATTCGGATCTTGAATTTCTAAGTATTACACACAGGTCGAAAATCCAGTGATCTGCTGATCCGATTGAAGCTTCGCTTCAATGGATCCTATAGAAACAATATGTTTCTAGGGACACAGAGAACGGCGTTCTCTGGTGCGCAGAGAATGAATCGTCATTCTCTGGCGTCACTAGCTGTTCATTCACTATGAATGAACATAGCTTGAGCTGTCTTCTGGAACTTTTTTAGTCGGCTCAGGATAAAAGTTAAGTTTTTAATTACCTTTGTAAGTATTGAATTACAGGTGATTTAAGTGATAGTAGGAGGAAAAATAACCGCAGTAGAAGGAAAGAAAATGAAGGAGGAAAATCCAAAAGGATTATCTATAAACATAAGTCTTACGGATGTAAAAACCAAGGAGGACACAGTAGAAGTAGAGTATGTTTATACTGCTAGTTATCCTGAAGGAGTTGGAGAGCTTATTATAAAAGGAATAATGTATGCTAAAGAGGATAAAAAGCTTGTAAAAAAGATTGAAGATGAGTGGAAAAAGAGCAAAAAAGTTCCAGAAGAATACGCAGAATTACTTTTATCTGCAATAAACTACAGTGGAAGTGCAAACGGAACTTTACTCGCAAGAGTATTGAATATGTCTCCGCCATTATTCCCGCCAAAGCTTTCCTTGAAGAAATAATTCTGAAATAAAGTAGATTTTTATGAATTACGAGGAAATAAGCAATCTGGCCCTTAGGAGGGGAATCTATTTTCCCACAGCTGAAATATATGCTGGAGCTCCAAGCGGATTCTGGGAGTATGGTCCAGTTGGAGAAAGGCTTAGGCAAAAGATTGTTGAGCTCTGGAGAAAAGAACTTGTGCTCAAAGAAGAATTTGTAGAGATATACGGCTCGCAGATTCTTCCGCGATCAGTTTTTGAAGCCTCAGGGCATTTGGAATCCTTTAATGATCCAATTGTCCAATGCAAAAACTGCCATTCCTTTTATAGAGCAGATAAAATAGTTGAAGAGGTTGCAAAAGAGAATGTTCCAGAATCCCTTCCAATTGAAAAATTTGATGAATTAATTAAAAAACACGGGATAAAATGCCCTAAGTGCGGAAAAAAAGATTTTGCAGAAACTAAAAAATTCAACATGATGATTCGTACGGATATTGGAGCAATGGGAAACCAGGAATGCTATTTAAGGCCAGAAACCTGCCAGAATATTTTCCTAAACTTCTCAAGAGTGCAGAAAGTTGCGAGAAAGAGCCTTCCTCTTGGAATTGCACAAGTAGGTGCTTCTTTTAGAAATGAGATTGCACCTAGAAATTCATTAATTAGGGAAAGAGAACTTAGGCAGATGGAAGTGGAGATATTCTTCAACCCGAAAAAAATAGATGAGATTGAAAATTGGGAAGAAGTTGAAAATTATAAGATACGCGTTCAAATTAGAGAAAAGGAAGAGGAAATAAGCTGTAAGGAACTAGTTGAGAAAAAGATTGTTTCTGGAAAATTGGTTGCATATTATTTAGCAAAAGTTCAGCAACTTTATGAAAAATATGGATTCCCAATTGAGAAAATGAGATTTAGGAGCTTAAGTGCAGAAGCACGGGCATTTTACGCATTAGAAACCTGGGATTTTGAGGTTCTTACTAGTTTAGGCTGGGTAGAAATTATTGCAAATAATTATAGGGGAGAATATGATCTTAAGGGCCACTCAGAAGGAAGCAAGAAAGATTTGAGTATAGTTGAAGAAGGCAGCACTGAAAAGTTCCTTCCGCATGTATTTGAAATTTCTGCTGGAGTGGACCGAACACTCTTTGCAATCCTGGATAATTCATTTAGAAAGGAGAAAAGAGGGACAGAAGAAAGAATATACCTAAGCCTTCCTTCTAAGATTGCCACTTATTTGGTTTCAGTATTCCCGCTTGTAAATAAAGATGGACTTGGGGAGAATGCAAAAGAAATATTCAATATGCTTATTGATTCAGAAATAGATGCAATATTCGATGGAAAGGGAAGCATTGGAAGAAGATATGCACGAACTGATGAAATTGGTGTTCCATTCAATATTACAGTTGACTATCAGACAAAGGAGGACGGAACAGTAACTGTAAGAGAAAGGGATTCTATGAAGCAAATTCGTGTTCCTATTAATAATTTAGTAAATATATTAACTCAGTGTAGCCGAAAATCGTCTACATCTCTTCAAATAGGTAATAAACAAAACCCAATTTGAAGATGAGTCAAAAAAGAGGGGATGTTTATGAAAAAAATTCTTGGAATATTTTTAGTTCTTGTATTGTTTTTTGGATGTATAAATCTGAATGTGGAGCCAAAGGAAGAAGAGGAAGACACAGATACTGGAACAGATGATGGTGGAAAAATCGTAGTAAATGTCACTGAAGATAATGGCAACCAAGGTAATGGGGGAACAGAGAATGGTGGAAACGGAGGAGACGATGATGGAACTGGAAATAATGGAGGAACAACAGAAAACTCTGGCTATGAATCTGACCCAAATAGTTTACTGGCAGTATATTTCTTCCATGTAAGCGTAGATGACGAATATGGAGCTGAAGTACATGGAGATGCAATCCTGATAAAGAAAGGAGAATTTGATATGCTCATAGATGGAGGTCCAGCAGTAAATTCAGAGATTTTAATTAATGATCTTAAAGGAAAAGTAGATGATATTGAGGTTCTTGTTTGTACAAATGATGATATGGACCACTGCGGAGCACAGTTTGAGGTACTTGATGAGTTTGCAGTTGAAGAGTTTTGGTACAATGGACAGGAAGAATCAGACCAGATGATTGCATTAGTGAATACTATTGATGAAAAAGGAATTGAGAAAAAAGTAGTTTCAAGAGGAACAACCTTAGATGGAAATGGAATGGACATTTCTGTTCTTAGCCCAACAAGTACATTTGCAAGCGTAGATGAAGGTTCAATTGTAATGAAGTTTACATTTGGAGAGTTCTGCTTAATGACTACTTCAGATATGGGACAAGGTCCGCAGTATAATATGATAGGCACGTACGTAAATGTGAATAAAGGAACTAATGAACTTACTTGCAATGTAATTCAGGTTCCATACCATGGAACAGGAACTGGAAACACCCAATTACAGATGTTCCTGGATGTCATAGATCCTGCATACGGAATTATAAGCGGAAGTTATTATGACCACACAAATTCCAGAGGAAGCACATTGATGAAGCTCCAGCTCAAGAATGTTGAGCCATTTGAAACTTATTCTGGAGGAGATGTAAAGGTAACTTCAGATGGAGCAGACTACTCAGTTATGTATGTAGAATAATGGTCTTGGAGGTCTAGAGTCCTGATAGGTATTGCTTATATAAGATAGGTAATACTTCGGGGTCTTGGAGGTCTAGGGGGTCCTGATAATAGGTATTACTTGGATAAATTAGGTAATACTATGGGGTCTTGAAGTTTGAAAAACTTCAATGAACTTGTGGCAACAGCCACATGGTCTTGGAGGTCTTGAAAATTTAGATTGGTTTTTCTATGGTACAAAACTTCAAGAATTTGAAAATATACAAAGATGCATTTCAACTTTCTAAAGAGCTATATCTAGCCTTAGAGAGTAAGCGAATGTCATTTAGAACAAGGGAACAAATATGGGCTTCAGCATCTTCAATATGCGCAAATATAGCTGAAATGGGGGCTTTTGAGTCAAAGTCCCAACAAAAACAAAAGATGATAATATGTATTGCTGAAGCAAATGAAACAGAATTTTGGTTAGATATGTTATACGAACTTAAAGTACTCGGTAAGGAAGAACACTCAAATTTTATTGATAGAATAATAAGAATAAGATCAATGTTATACCATCTTAAAGAAACAATTAGAAATCAACATGACCGAAGAGACCCCGCAGCAAGCTGCGCGGTATACCTCATTCGGTCATGACTTTCAAAAACTGGTCGCTGCAAGCAGCGGGGTATCAAAC
>Ga0066637_10002840_pt1 | contig 11598 bp, 9 predicted proteins | sample CryGeyCG2014_020_FD_62737 | JGI IMG/M metagenome (GOLD analysis project Ga0066637, IMG submission 62737) | Groundwater microbial communities from aquifer - Crystal Geyser CG08_land_8/20/14_0.20 | ecosystem: Environmental > Aquatic > Deep subsurface > Groundwater | place: USA: Utah: Grand County...
GAATGGTCGGCGGTCAGGTGGTGAACATCGACAGGTGGCTGGTGCCGTTCGCCTTCGCCCTCTCCTTTCCGCTGGCCTACTGGTCGCTGCGGCGAAGCTTCAACTGGTCCAGCCACACGGCGGCGGGCGCGACGCTCGGCCTGCTACTGCTGCCGCTCGCGCCGTTCGTCCTGACCACTCCGCAGGGACTGGCCGACGTTTTCGCCCTGCTGACCGTACTGACCTGCCTGCCGATGGCGGTCTCCAAGTCGGTACCTAATCGCTATCCTGCCGTACTGGCGGCGGCGACCGCGGTCATCCATCCTTTGGCCGGCGTGCCCCTCTTCCTGTTCGTGGCCACGCTCTCCTATCTCGACGTATCGGACGGACTACTGCGCCGTCTGCCGAAGCTGCGCTGGACCATTTTCATCAAGCTGGTCCTGCTGACGGCCGTCTCCCTGCCGCTGCTGTTTCTGCTCAACTCGGCGCTCTCCGGCACGGACGTGACCCTGGACCGCGAGATGCTCTCCGCCCCGGCTGCGATCATCGAAGTCCTGAAGGCGCCCGACCTGGTGACCAGACGGTTCTCCGCAGCGCTCGACTTCGTTTACGGCTGGCGAACCTCCCGCACGACCGCGCTGGGTCTGGCCGGACTGACCGGACTGATCCTGCTCTGGCTGGCCGGACGGCGGACCGACAGCCGTAGGAAACGCGAGACGGCCATAGCCTTCACCGCCGGAGCCATTGCCTTCCTGATCAACTTCGTCCTGCTGCGGCTCTGGGTCCAGTTCCCGTTCCTGATTTCCTACGAACGCACCAGCTATGCCGACCGGCTGGCCGACCTGACGCTGATCGTGCTGACGCCGATGCTGCTCTACGCCTTGGGACGGCTCATCATCCGCATCCGCCGCCACGGCTTCCCTACTATGGCCCTGGGCCTGACCCTGCTCTTGGCCGCCACGGTCACCGCCAACGTCTACCTGGCCTACCCGCGCCGTGACCGGTACGAGGACAGCCGCGGCTGGTCCACGAGCGGTGCCGACGTGCAGGCCGTACAGTCGATCGACGAGCGGGCTGACGGTGCGGACTACGTAGTGCTGTCCGACCAGTCGGTCTCGGCCGCGGCCATCCGCGAGTTGGGTTTCAAGAGATACTTCGACTCGAAGGATCCGAACGTCTCCGACCAGATCTTCTTCTATCCGATACCGACCGGCGGGCCGCTCTACCAGATCTTCCTCAAGGCCAACATGGACTTCGGCCGGCGGGCGACCGTACTGCAGGCGCTGAATCTGACCGGAACCGACACTGCCTTCTACGTGGTCGACCACTACTGGTGGCAGGCCCAGCAGATCATCCTGAACGCCCAACGTGAGGCCGACAGTTGGTGGACCGAGGACGATCGGGTCTGGGTATTCGAGTATGATCGAGAATGACCGACCTGTTGCGAGACTGCATATCGAAACCCCCGGACTTAACCCCGGGGGGTTTTGAAATAACTGAAAACGCCTGCCAGAATTGGCAGACGCTTTTGATAGGTGAGACTTCGCATTCCGCACGTTTAGGTACGCGCGGATCTTTCTCACCAGTGTGCCGTTACGTTAGGCGACACCGGTGAGTGGTCTTCGGATGCTGACCGCGGCAATCGTGAGTTCGTCCAAGGTGGACGGTAGGAAACTCACAACTGAGACGGTCTTTGATTGCTCCGAAGAACCACCGTTTCCCTCTGCGTCGACGGCCAGAGGGTGCCGCCTGCCACTTATCAGGCACCTGCAGGTGGCGCGTCTAGAGGCACCTCTCCACGAGGCCCTTCCCTTTCTCCCCCATTGACGGGGAAATGGTTATGTCCCTAAGAGGGACAAAATGGGGGTGGACCTTTGGCGAAAGTCCCAGCCCCCTGCCTACCCGCCCCGACCGTTCAGGTCGAGGGGGACTTATTGACCCCTAAGAGGGGTCTGTGCGATCGGGCGAAGTGGAGGCTTGACGCCTCTGTTCCACGGCCCGATCCAACACAATCAGCACTATATCACACCTGACGGGATTTGTCAAGTATGACTGGATATATTCGTTATTGGTGAGCCAAAACAACGCCTATTTACCGAACAAAACATGTCCGAGTGAGTCCAAAAACTCGTCCATGGACGGATCGACTGATGGTTGGACCGTCAAACTTAGACCTTCTGTACTGACCAATGCCTCCTCCAGTGCGACCGCATCCCCCGGCTCGAACAGCAGGCCGTTCTCCCCGTCCCGAACCAGCTCTGGAATGCCGCCGGTGCGCGCGGCCATGACCGGAAGTCCGCAGGCCAACGCCTCGACGATCACGGTCGGCGCGTTCTCGATTACCCGCGAGGGCACCACTAGCCAATCGGCGGCAGCGAACTCATTCGCCAAGTCTTCCGGCCGCAGACGTCCGCGGCATTCGACGCTAGGATCGCCGGCCGAAATTCGACGAACCTCCGACTCCAAACTTCCGTCGCCGACCACGACCAGTTTGGCGTCACCCCGATCGGTCCACTGCGACCAGGCCATCACCAGATCGAGAATGCCCTTATGTTCCTCGAGCTGACCGACGAACAGGAAGGTCCGAGGCGTACCGATACGCCTTTCCCCGGTGGAACGAACCGCCGAAACCGGATTCCTCAACAGCACCTGCCTCGAATGCGGAAAAAAGCCGAACCGAAGATGCAGGTCACGGACGAACTCCGACGGCCACGACACGGTCTCCGGCGAACCCATCATCTGCCTCATCAGCCAGATGTAGGCTCGTTCGTGCAGCCAACGCGGACCGGTCCAGCCCGAAGGCAGCAGACCAGACGGATGCAGCAGCTGCACGTCATGGACGGTATGCACGTGCCTGATGCCGGACTGTCGCAGTTTGGCCGGTATGGCGAAACCAAGACCCATCAGGTTGTGAGTATGGACTATATCCGGACGCCAGTCGGTGACGAGACGGGCCAAAATGTTGGCCGACCGCCAGTTGAAGATGTCGAGCCAATGCCAAATCAGGCGACCGAGCCAGGACCGTCCGGAAAGTTCGGTATAGAAACACGTGTTGGGCGGAAAGTAGGTAAATGACTCCGTGCCGTCCGAGCCGACCTCATGCCCGATTCCGGTCACGCCACTCTTCCGTCCGACTGACGGAACACCGGAAACCACCGCCACCTCATGACCGCGCTCCCGCAGGCCAGCGGCCTCGATCTCTACGACCCGTTCGGCCCCGCCACGAGCCAGCCGCCCGTAAAGGTTCGAGACTATCAGCACCCTCATAGGTCGGCGAACAGTTCCGATGAGATTCGTTCCCAGGCGTCAATGCGGTGCAGTTCGGAATATTCGGCGACTGCCATCTCGCGGCCGGCAGCACCGAGCTTGGTCCGACGTCGCTCGTCCCCGATCACGTCCAGAATGCGCGCCGCCAAGGCGGAGACGCTTCCGGGCCGGACCAAATATCCGGTCTGTCCGGTACGGACGATGGTCCTGACTCCGGGCAGGTCGCTCGCCACCACCGGTACGCCGCAAGACATGGCCTCCAATGCGGCGATGCCGAACGCCTCGGAGCGGTCCAACGACGGAAAGGCGAATACGTCACCCAAAAGGTAATATGACGGCAGTTCGTCGTCCGAAACCGGCCCGGAGAAGACGAGCCGATCCGCCACGCCCATTCTCTCGGCCAGAGTACGGTAGCTTCCGAGCAGCTCGCCGCCGCCGACCACCACCGCCTGCAGCCCGGACAGATCGCCGACCGCCAGCGCCCTGATCAGCACTTCAATGCCCTTGAAATAGTGAGCCTGATCCAACCCTCCGACGAATACTACCGTCGGCCGCTTCGGATCGAGCCCGTATCTCCTGATCAGTTCGACCGGCTTCTCCCCCGGACGAAACCGCTCGGTATCCACCGCCGGCGGAAGCTCCCGAAAGAGCTCCGGATCCGCCGTGAGCGTCGGACCGACTACCGAAGATCGCGCATAGTCGAAGCTGGTCACCAAAATCCTGTCCGCCTGTTCGAGAATCCACGGCCGGAACGTCCGACCATGCACCGCCGCCACCGCCCGGACCAGACCATGACCAAAGACGTCCATATGATAATAGACGACCAGCCGACGACAGCGACCGAGCGACCGGGCCAGCGCCACCGGTTCGGCACCGCCGAAAAACGGATAGTGCAACACAATCAAGTCGTAATCACTACAGGCAGAGAACGCTCCGGGCGCCAGGGCGGCATTGCCGTACCTGAACCAGATGCGCAGGGCCTTGACCGAATAGCCGCCAACCTCACCGACGCCGTCGCCCGACGGCACCAGCACGTCCACCTCATGCCCCAAGGCAGCGAGCTGGCGTGCGTCCTGCTCGGCCACGACGCACATGCCTCCGCGGTACGGCAGGAAAGTCGGAGTCACGATGGCGATCCTCTGGCCCGTCATGCGGATCAGCGGATGAACGGCCGGACGACCTTCCAAGTCACCTCGAACAGCGGATTGACTACCCATTCGGCAAAAAGACTGGCCTTCTCCTGATCGCGGACGGTCGGCGTGAACAGCGAAAAGATCTCCCGGTCGCTCACCTTTCGCCAGGCAGCCACACGTTCGCGCTCCCTGATGATGTAGCTCCAGACCGACGGCCGCAGGAAATAGGTCAGGGCCCTGACCTTCTTGCCCCACCAGCCGCCGAACGCCGCCGGAACGGCCATGCCGGCCTCGGCCAGGACCAGACAGGGCGCCAGCACGATCAGCGTCCGCAGGCGCAGGTTCTTGAACAGGACCAGATAGCGGTTGCGCTCCATGTAGTACCACTTGCCGATGCTCCGCGAGAACTCGTACTTGTGCCAGACCACCGACTTGGGCGCCAGCACGTTCCGGTAGCCGGCCAACCGCAGTCGCCAGCCCAGATCCAGATCCTCGTGATACATGAAGAAACGTTCGTCGAAGTCGCCCACCTGCTTCAGTGCGGCCAAGCGACACAGAACGGCTGCACCTGAGGCATAGGGAATCTCGCGTACGGTCTCGACGTCGATCCGGTCCACACTCCGCCGGTAGTCCTGACAGTAGCCGAAGCCGAGGAAATGTATGGCGTTGCCGGTGCTGTTCACCAGCTCACGGTCCGGATGAAGCAGCAGGAGCGACTGCACGCTGCCGACTTGGGGATCTGACTCGGCCACTCGCACCGCCTCGACCAGAAAATCCGGTCCGACTTCGGTGTCGTGGTTCAGCAGGTAGACGTAGTCCGCGCCCCGCTCGATGGCCAGCCTGATGCCGACGTTGTTCCCGCTGGCGTAACCCAAGTTGCTGCCGGTGTCGACCACTTCGAACGACGGCCAACGGCGCCGAATCTCGTCCGGCGTGCCGTCGGACGAACCGTTGTCCACGACCATGACTTTGACCTCCAAACCCTCGGCGTTAATTTTCTCCAGGGTGCCAAAACACCCGTCCAGGTACTTGGACGAGTTGAAGGTCAGAACGATGACCGTGACTTTCGGTATCTTAGGTAACGACATGGGCGTCGTGGGTTATGTCCGACCGGAACGCGACCCTTCGTCGGCGCGGTCTTTTTCCTCCAGAGCTCCAGGACGACGGTCCTTGAGCCCCATCTCCCTGACCAACAGGGTGATGTCATGCTCGATCTTCTCCAGACGCACGAACAGGCGGAACGTCAGGTAGAAAAGAACCACCACTGACAGGTAGATAGCCACGTCCACGCCACGGCCCACGCCGGCCAGTACGGCCAGCCAGCTGGTGGCCTGCGGCAGGGCGACCAGAAATCCGGCCGCGGCCCACAGCAGCAGCCACAGCACCAGATGAAAACGGCCCAGCTCGCCCGACCGAAACTTGATGACGGTCCGCCAGACGGCGAACAGGGCAAAGGCGATGATGGTGACCTGAATCAGATGCATAGAATCGGAAGGTTACCTCATGACCCGGTGCAGGACCAGCCGTCCGGCGGTCTTGAGGCCGGCAACGAAACCCTGACCCTTGGAAAGGGAATACGGAGTGTAGTCGGGCCGGATGGGCTGCTCGTGCAGACGCAGCCGATGACGCCTGATCTCGCGTACTATCTCGGACGACACCTCCATCCGGTCGCAGCGCAGGTCGAGACGGGAAGCGGCAGAAGAGGTGAAAGCCCGCAGGCCGGACTGGCTGTCCTGGACCCACAGGCCGAACAGGGCGAAGGTGAGGGCATTACCGATCCAGTTGGCTGTGCGCCGGCTACGGGGCATCATATGGCGGTCCAATGTCCGCACTCCGATCGCCACGTCGGCCCGACCGTCGAGCAGTGGCCCGATCAGGTGCGGCACGTCCTCGGCCCGATGCTGGCCGTCCGCATCGAAAGTCAGTACTACATCGGCGTCCAAGTCCAAGGCATGACGCAGTCCGGTCCCGATGGCCGCGCCCAGTCCGCGATTGAAGAGATGGCGCAGGACCAGCGCCCCGGCGCCGTCGGCCTCGGGTCCGGTCCGGTCAGTCGAGCCGTCGTCCACCACGATCACCCGATCCGTCACCGAACCGAGCGAGCGGACCACGTCGGCCACCGTCTTTTCCTCATTGTAGGCCGGAACCACGGCAAAAACGCTCATATCACAAGGCGAAAGGCGGACGCAGGATATCCTTGTACGCCACGGTGTACTCGACCGTCTTCTTCAGCCCCTGCTCCAGCGACACGAGCGGAATCCAACCGGTCCTTTCCTTGATTTTGGTCAGGTCAGGCAGCCCCAGCTCGCGCATGAACGGCAACCGCTCACGATAGACCACATTCGACTGCGAGCCGGTCATCTCCATTATCTTGGCGGCCACGTCGGACAGCTTGATGTCGTAATCGCTGCCGATGTTCAGCGGACCGGGGTCTTCTGGCAGCGACATCAGACGCATGATTCCATCGACCACGTCCGAGACGTAGATCAGTGAGGACCTGAAGCTGTCGTCGCCGTAGATGACCAAATCGCGGCCGTCGATGGCGTCGAGCACGAAATCGGGGATCATGTGGCCGTCGGAAAGCGGCTGACGCGGTCCGTAGGTGCGGAAGATGCGACCTATACGGACGTCGAGCCCGTGCACGTCATGGTAGGTGGCGCAGGAGGTCTCGGCGAAGCGCTTGCCCTCGTCGTAGCAGCCGCGCGGCGTCAGGTGGTCGAACGAGCCGTACTCGTCCTCGCGGAACGGATGGCCGTCCTCGGGACGCAGCCCGTAGACCACCGAAGACGACGCCTGAAAGAACTTGGCCCCGTAGCCGACCGCAAGCTCCAGCATATTGCTCATGCCGATGGAGTTGGAGCGCAGGGTGTCCTTCCGGAACCGGTCGAAGTTCTTGGGCGAGGTCGGACAGGCCAGGTGGTAGACCTCCTGCACGCCCTGGAGGCGGACCTTGAACCTCTCGAGCTCGGGGTAGGCGGCCAGGTCGACCGGGGCGTTGACGTCGGCGCGGATGAACTCGAAGTCCGGATTCTTGAGCAGGTGGGAGATGTTCGACTGCTGGGAGGTGGAGAAGTTGTCGAGGCAGATCACCTTGCTGTCGCGGAGCAGGCGCTCGCACAGGAAGGAGCCAATGAAGCCGGCGCCGCCGGTCACCAGCACGTTCCTCCTGTCGAAGATCGGGGCTGAGGGCATAAGAAAATGGTAAAAATCACTGAAGACTAATGACGGATCTCGTCGGTCTCGGCCGTCCGTCCGCCGAAGGTCCATCTCTTTTGAAGCGTAAAGTTCCAGACGGTCACGCCGACCGTAGCCAAGACCTTGGCCAGCACGTCATGAAGTCCCAGACAAATGAAGGCCACCATCAAGATCAGGTTCCAGGCCCCGCCGCTCAGGGCCACGGCCGTGAACTTGCCCATCCTGCTCCGAAGCCGCAGCGTGCCGTGCCCGAAGGTCCAGAAGTTGTTCAGCAGAAAACTCGACAGCACGGCCAGACACCACGATACCGCGGCGGCAGCCAGCAGATGTCCTGACCAGAAGCCGAACAGCCTGGTCAGCAGCAGGTAGACGCCGAAATCCAGGGTCGTATTCACCGTCCCGACCAGGCAGAAGCGTAAAAGTTCATGGGCCGTAGACCCGCCACGCCAGACCAATCCAGCCTGTCCGACAACGAAATCGGCCAACTTCAGGTCGCGAATGCCCATACCTGTCTCTCTGTCCATGACGCACGACGGTCCATCGGCCGTCATTCTATAATGAAGGCCCGCACTCCGCCGCGAAAAGACGGCTCGAAGGCCGAGAAGGAAAAGTTCGATCTTCTGGGGAACGACAGGGTCACCTGCGGCGACTCCCCCGCCGGGGCACCCCAGGCCGTCACCATCTTCGGCGGCTGAAGGTTCCAGTTCGCCAAGCTGGCGTACAGCGACGGAATCGATCCGCCCTGCCCGACGTAATGACCGGACCCGTCGAACACCGCCACGCCGCCAAGGTCGCCGACTCGCCTGCCCTGAACGATTATCTCCGCCCGACCGTCCGAATTCAGGTCTTCCGTATCCACCTGAATTCCGCCGTCGTAGTCGATTCCGAACGGCCTGAAATCCAGCAGGATTTCGCCGTGCGCACTGAACACCCTGACCGAAGAGCCTCCGACGCCGGCTCCGACCACGATCTCGTCCAGCCCGTCGCCGTCCAAGTCTCCCGACGCGACGTCCACGCCGCCGACAAACGACTCGTCGAAGGCGAAGAAGCCGCCGATCACGTTGCCGCGCCGGTCAAAAGTACGGACATGCGGTCCGCCGCCCGGACCGGCTCCGGTTATGATCTCATCCAATCCGTCGCCGTCTAGATCTCCGGTCGCCACCTCGACGCCGCCGCCGAAGCCGACGTCATAGGCGAAGAAACCGCCGATCGGCTTGGTGTTCAGGTCAAAGATGCGGACGTGAGGCCCGCCGCCGGCCAGCGCACCGACCACGATGCTGCTGCGGCGCGTTCCGTCGAAATTTCCTAGAGCCAGGGAAACGCCACCGCGAAATCCGACCGGAAAGGCGCTGAACGAACGGACAAACAGGCCGTCCTCGGTGAAGATCCTGACCTCCGGATCGCGTCCGGGGCCGGACGAGGCGACCACCAAACGGTTCGAAGTGCCGTCCGGAGTCAGTGCTGAAGTCGGTTTATAGGTCTCAGCCGGTGGCTTGCTCCGCAGCTCAGCCACCTTGATCACGGCCTTGGCCGCATCGATCCGACCGCGTCCGAGGCGCCCGACGTAATCGGGGTTGCTCTGGTCGATATTGGCCGACGTCTCGGTGATAATGTTGGTCACCTGCTTGGGCGTCAGGTTCCGGTCCAGCGAGAACATCAGCGCAGCCAAACCCGAAACCAGCGGTGCAGCCACCGACGTCCCCTTGAAGTAACCGCCGTACGGCTCGTCGAACTCGAAGTCTCCCGGCAGGTAAAGCTGGGTCGAGATGATCCGATTGCCGGGCGCACTGATGTCCACGCAGGCGGCACCGTAGTTGGAGAAGGATGCCTTCTGGTCGCCTGTGTCAGTCGCAGCCACACCGTAGACGTAGTTCTCGCTGGAGTCGCGGTCGAAACAGATCGGATACATCGGCTCGCGGTCCAGATTCGTGGCCTCACCGTCCTCCGGGGCGTTGCCGGCCGCCGCCACGACGAATACCCCCCTGTCGTAGACGCGACGCAGGGACGTCGCCAGACGTAGGCTGTTGATCGGGCCGTCGAAGCTCAGGTTGATCACCTTGGCGCCGTTGTCCACGGCATAGTCGACCGCACTGGCCACATCGTCCGGATCGCCGGTGCCCATCGAGTCGAGCGCGCGCAGGACCATGATCGGCGACTGCCAGGTCACGCCGACGATACCGATGCCGTTGTCCCCCTTGGCCGAGATCAGTCCGGCACTGATGGTACCGTGGTTCGCCCCGAGCACCGAATACTCGCCGTCCAGGTCGGGTCGCGGATCGTTGTCGTGACCGATGAAGTCCCAACCGTAGAGGTCATCGATGTAGCCGTTGCCGTCGTTGTCGATGCCGTCGTGTGCTGTCTCGTCGGTGTTGAGCCAGATGTTATCCTTCAAGTCCGGATGGTCGACATCCACGCCGCTGTCGATCACGGCGATCGGTATCGTCTCCATGCCCAAGCTGTAGTCCCAAGCCGCCGGGGCGTTGATCTGCTGCAGGTACCACAGCTCGCTGAAATACTGGTCGTTGGGCGTCCTAGCCAGTACGGCGACGGGTGCCACCGCAACTATGACTAACAACGCGGCCGCCAGGCTACGATACGTCAGACTGCCGATTTTTAGCTGATTGCCTAGCATAATGGTCGATTCAATACCGAAAGCATTGTACAAAGCGCCGAGGGAAAGATAAAGGACAAAACGCCCCGGAAGGCGCCCGTCTCCTGCCTCGTTCGGCCTCAACTCAGCCTTTCCTCAGCTTCTCGTGGAAATGCAGTCCGACACCCACCGTATCGCCTTCCTCGACCGGTTCTTTCTTCTTTAAGTTTCCGGCCTCGTTCAGGAAGTCGAAGCTGGAAAATCCTGCGCCGAAATCGCCACCCGGCGGCAAGTCGATCGGCTCGAAACCGTCTTTTCCGTCTTGGTCTGGAGGGAACATAGAATAATTGGGTAAAATCTTGATTTTAGGCCTTTGTAATTTGCTTCTGGGTCCCCACCTCCGCTAAAGCTACGGTAGGCAAGCCGGATCAAGTCCGGGACGACAATACTTTAATTTATCTGTCATCCCGAAACCGCATTCCTTCTTAGTATGTCATCCCGGAACTGCAACCCTTCTTAAATTTGTCATCCCGGAATTGCGAATGCGGTGAGCAATATCCGGGATCCAGTATCCGATCTCTTTTACTTCTGGGTCCCGGCTCGGAGGCCGGGACGACAAAATTGAGAAGGTCGGGACGACATGGTAGAGGGCCTAGGACGACAAATAGGGGGAATCTGAGAGAAAAGATGATGCGAATGACACTCCCCGGGCTTACGTCCGGGGTTTAGGCTTCACAATTATGACGCGGTCACGGCCGCTATCGACTCGCCGACCGTATAGTTGACGAAGAAAGCATCGGAGACGTCGTCTACCTTTTGATTCCAGTTCGATCCATAGAGCGCTGCAGCCACAGCCTCGGTCTCGATCCAGCGCAGCGTGCCGCCGGCGTCGACCGCGTAGACCTTGGGATCGGTCTGGATCTTGATCAGCCGGATGCCGGGACGGTAGGTGACGTTGCCGCCGAGCTGAACCCGAGCCAGCTGGTCGTCAGACACTTCGATCACGCCGGCGAAGTCGTCATACCAGGTGCGGTGAGTGGCCAAGTTGGGGAAGACGTAACGCTTTCCGTCGACGCCACAGTAGTAGACGGCGGAATCAGAGAATGACTTCAGGCGAGTGTTGGGAATGCAGGAAGTCCGGCCTTCAGCGGCTGTCAGTCCATGATCGATGCTGATCGTTGCCGCGGCGAACGTCGCGACTATCGGTTCGTAGCCGAGGTAGGTCAAGGTCTGGCTGCCGGTCGAGTCGTCTGAGACCAAGGCACCTTCGGATTCGGCGGCTTCAGCGGATTCGGCGGCTGCCTCGCCGACGGAGAACTGTCCGCTCACGGCCAGAGCCACGATATAGCCGGAATCGTAACCGTCCAGCTTAAGTCGAGCCTCGCTGGCCGACAGATCAGACGGAATGTTCCAAACGTAGAAGCCATTGTTGAC
>Ga0066637_10002843_pt1 | contig 11591 bp, 10 predicted proteins | sample CryGeyCG2014_020_FD_62737 | JGI IMG/M metagenome (GOLD analysis project Ga0066637, IMG submission 62737) | Groundwater microbial communities from aquifer - Crystal Geyser CG08_land_8/20/14_0.20 | ecosystem: Environmental > Aquatic > Deep subsurface > Groundwater | place: USA: Utah: Grand County...
TTTTATACAACTTTAAAATTAAAAGAAAAAGAAAAGGTAAATGGTAAAACAACTAAATCGTATGAGGTAGCCAAAACGCCTTACAAAAGATTAATGGAATCTGATAAGATTTCAGAGAAAGTTAAGACCAAATTAAAGACAGAATATATGAGATTAAATCCAGCGGAATTACAAAGAAATTTAAGGAAGAAATTAACTGAGATTAAAGAGTATCGCTCAGTAACAGTTTTAAATCTGGCAACGACTGGTGATAATCCTACCGTTCGGTCACATAATTAAATCTGGCAACACGGGTCTAATAAAACTTCTCAACAATAATGGGCTATTAATTAAACTTCCATATGTTAAGAAAATAGTTAATAATATTTGGGAGCTTCGTATTACAGGAAAAACTGCTATACGAATTTTATACTGTTTTGTTAATAACGTTTTTTATTTGTTACATGCTTTTAAAAAGAAAACAAATAAAACTCCTTTAAAAGAAATACAAATCGCTCTTGACAGAGCTAAAAATATAATATAGCATATATGTTATATGAAAAGAAACCATCTGGATTTTGACGAATTCTTAAAAGATTCTTTAAAAAATCCAAAAATAAAAATTGAATATGATAAACTGCAGCCGGAATTTGCCCTTATTGACGCGTTAATTAAAACCCGTGCAAAAAATAATCTGACCCAAAGACAGTTGGCAAATAAAATGGGAACAAAACAATCAGTCATTTCCCGCCTCGAAATCGGTCGCGCCAATCCAACCTTTTCTTTCCTCAAAAGACTTGCCAAAGCGCTTAATAGTAATTTGGAAATCAGATTTACTTAATCACTTTCATATTCCCTTTTGACTATCGTTTCAATATTATTTAAAATGAAATTATCGTATGGAAAAAGTCAAAAATTTTATTCATCATCTCTTTATTCCTCATGAAGAAAATAATTTTCGGGCTAAAAGTCTTCATACGGATTTTTTGACTGTTTATTTAGTAATTGCTTTTTTAATGACGATGGTTTTTAAACAGGGTAATTTTCGCAATGTTTTGGGATTTGCTACCGACATTAGTGCTGATAAACTTTATCAGTTAGTAAATGAACAGCGGCAAAAAAATAACCTTCCTTCGCTTGTCTTAAACTCTAGTCTTTCTTTAGCTGCACAAAAAAAGGCTGAAAACATGTTTCAAGAAAATTACTGGTCTCATTATTCTCCCGACGGAAAAACTCCTTGGGACTTCATACTGGGCACAGGTTATAAATATGAATACGCCGGTGAGAATTTGGCAAAAAACTTTTTATTCAGTAACGGTGTTGTTGACGCCTGGATGAACTCTACCGCTGGTCACCGGGAAAATATTTTGAAAAAAGAATATACCGAAGTTGGATATGCTATTGTTAATGGTATATTAAATGGAGAACAAACCACTTTGGTCGTTCAACTGTTTGGCACACCTTTAGCTGGTTCTTTTGTGCCTAAACTGGTTCAAGCTGAAGAGGTTTCGGCTCCTCTACAAATTTTAGCCCAAAAAACTTTTCAACCAAAAATCAATGCTTTTAATCTTACCTTTAATTTTAATGTTATATTTATGGCTTTTCTTTTATTGGCCCTGGCTCTTGATTTTTATTTTGCCTCAAAATTCAACATCATAAGAATTGCTGGAAAAAACACTGCTCATTTTTTGTTTATTATTTTTATCCTGATGGGGCTTTTCATATCAACCATCGGAACTATTATTTAATCTATGGCCAAACCAGTTTCTTTTCATCTTAAAAAAGAATTAAAAAATAATTTTTTTGATTATTTACTTTTGATTACTGCCGGTATATTCTTTTTAATCTTATTAAATATTTTTCGCGGACAAAGAGTGATTGAATTTATTGTTCTTGTTTCTTTTGCCTTTTTTTATATTATCTGGGGGGTCTATCATCATATTATTAATGAAACTTTTCATCTAAAAACTGTGATAGAATATATCTTGATTGCTTTTATAATAATTTTTCTTTTGAAAATTATTATTTTGCCGTAAAAAATGTTTATGAAAGGATTAATTCTTACCGGCGGACTAGCTACCCGACTTCGACCTTTAACTTGGGTAACCAACAAACATCTTTTGCCAATCTACAACAAACCAATGATTTACTATCCTTTAGAATCGCTTGTTAAGGCAGGAATAAAAGAAATCCTTATCTCAAGTTCGCCTGATCATGCCGGTCAATTTACCAACCTTCTTAAAGGGGGCGATCAATTTGGAGTCAAACTTTATTACTCGGTCCAAGAAAATCCAAAAGGTGGAATTGCCCATGCCATTAGTCTGGCAGAAGAGTTTGCCAAAGGCGAAAAAATTGCCGTAATTTTAGGAGATAATATCTTTAACTATAGTCTGAAACCAACTGTGGAAAAGTTTAATAAAAAAAATAAAGGAGCAATGGTCTTTGGAATAAAAATACTGGAAATGGAATCAAAACATTACGGAGTGATTGAGATTGATAAAGCTGGAAAAGTCATTTCGATTGAGGAAAAACCGGAAAAACCAAAATCTAATATTGCTCAAACCGGCATCTATATCTATGATGAACGGGTCTTTGATTTCATCCGTAAACAAAAACCATCTAGCCGAGGAGAACTGGAAGTGACCGATCTAAATAATTTTTACCTTAAAGAGGGTACTTTGGAATGCGATCTTCTTGATTGGTGGATTGATGCCGGCACTTCTCATGATGAACTGCTTCGGGCCAATAATCTTGTTGCCGAAAAAGTCCGCTTAGGGCAACTTTAATATGGACACAACTCAATTTTTGCTATCAACCGCAGTGACGATTACAACAATTCTTTTAATAATAGTTAGTATTCAATTAATATCTTTATTAAAACAGTTAAAAAAAGATCATGTTATTAATAAATCTGAGAATCCACCAAATGTTAGGAAAAAGGATAAAGTGGTAAAAAAGAAAGTTAATTTGACTTCTATTTTGGAGAAAATTAAAATTCTTATTCCACATAATCACTCTCTAAAAAAAAAGTTCTTTAAATCCGTTTGACTTTACTTATTGCATTTTGTATGATGTATTAGTTTTTTTAACTCCCCGTCTAGTATCAGGGGTTTTTGTTGTTAATAAAATATTATTTCTATCTACTCGATGAATAAAACTATTAAATCAAAGATTTTACCCCACAAAAATTTATTTCTTGGAAAAAAGGACGAGTTTCTTGAAAAGTTTAATTTAATTGAAGTTCAAAAAAATTCCTGGGCCGAGTTTACCGATGTCAGGTTAAGAGAAATTTTTAACGAATTCTTTCCTATTGATGACTATACAAAAAAAAAGTTTACCATCCATTTCGAAGACCTTTATTTTGGCGAAACAAGATATACAATTGATCTCTGTCTAAAAAAGAAGCTAACTTATGATGCCCCCGTCTATCTTAAACTAAGATTAGTTAATAAAAAAACCAATAGCGAAAAAAGGCAAGATATCTATTTTTTTAATCTACCCAGAATGACCGATCGTGGCACTTTTATTATTAACGGTATTGAAAGAGCGATTATTAATCAGATTGTCCGTTCACCTGGTGTTTATTTTACCGCAGAAATCGACAAAACCACCGGATTAACTTTATATAATGCCGAGATTAGACCTTATATCGGGGCCTGGCTTGACTTGACAATTAACAAACACGGCCTGATTGAAATGAAGATTAATAAAAAAAGGAAATTCTTATCAACCGTATTTCTCAAAGTATTTGAGAATGATAGCGAAAGCGATATTATCAACTATTTCAACGATGTTGATAAAAGTTTAGTGGAAAAATACCTTCTGCCCACTTTAAAAAAAGATCAAACTAAAAATAAAGATCAGGCCGTGCTGGAAATTTATCGAAAGATCAGACCGGGTGAACCTTTGATTTTGGAAAATGCCTACGAAACAATCAATAATCTTCTTTTTAATCAAAAACGTTATTCCTTAGCCGATGTTGGCCGCTATAAAATTAATAAAAAACTCAATCTTAATCTGGAAATAAAAAAAGAAAATCGCTTATTAACCAAGGCTGATATTATTACCACTATTAAATATTTACTGACCTTAACCAAAAATAAAGGTAATTTTGACGATATCGATCATTTAGGAAACCGAAGGTTAAGAACGGTCGGTGAACTAATCAGTTTATATGGAATCAGAGTCGGAATGGTTCGTGTAGAGCGAGAGATAAAAGAAAGAATGAGTTTAATATCTGGCGAAGAATTGAATGTTGCGCCAAGTCAAGTGGTTAACTCAAAACCATTAATTGTGGCCATTAATTCCTTTTATCGAACCAGCCAACTGTCGACCATTGTTGATCAAACCAATCCTTTATCCGAACTCGACAATTTAAGAAGAATTACGGTTGGCGGCCCCGGTGGAATTGAAAAAGAAAGAGCTTCATTCTCTATCCGTGATATTTCTTCATCTCAATATGGAAGAATCTGTCCAATCCGTAGTCCGGAAGGACCTAATATCGGTGTGGTTACCTACATGGCTCTTTACGCTAAAGTCAATAAATATGGATTCTTGGAAACTCCTTATAAAAAATTAATTAAAGAAAAAAACCATGATAAATTAAAAATAAAGGCCTCCAATGAAATCATCTATCTTCAAGCAGATGACGAAGAGAATTATTATATTACTTCCAGCGATATTAATATTGATGAAAAAGGCTATCTGACCGATCAAATGGTAACAGCGCGTTTCCATGGCGATTTAGTCGAAGTATCAATAGAAAAAGTTGATTTAATTGATGTCTCTCCTCGACAAGTTTTAGGAGCATCGGCATCCCTCATTCCTTTTCTCCAAAACGACGATGCCAGCCGGGCTTTAATGGGTTCTCACATGCAATGTCAAGCCGTACCCCTAATTAACCCTGAAGCGCCAATTGTTGGCACTGGAATGGAAGAAAAAGTTAGTATTGCCTTGGGTCGAACTATTAAAGCTTTTGAGGACGGGGTAGTTAAATACGTTGATGGACAAAAAATAATTTATAAAGGAAAAAGTGGAAAGATCTACCAATATCAACTGGAAAGATTTGTCCGCACCAACAAAAATGTTTCTTTTGATCAAAGACCGAAAGTCAGTCAAAATCAAAGAATAAAAAAAGGTGAAGTGATTATTGATGGCCCATCAACCGATCAAGGTCATTTAGCTTTGGGAAAAAATTTATTAGTCGCCTATTCTTCTTTAAACGGCCTAGGTTATGAAGATGGTTTTGTTATCTCCGATCGATTAATTAAAGAAGATGTTTTGAGTTCAATCACAATGGAAGAATTCATTGCCGATGTGATTGACACCAAGCTCGGACCGGAAGAGCTGACTCGAGATATCCCAAACGTTAGAGAAGAAATTCTCCAGAATCTTGATAAAGAAGGATTGGTTGTGATTGGTACTGAAGTAGAAGGTGGGAATATTCTCATTGGCAAAGTGGCTCCCAAAGGTGAAAAAGAATTAACCGCTGAAGAAAGATTGCTTCGGGCAATATTCGGCGAAAAAGCTAAAGATATTAAAGATACCTCCCTGCGCATGCCTTATGGAAAAAAAGGCTACGTAGTCAATATTGAGACAATCAATGGAAAAAAAGATCCTAATGAACTCGAACCAAGCGTTTTACAAAGAATTATTGTTAATACGGCCCAACTCAGAAAAATATCGGTTGGAGACAAATTAGCCGGACGCCATGGAAATAAAGGAGTCATTTCAAAAATTCTTCCGGCTTGGGATATGCCTTATCTAGCCGACGGAACACCGGTTGATGTTATTCTGTCCCCTCTTTCCATTCTTTCCCGTATGAATTTGGGTCAATTATTTGAAAATCTAATGGGAGTGATTGCCAAGCACACCAACACTTCTATCTCTATTCCAGTTTTTGAAAAAATCAAGGAAGATTTTATCACCAATGAGTTAAAAAAATCTGGACTGCCTGTTGACAATAAAGTCACTTTATTTGATGGACAGACCGGGTTACCTTACGAAAGAAAGGCGCTCGTTGGAACAAGCTATATCATAAAATTGATTCACATGGTTGAGGACAAGTTTCATGCGCGCTCGGTTGGGCCTTACTCTCTTGTCACCCAACAACCGTTAGGTGGTAAATCCCAACTGGGCGGACAGAGATTTGGCGAGATGGAAGTCTGGGCATTGGAATCGCACCGAGTTCCGTATACTCTCCAAGAGTTATTAACAATTAAGAGTGATGATGTTCGTGGCCGCACTAAAGCTTTTGAATCAATTATAAAAGGAATTGACATTCCCCAATCATCAGTTCCTGAATCTTTCCATGTTTTAGTCAAAGAACTTAACGCTCTAGGATTATCAATTGATTACGCCAAATAAGTTCGTAAAGTTATAAAGTTTGTAAAGTTTATAAAGGAAAACCTCTTTATGAACTTTATGGACGTTATGAACTTTATAAACTAATTTATGGAAGACATTAATACGGTAGATTTTTCCGGATTGAGGATTACTTTTGCCTCTCCCGAAACGATTATCAAATGGTCGCATGGAGAAGTCATTAAACCGGAAACGATCAACTATCGAACCTTTAGGGCGGAAAAAGACGGTCTTTTTGACGAAAGAATTTTTGGACCCACTAAAGACTATGAATGTTACTGCGGTAAATATAAAAGGATGCGCTATAAGGGAATTGTTTGTGATCGCTGTGGTGTTGAAATTACCACGTCGGCCGTCCGTCGCGAACGGATGGGTCATATTAAATTAGCTTCTCCAATCGCCCACATCTGGTATTTTAAGGGGACATCGTCTACTTTAAGCGTTATTCTCGGTGTTCCTCCGCAAGCCTTAGAAAGAATCGTCTATTATGCTCTTTATTTAGTTAAAGAAGTGGATAAAGAAAATCAAAAAAAGGCCTTAAAAACCATCGATCAACTGCAAAAAGATGGGTTGAAAAAAATTGAAGAAGATTTTGTCAAAAAAGAAGAAGAAATTAATGAAAATTTTGAGAAACAATATCAACAGTTAGAGAAAAAGATCGCCAACCGTGAACAGTGGGAAATTGCTAAACAGGAAGTCGAATTTAAAAAAAGAGAGCAATTAAAACTGTTGTCAAACGAACTAACTGATACTAAAACCAAAAAATCCGCTTATTTTGAAAGAGTTCTCAAAATCGCCCGATCAATAAAACCTTTTGACGTCATTGAAGAAGACGATTATTTATTTTTTAAAGAAAATGAGGTTAATGAATTTTTAAATGTTGGTATGGGTTCGGAAGTCTTGTATGAAATTCTTTCTAACTTTGATCTACAAAAACTATACTCCCAAGCCTTGGAATTATTGAGTGATGCTAAGGGAGAAAAACGTAATAAACTCCTTAAAAAAGCCCGGGTTCTTGAAGCTTTTATTAAAGCGAAAATCGATCCTAAATGGATTATTCTTACGGTCTTGCCGGTCATCCCGCCAGACTTACGTCCTGTCGTGCAACTGCCCGGAGGGAAATTTGCCACTTCTGACCTTAATGATTTTTACCGCCGCGTCATAAATCGCAATAATCGTCTTAAACAGTTAATCGATCTTGGAGCTCCGGAAATCATTTTAAGAAATGAAAAAAGAATGCTACAGGAAGCCGTCGATTCTTTGATTGATCTACAAAAATCCCGGGGCAAAAGCCGGACTACCGGAACGGCCACTAAAGTGCAAAAATCCTTGTCAGATATTTTAAGAGGTAAACAGGGTCGTTTCCGCCAAAATCTACTTGGAAAAAGGGTTGATTATTCAGGTCGTTCAACCATTGTTGTTGGTCCGGAATTAAAACTTAATCAATGTGGTCTTCCCAAAGATATGGCTTTAGAATTATTTAAACCCTATCTTCTCCATGAAATTATTATTCGCGGTTTAGCCCCTAATATAAAAAGCGCTAAATTATTTTTGGAAAAAAAAGAACCGGTCGTCTACGACATCCTGGAAGAAATTACCAAAGATCATCCTGTCCTTCTTAACCGGGCGCCAACTTTACATAAGCTTTCTATTTTAGGATTTTATCCCGTTCTCACCGACGATCATGCCATCAAGCTTCATCCCGCTGTCTGTTCCGGATATAATGCCGATTTTGACGGGGACGCGATGGGTGTATTTTTACCCTTATCAAGTAAAGCAATTGACGAAGTAAAACAAAGAATGTTCCCCTATCACAATCTTCTTAAGCCATCTGATGGTTCCCCGATTGTTCTTCCTAATAAAGAAATGGCGCTTGGTTGTTATTATTTAACAACAATTGATAGTCATCTAGATATTGAGAATGCTGAAGATTTAAAATTCTTTGCAACTGAAAATGAAGCAGTCAGATTTCAAGCGGTTAATAAAATAATGCTTCGTCAACCAATAATGGTAAAAATTAACGGTAAAATCCTAAAAACAACTGTTGGCCGAATAATCTTTAACCAGGGTTTACCGACTGAACTTCAGTTTATTAATCAAGAAGTAAAAGCAGCGGATTTAAAGAATATTGTTGTTGCCGCCATGAAAATATTTGATAATGAAAAAGTCGGTCAATTAATTGATAAACTCAAGGAGATCGGTTTTTGGGCTTCAACCATTGCCGGTGGACTATCTCTTTCAATCTTTGACTGTCAGATAATCCCGGAAAAGAAAAAAATCATCGAAGAAACCGAAGATGAAATTAAAAAAATTACTAAAAATTTTGAGCAGGGATTATTGACTTCTGAAGAAAAAAGACGTTATTCTAATAAGCTTTGGATTGATGTTACGGAAAAATTGGCTGATAAAACTTGGGCCGCACTGGATGAAGAAAATCCGGTAAAAATAATTATCAAGTCTGGCGGGGCCAGAGCTTCAAAAGAGCAGCTAAAACAGTTGGCAGCTATGAAAGGACTGGTGGTTGACCCGATGGGAAAGATTATTGAAGTCCCCACCAAATCTAACTATCGTCAAGGCCTGTCAATCTTTGAATACGTGATTTCGGCCCGGGGGGCCAGAAAAGGTCTGACCGACTCGGCTTTGAAAACCGCCGACGCCGGATATCTAACACGAAGATTAGTTGATACTTCTCATGATATGATCGTTCGCGAAGAAGACTGTCAAATTAAGGAAGGATTAACTGTTTCAACCAACTCATCTCGAGGAGATAAATTTAAAGAAAGAATAAAAAATCGCTATATTCTTAATGACCTTTTAAACGAAAATAAAGAAATTATTATTAAAGCTAATGAACTAATTGATAGTGAAAAAATAGCTTTAATTGAAAAAAACAAGATTAACAAAATCACAGTTCGTTCCCCTTTATACTGTAATTCTACTTATGGAGTCTGTCAAAAATGTTATGGAACTGATCTTTCTAACAATAGACCGGTGGAAATCGGGGTTCCAGTCGGAGTGATGGCGGCTCAATCAATCGGCGAACCGGGCACGCAACTGACCATGAGAGTCAGGCATTTCGGTGGAATTGTAATATCCGACGTGACTCAAGGTTTGCCGAGAGTTGAAGAACTGTTTGAAACCAGAACTCCAAAAATCGTTTCCCCGATTGCCGAAATATCCGGTAAAGTATCGGTTGTTGAAGACACAGAAAAAGAAATTTATGATATTACCATTACTTCAAGCGTCAAGGAATCAACCATTTCAGAGCAAAAATTTACTATTCCTAAAGCGCAGAAACTTAAAGTAAAAGACGGCGATTTAATCAGCACTGGTGCAGCTTTATCTGAAGGTTATCTTGATATTGACGATATTTTAGCGATTAAAGGTCTAAGACCAGCCCAAATTTATTTATTAGACGAGATTCAAAACGTCTATGAATCTCAAGGTATTCCTATTCACGATAAACATTTTGAGGTCATAATTCGAAAAATGAGTGATAAGGTGATTGTTGAAGATGAAGGTGATACTTCACTGATTAAGGATGAAGTTGTTTCAAAGATTCGTTTCGGTGAGGAAAACAAACGGGTCCTTTCCAAAGGGGAAAGGCCGGCCACCGGAAAAGTTTCTATTCTTGGAATTACCCGAGCCGCTATCCATACCGACTCCTGGTTATCGGCCGCATCGTTTGAACAAACAACCAGCGTTCTCTCTTCGGCTGCTATCAAGGGCCAAACAGATTACTTGTTGGGATTAAAGGAAAATGTTATAATTGGCAGATTAATTCCAGTCACTGAAGAGTTAATTGGAAAATATTACGGTAAATTTACCAGTCAATATGCCGACCATCAATCAACTGATAAAAAAGAAGAGAAAAAACAGGATTAGAAAATCAAAATCAATTGCCCTTAAAATGAGTTTCAACTCATTAAAAAGGAAATATAGTAAAACTAATAATCCTCTTAAACGTGGTGTCTGTACTGTTGTCAAAACCATGACACCAAAGAAACCAAACTCGGCTTTAAGAAAAGTGGCTCGAGTCAGACTGTCAAACAAAATGGAGGTAACCGCCTATATTCAAGGGGTCGGTCATAATCTAGCCGAACATTCAATTGTTCTTGTTAAAGGTGGAAGAGTAAAAGATTTGCCAGGTGTCAAATATCATATTGTCAGAGGAAAGTTTGATGCGGCCGGAGTCGATAAACGAATTACCTCAAGATCAAAATACGGAACGAAAAAACCACATGTAAAGAGTTCGTAAAGTTATAAAGTTTTTAAAGTTTATAAAGAAAGTCACTTTATGAACTTTATGAACGTTATAAACTTTATAAACTAATTTATGCCCAGACATAGTTACAAAAAAAGACCGGTGAAAAAAGATAAACTTTTTAACAGTCTTGAAGTAGCCAAATTAATTAATTACATAATGATTAACGGAAAAAAATCCGTCGCTGAAAGAATTGTCTATAAAGTTTTTGCTGAATTAAAAAAACAGTCAGACGAACCTTTAAAATTATTACATCAGGCGATTGAGAATGTTTTCCCTGTTCATGAAGTTAAACCCCGTCGTCTAGGAGGCGCCTCATATCTGGTTCCAATTGAAGTAAGGCGGGAAAGAAAACTTAAATTAGCTTTAAACTGGATTATTGATGCGGCCAAATCACGACCTAATAAAGAGTTCCATACTTTTGATAAAAAATTATTGGTTGAAATTGTCGAAGCCGCAAAAAATCAAGGCCCGGCCGTGGCAAAAAGACAGCAAACCGAAAAATTAGCCGATGCCAATAAAGCATTCTCACATCTTAAGTGGTAAAACTCGAAGCACGAAATCCGAATTTCGAAACAAATTCGAATTTTGAAAATTTTTAAATTTAAAAATTGTTTTGGGTTTCGGATTTAGAATTTCGGATTTTCTTAATAAATATGTCTCAACAATCTGTTATCACTAAAGATCGTAACGTTCCACTCGATAGAATTAGAAATATTGGCGTCATTGCCCATATTGACTCTGGTAAAACCACCACCAGTGAAAGATTTCTTTTTTATACCGGCCGCACTTATAAGATTGGCGATATTGATGAAGGTAATACGCAGCTCGACTGGATGCCTCAGGAGCGGGAACGCGGGATTACGATTGTCTCAGCCGCCACGACTACCTTTTGGAATGACACAAGAATTAATATTATTGATACTCCCGGTCATGTTGATTTTACCGCTGAAGTCGAAAGGTCACTGCGAGTTTTAGATGGTGG
>Ga0066637_10002844_pt1 | contig 11591 bp, 9 predicted proteins | sample CryGeyCG2014_020_FD_62737 | JGI IMG/M metagenome (GOLD analysis project Ga0066637, IMG submission 62737) | Groundwater microbial communities from aquifer - Crystal Geyser CG08_land_8/20/14_0.20 | ecosystem: Environmental > Aquatic > Deep subsurface > Groundwater | place: USA: Utah: Grand County...
TTTCGCTATCAAGCGAAAACTGGATTTCCGAATGAGCCACCGAATGCAGCGTTGCTGCATGCGGCGCTATTGAGCCATCAGGCTCAATCTGTGTACCGCCTGCTTCACAGGCGGTTGAATGCACCTGCTGGTGCATAGCCCTCCCCTTCGGGTCGGTGGCTCTTCGCAAAATCTGATCCCGCTAAGTTCGCCCAATAAGAATGCTGAAATTGAACGTGCCATTCGCACGATCAAAGAAGAATGCCTAAACATCACACGCCTTAATAACGTCGAACAAACCAAACTGGAAGTCGAGCGATTTGTGCGCTTTTACAACCACCAGCGCGAACATAGCTCTCTCAATGGCGATATGCCGATTAACGTTTGGAAACAGAAACTCATAAAAACCGAACAACCGAAATAAACAACAGACCATGCAAAATGTATCGGTACGCTACGAATAATAATAATAATAAGGGGGAAATTGTAATGCCAATCGATTCATTCAGCCAGTTTAAGGAGCACTCCGTAGCCGAGTTCTTCAAGAAGAACAAGCAGATGCTCGGCTTTTCAGGGAAGGTCCGCAGCCTGACCACCATCGTGCACGAATTTACTTCCAATTCATTGGACGCCGGCGAGGAGGTCGGCATCCTCCCGGAAATTTTCATTCAATTGGAAGAGGAGGGTGACGACAAATACAAAATCGCGGTTCAGGACAACTGCGGCGGCATCCCTGAGAAATACCTGGGCAAAGCCCTCGGCCAGCTCCTTGCAGGCACAAAATTCCACAGGTATGTGCAGCAGCGTGGCCAGCAGGGCATAGGCGCATCTGGGTGCATAATGTATTCGCAAATCACCACCGGCAAACCCGCATGGGTGCGCTCAGGCTACAAAAATGTAATTATTGAATGCAACATCGGCATAAACGTTTCCAAGAACACCCCGGTCATCACCAACCTCACAAAGACAATGGGCGAATTTTCAGGGCTGCGCATCGAGGCCCATCTGGGCGATGTAAGATATGAAAACAGCGGCTATGGAGTCTATGAATATCTGAAGCAGACCGTGCTTGCCAATCCCCATGCGCAGATTGAATTCATCGCACCGGACGCTCAGAGGTATATGTTCCCGCGCGCGGTTGATGTGGTGCCCAAGCCGCCTATTGAAACCAAGCCGCATATCCTTGGGATAACCGCAAATGATTTGGTGGAGTTCAGCAGGCGCATAAAGGAATCGCGCATATCGGCATTTTTGGCTGAAGAATTTTCAAGGGTGTCATCAAACAAGGTGAAAGAGCTTCAGGAGCTTCTTCCGGATATTGATTTCTCCCAGCCGCCCACCTCGCTCAATTGGGATACGGCTGAAAAGCTAATCAAGGCAGTGCACACACTGAAGTGGATTGCGCCAGCCACTGATATCCTCCGCCCCATTGGCAAGGAAAATGTCGCAAGAGCATTGCAGAACATATTAAACCCGCAATTCATTGCCCAATCAGACCGTTCCCCCCAAATCTTCCACGGCGGCATCCCCTATCAGGTTGAGGTTGCCATCGCCTATGGGTTCACAAATGGCGCCCACAACCGGATTATGCGGTTTGCCAACCGGGTGCCCCTGCTGTTCGACGCAGGCGCCTGCGGCCTTACCGAGGCAGTCAAGACCATTGAATGGAAGCGCTACAGGATAGATGATTTTGAAAACATGCCAATTGCGGTTTTTGTGAATTTCGTGAGCGTGCACGTGCCCTATACCAGCGCGGGCAAGCAGGCCATTGCCCTGGAAGAAGAAATTATTGCAGAAGTGCGCAATGCCATCATGGAAGCCGCCAGGCCTGTGAAGGGCTACCTCAATGGGATTGTTCACCTGCAGGAACGGAGCTCAAGGCGAAAGGTTTTCCTGCGCTATGTGGCGCAGCTCGCCGGGGACATGTCAGAATTGGCAGACATGCCCAAGAAAAAAGAAGCGATAAAGAAAGGGCTGGTTGACCTGGTGGAGCACCGCGTGGGGCTGATTGAGGAGGCTGAGGATGCCGAGGCAGAAACCGCCAAGGAGGCAAACGCTGCTAACGGTGCGGTTGCAAATGGCCAGGAAAATGGCAATGGGAAAAAGGATTTTGAGGAGAAAGGTGAATAGACATGGGAAATCAGGCATTGAAAAAACTTGATGATTTGGGCGGAAAATTGATTGGCGAAATCGAAAAGCAAACTTCGCCCTCATTCGAAACCGTGGTGAGAAGCAAGGGCAACATAATCTTCGACCAGGGCGTGGGCTACCTGCGGCTTGGCAACAAGAAGGAGGTGCGCACATTCCTGAACATTGCCCAGGCGCGCAAGTTCATGCAGACCATTGCCATCGCCAACAAATGCAGGAAATTCCTGGTGGAGGGTGCCCATACAAGCATCCGAGGCCTTTACTATCAATTGAGGTTTACCCTTGGGGAAGATATTGAGGAAGATTTATTTGACGAGCAGACAGAATCCAACCCGCTGATTGAGGATTTGGAAGTTGCGCTCAGCGTGAAGCGCGAGGACCTGAACCTGAACACAGACAGGAAGGGCGTTGCCGCAGGCCAATTCAAATTAAGGGACAAATTCGGGGGTGAAGACACCCTTATTGACGGCACGAAGCAGGGCCGCTCGGGCTGGTCAATCCCGAGCGATGTTGACAATGGCCTGGATTTCGAGGAAGTGAAGGCGAAATACGTGCTAGTTGTCGAGAAGGATGCCATGTGGCAAAGGCTGAACGAAGATAGGTATTGGCAAAAGGAAAACTGCGTGCTTGTCACGCCAAAGGGCCAATCCTCCAGGGGGTGCAGGAGGTTTATCCGCAAGCTGATGGACAAGGGCTTGCCCTGCTATGTGTTCACCGACTGTGACGCGTGGGGCTGGTACATCTATTGGACGCTCAAGACCGGCAGCATGAACCTGGCCTACCTGAGCAAGGAGCTTTCCCTCCCTGAGACAAAATTCGTTGGCGTGACCATGAGCGACATAAAGGACTATGATTTCCTCTCCAAGCTGACCATCCGGGCAAAGGAGATTGACGTAAAGCGTGCCGAAGAGATGATAAACTACCCCTGGATTTCCAAGCACAAGGATTGGGTTGCCGAGCTGAAGCTTGTGCTCAAGGATAAGAAAAAGCTGGAGCAGGATGCGCTTCAGGGCCCGAGGCTGAGCTTCGTGAGCGATTACCTCAAGCAAAAGATAAACGAAAAAAGATTCCTTTCGTAGCTTATTCATCATCATCATTATATTTATTGTGCATCAATTCTTCCGGTTTCTTCTATACTATCAACATCCTTGAACAGAGGCATTCCATTGCTTCCGACTGGAATATAGGTAACTGCGTTATAATCGGCAAGGTGGCTTATCCAATACCAACTCAAATACTGGGGTGTTAAGCTCTTGTCAATTATAACTTGCGCTTCTGCTATGCCTTTTGCTTCAATTACTTTCCGATCAGCCTCTTTCTGCTCCTTGGCCAGAACAAAGTCCATCTGTTGCGCTTCCTGGTCCGCGACCAATTTTCGTTCAATGCTATTCCTGACTTGTGCCGGAAGGGTTACGCTTCTTAGCAAGACAGACTCAATCAGTATTCCTCTTTCTTTTAATTTCGGGCGCAGTTGGTCTGTTATCTTGCTGGCAACAATTTCCCGCTGAGAAGTATAAATGGATTTTGCATCATACTCGGCAGTAACTCCTCTTACTATGCTTCTAAACGTCGGCTCAATAATCACCTGCTCATAATTCGTTCCGACCGTTTTGAAAATTTCGCCAGCTTTAGTTCCATCTATCCTATATAGAATGCTCACCTCAAGCGTTACGGTCAATCCTTCATCTGATGGAGTATCGGCTGTCTCTTTCAATTCGTTTGTCTTGATCGAAAACAACACAACTTCCTGCCATGGAAGCTTAAAGTGCAATCCAGACTGTAGTTCGTATTCTGAGACCACGCCAAACGTATTCAACACGCCAACATGGCCTGCCGGAACGATTGCAATTATTGTTATAAGCAGTACAAGAACTATCCCAGCCAACAGAATTAATCTGGCTGTATTAATCACGTTAATTACGTTGTCTTCAGATTTTTGTGTTGTTGCCACATATATCACCAATGCCAGCATTCTTATAATGCAATCCATTATTGTTATTATTGTTATAATCATTCATTTTAATCCTATTTCCTCATTCCCTTGACTTCAGACAGGAACTTGTCTGCCTCGTCAACCGTGAGCAGCAGGATTCTCCCATATTGGTGGTTGATTTTGAGCATGACCATCTCTTTCTGGGTCGAGTTGAACTGTTCCATGAACCGGTTTTTGGACCACCTGTCCTCAAACAGCAGGATTGACCTGTAGTCATGGGAATTCTTCAGCAGCTTGGGAATGACCCCATAGTCGCTGTCGAAAAAGTTGACGCACATGATTTCCTTTCCGACCACCAGCATCATGTCATAGCTGTCATTTCCGCCGCCCTTGGTGAATTTTATTATGTATTTGAGGCAAATGTCCCTCATGGCCCTGCCCATGCTCAGGAAGCGCAGGCTCTTGCCATCCGCAGCTGCCCATTCAGTGAGCGAATAATACTGCAAATGCTCCTCCACCTGCTTCTTTGCCATGAGCACGTCAAGTATTCTCTCCAGGTTGTAATCACCTATCACGAGCGGCTTGCCCATATAGGTGAGCTTGGTGCGGAGGCCCTTCTTCAACTCTTCTGCCCTGAGCGGCATGTTGGCCCAGCCGTAATCTGTATTTATTGTGTTAAACAGGCCAAGGACAGCGCTTTTCTTCACAAACAGTTTCTGCGCCATCACCGGCGGGAAATCAGGTATGTCAAGGTTGTATATCAGCCTTTCCTTGGGCTTGAAAAAGAATGCGGCACCGAAAGTTCCGATGGCTATGACTATAAGGGTGAAGTTTACCGGATTCTCTATGAGTTCAAACCTTGGGCGTATGTACTCGTCAGTCAGGCGTTTCGTGTACCTGCCACCGAATGTGAATGCGAATTCATGGGGCCCTTCGCTTAGGTGGACCTCATAGAGTGCTATGTTGTTCACGCCCTTGAACTCATAGACTTTGGCGGTGTCGTTGTCTATCATGACCTTTACGTCGTTGAGCATGAGCCTCTCTCCGAACCTGTCCATCACATCAAACTTGAATACGCCCTTGATGTAATCGCGCGCATCGAAGCTCTTACCATAGGCTATGTATACGTCGCTCACATCAAGCAGCGCCTGGGCATAGGTATGCTTGCCCTTGTCAACCACCCTGAGCACATAGACTCCAGGCGGCACAACTACTTTCATCTGGATGTTAGGTATCCTAGTTACCTGAAGGTTGATTTCTCCATCTGATAGCGATTGGGTGTCGATCACAGTGCCCCTGTCAAGGATTTGAAAATCAAGCTTTTTCTGCTGCTGGCTCTGCTCATTTATTACGAGCGTTACCTTGGTGTCCCCGTTATTCACATAGGTGGGTATGACTATCGGGCCTTTCTTTATGTATATGTTGCTTTCCAGGCCCTTCTGAAGGTAAAATTGCTCGCGCATTCCCAATATCTTGCCATCGCTGTATCCATCTATAACCAGCCTCACATAGCCTGATTTAGCTTCAAATGCCTGTGTATAGATAGGAAGAATAAAGCTTCCATTCCATTTTCCCAGATAGACTGGATAGCTGTTTGATATTGTTTCATCCAGCCAGGGTATTTCGTCTACCAGTGTGAAAATGTTGGCGGCCGCAGCCCTGCCGCTTTTGAGCCAGGCACCGTCAAATGCCTGGGGCACGATGATTAGGTTCCCATCACCCATCTGGACGTTATAGATACCATAACCATTCAAGACGCTTACTGTTATTTGCCCAGCGTGGGTGTATGATGCCTGGATGGTGTATTCATTGTCTTCATAGTAAAATCGCGGGTTATTGAGATCCTCTACCAAATCGATGTATGCAGGGCTGGCCCCGTAGTTGAACTGAAGACCGTATTTGTCATAGACAGCCGGAGGGATTGGGTTTATCTTCCCATCTTTCATAATGGCAGCGTCAAACGGCAGGCCTATGTAAATGATTGTTATGCCCCTGCCCATGAGTGTCTGGAGCGTTTGCTGTGACTCTTCCAGGCCAAGGAGGCTGGCTGGTATATATGTAGTGGGAACGATGATGACTGAGTTGGGCGGGATCCCTTCCAGGTCTGCAATGCCCACGATGTTTAGCCGTGTCCCAATTGATGTAAACATACCTGAAAGGGTATTGACAAATTCGGAATAGCTATCCTGGGTTCGCATCTGGGGTATGTCAAGCAGGTAGATGTTTTCTGGCGCCTGCCGCGCATAAACCTTCATTTTTACCGTGACATTGTCCAGCATGCGGGATGTTATATTCAGGAGAACAAATGCAGTGGTGTCCTTCTTCAGGGTGTCCTGGTTCTCATCGCTGCCAGAGGAGAGCATGGCCTTGTCAGCAATTTCATAGTGGAGCGTTGGTGGGGTGGCAGGATGTATCTGCCAGGCGCCAGGTGATATGTAATTTTGGAAGACAATGAATCCTAATCCCACACCTGAAAGAATAAGGATGACTCCCATTAATTTGAAGATATACCAGGGAATCATTAATTGTTCATACTCAGCCTTCTTCACCCTGCCACCATCCGGCGCATCATTTTTGCGGGTAAGTTTTTTTATCGCCTGCTCTAGCGTGCTTTTGATGCCGGAATCATGCCTGGTGATGGCATATCTTTCGACAGGCTGGAATTTCTTATTTATTGTGAAATAGTATTTTTTGGTTATTATCCTTATCGGACCACTCAGTAATCCTGATTTCTTAATCACGTGACCACACACACTCCAGAAGAGATGCCGAAGATTTAATCAATTTAAATGCATTACCATGAAGCTCTGGTTGGAGGGTATAATGGAACCAGGACCCAGACGGGGTTCTGGCGCTTAGACCGAAGTGGATCTTCAGGTTCACTTAGCGGGAGCTCATATAGCCTTCCCGCACCAGCTTGTTCAGCATGTCATCTATCCTGCCCTCTGAAACTTTGTGCACCTTTGCGAATTCGAATACGTTTATTTCGCCCTGGTGCTCGCTTATCCATTCCTGGAGCTTTGCGCCCAGCACCTCGTCGGAATAGGTCTCCAGGCCGGTAAGCCGCACACGCAGTTCGTCAGTTGTAAGCTTAAGTTCGTAATTCTCCCGCGAAAGCATCTTATTGCTCTCCCTGAGGCGCTCAAGCTCATGCCTCATCTGATTCACCTCACCCTTGGTATTGTCGTAAAGCGAGAACAGGGTATCGTACTGGAGGGAGACGTATTCGGACATGTCGCCCAGCGCGTTCTCAAGCAGCTGATATATCCTGGACATCTCTATATTATAGCTGCTGCCCAGCAGCGTGGCGATGTTGATGAAATACCTTATGACATCTAGCTTTCTTTTTTTCGGGCTCATCCCGGGTATGTAGGTATATTGGAGCTCTACACTGTCAGGCTTGAGAAAAAGGATTGAGAACAGGTAGGGATTGTTGGAGATGTCGCGGCTCTCAATGTTTATGACCACCACTGCATCCCCGTCAATGGCAATCTCCAGGAAAGAGAGCGACGACAGGGAGCTTATGATATCCTCCTTTTTTGCAGTGCGCGTGGCGGATATCTTGAATCCGCTGACCTGGGCTTTCGAATCCTCTGGCTTTGGCGCAGCGCCAGCTGGGCCTCTGGCCTGCTTTTTTTTCGCACCCATATCAATATGTTCTGTCGGCATAGCCCCACACTCAATAAAGGTCTTAATAGTCTTAACAGTCTTAACTGGTCCTACTGTCTTGTGTTTTGCCAACGGCAAAACGGTCTTAAGGTCTTACTGCCATATGTGCGCTCTAAGCGCACGGTCTTCCATTGGTCTTCATGTCTTTATTTTTTTTGGCTTCGTCACGGTTTTCTCTCCGGGTCTCTGTTCTATATCAGGCACGTGCCACATCACAGTGGAGAGTATGATTATCAGCCCCAGCCCGGAGCCGGGAATAACCTGTTCAAGCATCAGCTTGCCGGCGAGGATTAGCGGCAGGCCTATCAAAAGGACCACTATGCCTATGCCTATTACAATATTCTGGGTAAGCGTCTTCTCATATTTTTTGCGCTTGCTGGACCATTCTTCCAGGCATCCCTGGCATACCACCAGTTTGTTGTTCTTGGCCATGCCCAGCTTTTTCTTTATCTTGCGTATGGTTTCTATGACCACATCGTCCTTCACCAGTGTGCCGGATACCTCCTTCCTGCAGATTATGCATACAGTGGTATTTGATGGCTCCATTCAATCCCTCCCATAAATTGTTTTGAGTTCCGGGTTCCGAGTTTCGGTACCCCAAACAACCCTATCCGTCATTCTTCTTCCATAATCACTTGTGAGATGTCCCGGTCACCTATATCCAGCCGCTTGAAGTCGGCCTTGGAGAATATGTTGATGAGCGTGCTGTCCTCGATTCTCATATCCTTCAGGAAGGAGGTTATGTTGCTTCTGGGCAGGCCGTACTTCTCCAGCAGGATTACGAAGTTCACCACATCCAGGTGCCTGTTTTTCTTGTCGAACTGGGTGCTGATTTCTTCGATATGCGAGTCACTCAGACCATACATCCTGAGGCGGCGCCTCAGCTCCTCCTTTTCAAATGAAACGACTTTTGCCATATCGTCACTCCCCATCTCCTCGAAGACCGAATCCAATTTCAGGAAATATTCAATAAGCGGCTCTTCTCCATCAACCTTGTCCAGCAGGAACGTTTCGGAAAACCTCAGGCTTGTCTGGAAGGCCATGTTGATTGCGCACTCGCCCACTCCGAATGATGAAACATCATGCCGTATATAGTCTGAGAAATTGAGGGTGTTCTGCAGGAAGTTCAGGTATCTCTCAAATTTCACCCGGAATATGAACGTAGTCCCGACATTTGAGAAAATATTTTCGCTTATGTCTGTTGGGTTCTGGCTTCCTACTATCAGGCTGAACTGGTATTTTCTGCCTTCCCTGACAATCATGACCGCATCGCTGTTGTCGTCCTTGGCAATCTTCCACGCCTCATCCAGCACAACAAACAGCTTTATCCCTTTTGTATGGGCCCAGCCTTCCATTCTCATTTTTTCCTTGATGAACTGGAGCATGGAAAGCGCCGCAAGCCCCCGGAATACCTCATCCGGCAGACCAGAAACGTCAAAGTCAACAAGGCCGCTGTTCAGCACCTCCTCAAGTTTTATGGTGCTCTGCTGGGCAAAATAGTCCTGCCCCTCCTTGGTAAACTGCTTTACCCTGTAAATTGCATTCTCAAGCTCTGCCGGAAATTCATAGGTGCCTGATTCAAGCAATTCATCCAGATGCCTCTGCACGTCCTTGAGCGTTGGAGGCGTCAATTCCTTTCCCAGGGAATCAACCTGCTTGAAGCTGTCCATCTTGAACCCTGCGACCAGATAGCATTTTTCCAGCGCCTGCTCTGTGAGCCTGCGCTGCTCGGGGTACTTGCCAATGTCCGTAAGAATTTCCAATGAGCGCACCACCTGCTTGATCCGGTCATAGGGCCGCATGCCTCCCAGGTCCAACAGGTTCAGGAAAGCGCCCTTGCCCATGGAAAGCACTTTGCCCCCGGACTGTTTCACCCATTCCTTATATTCGCCTGCCCAGTCTATGATGAATGCATTTGCCCCCCATATATAGGATGCCCTAAGCAGGAATGTCTTGATGAAATAGGATTTGCCGCTGCCGGAAATGCCCACAACTGCAATGTGCGGGTTGGTCGTCCTCATGTATGTCCAGTAGAATGGCATTGCCAACAGCTTTGTCTTCCCGATGTATATGGCATTTGTCGGGTCGTAAAGGAGGAAATCTGCCGGAGGCTCTGGTGGAGAAACAAAAATGTTTCTCATGGCAAGGTCCGTGTTATAAACGCTGTTTATCTGTATTTGTCCCATACATTGCCACCCATGAATTGACTGCAGCCTGTCCTTAACATCTTAACATCAGGATTAAAATATAAAAATGTTTCATCTGTTAATCTATTATTTATCTATGTTCCACTTCTATCTACGATTCACCCTTAAGTAATTTAAATTCATTCATCACATCCATATTTCTATGGCACCTGAAAAAGGCGCGAAGGCCCATTTATTGTCCGCAATGGCAGATTTGACATCTCCTGGCACGGTCAGCCAGGCAGACCATCTCACTCGGTATCCACGTGTACCCACCGGAGTGCCAGGTCTTGACGAGCTCATAGAAGGCGGATTTGAAAAGAACAGCACGGTCCTTCTTTTGGGAGGCCCAGGCACTGGCAAATCCACCATGGCGCTGCAATTCCTTTACAACGGCGTAGTGCAATACAACCAAAAAGGCGTGTTCATTACTTTTGAGGAAACTCTGGGCATGATAACCAAGCACATGGCGCGCTATGGCTGGGACGTGCAGAAGCTTGTTGACGAAAAAAAGCTCGCAATCATTAATTTCAAGCCCCATGAGGTCAAGAGGTTCACAGAGGAGGGCGGCGGCATGATATACGACACCATCGAGAATTCAGGTGCCGAGCGGCTCGTAATCGATTCTCTCACTTCCTATACGCTGCTGTTTGAATCGCTCTACGAGGCAAGGGAATCCCAGCTGGGGCTGTTCGACATGCTCAGGAAATGGAATTGCACCAGCGTGCTCACAGGCGAGAAGTTCCTCCACAAGAACAAGTCGATGCTTTCAGATATCGAATATCTTACCGATGGCGTGATTCTGCTTCACAACCCGCGCTACAAATATGTCCGGATACGCGCCCTTGAAATCCTCAAAATGAGGGGAACGGCATTCCTGCAAAAGCTGTGCCCCTATGTATTCGAGGACAATGTTGGAGTGAAGGTGTTCCCGCAGGAGGATGTGTTCGAGACTTCTTTATTTCAATGAGTACCAGACGTATGGAGGGGCTTGGGGAAAAAGAACGAGATGCAAGGTCTTCGGAGCTTTGCTCCGATATAGACCGCAGCAGATCTTCGGTTTCATCAACAGGAGGATGTGTTTGAAACGTCATTATTCCAGTAAATAAACGACGTCGGTCAAGGCCATTTGGCATCTCTGTTTGATAAACACTTATAAATAGTTGTATATATGTAATACTTCCTGTGCTTCCATGATACTTTCAGCCAACTTCAATCAGATTTTACGAAGAGCCTCTGCCCGCGAAGCGGGCGGTACACAGATTGAGTCTGCGGACTCAATAGCGCCGCATGCAGCGCTGCTGCATTCGGTTCTGCGTCGTCACGATAAATTATCTATGCGGTCATTTACGCCATTCCTGCTTCTTTGCCTAGTTGCCATAAGCCTTGTTTCCCCAGCCAATGCCACCATCACCCAGGGCACGCCACTATTAATTTCCACAGACTATCCGCTCAACCGCTCTGTGGGCAACCTCACTGCCTGGAATATTTCAACCTTCAATAATGAATCCGGTAATGTCACTAATATTTACACTTGGTACAGGAACGGGGTTGTGATGGCGTCCCTGCCAAACCCGACAACCGAAAGCGGCCTTGTGGCCTATTACCCGCTGGACGGAAATACTTTGGATTATGCAGGAAACAATGACGCTGCGAATTACGGCGCAACCTACACT
>Ga0066637_10002846_pt1 | contig 11586 bp, 10 predicted proteins | sample CryGeyCG2014_020_FD_62737 | JGI IMG/M metagenome (GOLD analysis project Ga0066637, IMG submission 62737) | Groundwater microbial communities from aquifer - Crystal Geyser CG08_land_8/20/14_0.20 | ecosystem: Environmental > Aquatic > Deep subsurface > Groundwater | place: USA: Utah: Grand County...
GTCGTTTTTAACCGCATCCTCCAAAAGCACGGCCGCAAGCCGCTCGACTGGAAGACCTTCTTCAAGCGATACTCCGCCGATACATTAGACGATGTTGTGGCTCCACCAAAAACTGGCAGGCGGAAAGATGTACTGCACCGCTTTTGGTTGGAGTTCCTCAGCGAGTACAGATCCATCCCCGTGACGGAAGACAGTCTGATTCCGGGTGTGAAGAAGGTTTTGAAAAATATCTATGAACAAGGAATCCCGATCGCAATCACCACGAGCTGCATTGTTCCAGCGCGCAAACTCGAACTGGAACTTTCTCGCTACGGAATCAAAAAATTTGCGCGTGCGGTCGTCACCGGAGCGGACGTTATCAGAGCACTGAACGAAGGGCACCACTTTTCCAAGCAAGAGATTTTCGAAACGGCTATGAAAAAGCTCGGCGCTGTTCCATCGGACTGCGTCGTGGTCGGAGATTACTGGAACGATGTCGAAGCGGGGAAAAAACTCGGGGCGAAGACCGTGGCTGTGCTCAGCGGGTCAATGGAACTGGATGTCCTGAAGAAGATGAACCCAGACGCGATAATCGATAGCGTTGGCGACTTGTTGAAAGTTGTCAAGTTCGAAAGACCAACAGAGGAATGATGAAGATGTTGCGCGCATTTTTGGCAATAGAAATCGATGAGGCGGTTCGTCAAAAGCTCGTGGCGGCACAACGACAGCTAGCCGACACCGGGGCACAACTCAGGTTGGTCGAGCCAGAGAATATCCACGTCACGATGAAATTCCTTGGGGATATTCGAGAGGACCAGATTGGCGCGATAACCGACGCCATGCGGGCGGCCATAGCCGGGGTCGGGCCATTTGACATCAGCGTGCGGGGGATCGGCGTCTTCCCAGATCTGCGATACATCCGGGTGATTTGGGCTGGCGTTTCCGACGGCCGAGAGCAAGTCACTTCCATCCAAAGGCGCATCGACCAGAACTTGGCGAAGCTCGGCTTCAAACCAGAGCGGGATTTCGTGCCACACCTCACCCTAGCTAGGGCGAAATCGGCGGCTGGAAAAGAACGGCTCGTCGAATTCTTGAAAAGCGTGACAAACGTTGAGTTCGGGTCGTGCCACGCTAGTGCGGTCGAGCTAAAGCAGAGCACCCTCACCCCTAAGGGGCCGATCTACAGCACCCTCGCGCGTATTGAACTGGCTTGAGGTCAAGCGCCCGATTTCTGTGATTACGTGCTGAACCAGCCGGAGTACGATCTATCATAAGCATAACCTTTGTACATCACGTAAACGGCCAGCCGGACATACTTGCCCGTTGTCCTTTGAAGTTGCAGTATTACAGTTCTCTCAGAGAACGACTCAAGGTCAAAACTTTCACTGGCCTGGGCATTCCATAACTGGTCGTTAGCGTCTAAGAAACCTGCTTTTACAGATACCCCCTCCGCCGCTGCACTCCCCTCGTTTTTGACTGTGACCGTTACTGTCAGAGTTGTGCCGTACCAGCTGCTCTGCCAAGTGTGCGTGAGTATCGGCACCGGCACTATAGGGGATACGTAAGCTGATTCGCCCGCATAGGTAGGGTCACCTACTTTGTAGCCTTTCCCAGTCGGGTCTAGACAGTAATATTTTTTGCCATCTTTTGAGTAAGAAGTCCCGTAAAACGTTAGGCTCCTCCCTTCCGCCACACCCAAGGCTATATGAGCTGCATGAGTTGAAGTTTTGGGATAGGTAAATAGCGCCACATCGTAGCCCATTTCCCTGAGCAGGGCGCCAGCCAAAAGAGCATGATCTTCGCAATCCCCCACGTTGTCCACAAGCATTTCAACGGGGTATCTCGGATACTCGTTGTCTCCCTTTGTCTCGTTGTCGTATCCATACGGTATGTTCTGGGCTAGCGTTATCGCCATATAGAGTCTCTCCTCCTCACCAAGCCCCTCTCTCGCAACGAGGTCGTCGATCGATGCCACCATAGCCTTTAGAAGGTTATCGTCCCGGGGGTCGGTGATGTAAACCGAGTAGTTGACGGAATAATCTGCCAGTTCACGCACGGTTATTCTTGGTTTGTTTTCAGCATACTGGTGCAATTCACGAGGAATGGCTACGTCCCATGAGTATTTGTTGTAACCGTGCTCCCACTCGTAATGCATGCGGATTGCCTGCGGGTCTGAGGATTCAACCGGAGACAGCGTCATCTCTTTAGTCTGTTCTAGACCCGGAAGGACTTTTGTAACCATTATGTAGGCGAATACCACAAACACTATCAGAAAAACGATGGCCTTCGCCGCGTTCAAAATAGTTTTTTTCTCTTTCATTTTACCCGAACCAAATTTCTTAGTAAGCACATATAAAGAGGTCGATGCCTAGCACCACCCTTGCTCTAACGATGCCATGGCAGGCAACGCGTGAGGTACTCGGACAAAAATCTGGAAAACTTTTTATCAACGCAAAGCTTGACGATTTGCTTCCCCTCGTAAATTTTGTAGCCCTTGGCCAGAGATTCGGCGACATGCTTTCCAAAAGCCGCTCGCTCCTCCAACGCCGCCTCAAGCACTTGCTTAGCGTTAGCGTACCTGCGCTTGACCTCGAACACCAGCCTCCCGACCTGATCAACGAAGGGGCCGCTGAACCTCTGTCTCGATACGAGGTGTTTTTCTATGAAATCACCTGCTTCGACGGTGATCGGTGGTCCGAGGCGCCTTTGCATCCCTGGCAACTTCTCAGATGACAGTTCGATGAGGATCGCTGCCTTGGAGTTCGCCCAGACATCGCTGCGGAGTACCTCGAAACCCACGCGCACGAGCCGCATCACGAGCGCTTGTTCAGTCTTGCGCAGCTGTGGGTAGAGTATATCTTCGACCACGTTTGGCGAATCAAACATAAGGCAGAAAAGCGCTGTGCCCCGCTGCCTCAGCACGCGCTTGACCTCTTGGGAACCCAACACCCTTGCCTGGGCCGGGAAGAAGAAGCGCTTGCTCGGTTTGCGGACGAAATCTTGGCAGGCCCGAACGAAAGTCGAAAAGTTCTGCATTGAAACAGCGGCAGCGGCGTTTCTATTCGGGTCGACTGGATCGATGATGACGAGCGGCTGCCCTGGGAAAAGGGCCTTGATTTCGCCGACGTCATGGTAGCTTTTCGCCAAATCGATCGCCTCGCCGGGTACCCACTTGCTCGCAGTCTCCACCACACCCTTGAACGTACGGTAGTGGAGCACGAGCAACTCGCATAGGTAGCCAGAGAACCCATGTACCTTGAGTTCGGCCCCGTAAGTTCCGATGCCATCCATGAATTTCTTCAACGGCAACACTTCATCCGTGAACTCTGGCGTAAGGCGTTTGCTGATGTAGCGCTGATGGTGTGGTGAGCGATCAACCGCACTTTTGATTTTGCTTGGGTCTGCGACATCGTAACACGGTACGAGGTCTACTTCAAACCCCTTGATGCGCGTCGTGATGTAGGGGTGTTCGGCAAATCTCTCCTTTCCCCTTCGTCCGGCCACAGCCCGCGCCACTCGCAGGCCGTCTTGCTCCAGCTCCTCCCGCGAGAGCTTCTCGGGAAACAAGATGAAAATGTCGATATCACGCTCAGAGCGGAGCCAAGTGTCACGCGCGGCTGACCCGACGAGCATCCCCCTTGCGGGTACTCCCAGCTTGGCGCAGGCTAAGTTCACCCGCGCCACCGTCTCGTTCGCAACTTTCTCGAGCTGCTTGCGCTCTGCCTGCGTTGGCTTGACGCGCTTGAGCACCGCCTTCAGAACCTCGTCCATCTCACCACAAGCATCGATTTGCCGCGCGGTGTTAAATGTTTTGGTGTTTAAGCTAGATTTTCCAGTAGCTTGCTAGCTTTTTCTTGAGTTCGTCTACCACTGGCAAACTCCTGCTTTCTCGTGGTAGCCCATGCCCCCGCCCAACGAGGACCTTCACAACATTCACCGCCGCATCCGCGAGCGCCTTCAAAGCATATCCGCCTTCTAGCGTAAACACTACTTTGCCACTACAGAGCCTGTTCGCTTGCTCGACCACGTAGCTCGTCAACCAGCCGTACGCTTGAGTCGTGAGCCCCAGCTGCGTCAAAGGGTCATCGGCAAGGGCATCAAATCCAGCGGAAACTGCGATGAGTTCTGGCTTGAACGCGCTAGCAAGTGGGACGAAGAGTTCCCGCATGACGCTCGCATATTCGGCATCACCACTCTCTGGCGGCAAAGGCACGTTCACGGTGTAGCCCTCGCCCTCACCAGCTCCGAGCTCATCTGTGAATCCCGTTCCTGGATAAAGCGTTCGCCCATCCTGATGCAACGACATGTAGAGAACGCTCGGGTCGTTGTAAAAAATATCTTGGGTTCCATTACCGTGATGAGCATCGATGTCCAGAATGAAAATTCGCTTTAGTTTGAACTCTCTTTTTAACCGCTCGATCATCACCGCGATGTTATTGAAATAGCAAAATCCGCCGCCGCGGTTTCTACCGGCATGATGTCCAGGGGGCCGCACGAGCGCGAATGCGTTCGAGGCCTCGCCTGATAGCACCGCGCGCCCGGCATCAATCGCCCCTCCCGCGGCAAGCAGCGCGAGTCCATAGGTGTTCTTGTGCACAGGGGTGTCGCCGTCGATGGGTTTCTCCGCCGCACCGAGCTTCTCGACTAGCGAAACGTATTCAGCGCTGTGGACAAGCGCGATATCTCCGCGACTGGCTGGCTTCGGCTCAACCACTCGCACGTTCGGGGATGTCCAGAGCCTTGCTCGCTTGAGGCCGTCCACGATGGCCTTGAGGCGCTCCGGCCGCTCCGGGTGCCCCCAGCCCAGCTTGTGTTCGAGGTACTTTTCGGAATAAACGAGGGCGGTCGTCACCCTATCACTTCTCCACGAGCTTTGCTTGTTTGATGAGCAGGTATCCGTTTGTTCCCCGCCAGACACGCTCTGCCTCTGTCACCTCAATTCGTTTTTTGAAAAAATGCGCATCGAGCACGAGCGATTCGTACTCACCACCCTCCCCACTCGGATCAACCCCGTATCTCCGGTTGAGCTCAACAAAATCACGCAACGCACTCTCGTCTATTTTTCTCCCAAGCCAACTTTCATCGAAGCCTTGAGCAGCCACGCTCGTGATGATGACCTCAAACCCAGCATTCAGCATCTCGCCGAGCAGCTCGGTTGGCTCGCGGCCCCAAAGCGGTGCTATTGACACAAGACCGAGTTTCTCGCAAATGCGGTCGATGCGGCTCTTTTGATATCTCGAGGCTATTGCTCCACTCACCACCCCTTCAATATCTAATTCACGGAGCGCGCGCTCGAGGTCGTTGAGTTCCTCCTCTTTTATCCCACTTGTCTCGGCTTTGAGGAGCGGCAGGCCAACGCACCCTGCGAATAAATCAACGAGGCGGATGTTGGGATAGTGAAACATGTAAGAGTCCTCTCGCTTCGGAATCATCGCGACCAATCGCTCTATTTCGTGCCCTTGCTTCATCGCGAGCCAGAGCGCAAAGGTCGAATCTTTTCCTCCACTGCACAGAGCTGCGACCTTCATGACCATCGCTAAAAATCTGCCCGCTCGAAACTAAAAGCTATAGCCCAAATGCAGCTAGCACGCTACCCTTCAATCCCGCAAAATAGAGGATGCAAGGCAGCATTATTACTCCCATGCAGTGGGTGCGCTTGACGTTGACCACTGCCGGCAATATTCCAATCGCCGTGGCTGTCGCGAGGATGAGCAGACCGATCAATCCGGAGTAGTAAAACGAGAGACCGGCTATGCTGACGATGACCGCGATGCAAGTCGCGCGGTAGGGAAGGCGCCCGATGTTCCGCGCGGCAAAACGTCCGAGCTTCATGTGCAAGATGACTGCGATCCCACCAACGAAGAGGGCGACGCCGACGAGAAACACGAGCTCCCTGAACCCGATGTCCATGAGCTGCTCCACCGCCACTGCTGCGCCGCTACGAGCTCTTCCGATGGCGTAGAGTGCTACGAATGAGAAAAGCGCCTTCGCCGTGTTTACACTGCTCACCGCCACTATGAACTCGCGAGTCCCGCTAGAACGTGTTGCGAGTTGAGCCAGCACCGTGCCCTGCGAAGGACCAACGCCTGGAATGATGCCAGTGAGGGCTCCAGCTGCGGTGCCGGCGAATAGCGGTTTGAGGTTGCGCTTCACCTCTAGCGGCCCATCATCTATCCTCTGCTCCGGCATGTTTCCCACGTTCTTGAGGCTCAAAAGCAAAGTGCTCACCCCGAAGAGGCCACCCAAGAGGGGCATCAACGCCACATCTCCTCTGCTCAAATTCGTGTCGAGCGAGAGGAGGCCGAGAAATCCAGAGAGCAGAAATATCACCGCCGCCCAGAAGATGCCCGCCTTCGACCTCTCTAACGCTATCATCACAATGACGACGGCCGCAAGCAACAGGTGCATCTGTGGCTTTATCGCGGCATAGGCGGGCCCTACAAACAACAGCATCGGCCATATCAGCGCAGCGCTCAATAACAGGCCGCCAAAACAACCCACGGCGGTGAGCTTGATCACCTCATAGCCCTTGCCCTGCATCAACAGGCGGTGCGCTGGCAGAACTGATAATTCGGTTCCGGGCTCTGGAGCACCGAGGAATGTGGCTGGGATGTAGCTGATGAATGTGTTCGTGATAGTCATCGCCACTATCGCCGCCGCAAGCGCCATCGAGGCGAACGCGGATCCCACCGCCAACGCCAAGAGCATCGGCGTTAAGTTGTTCACGTGGATGCCCGGCAGGAATCCCGTAAATATACCCAAGGCTATGCCAAGCGCCACGAATACCAGCACGTCAAGCATCACGCGGCCTCGATGACCTTAATGTTCGATGCCCCGGTAATCCGAAGCTCGAGTTCGTTCTCGTACATCTGAAGCCAGCCGCTCGCCTGCACGGTGTAGCCAACGTGTACCTCTGGGAATTCCTCGCTCCTGGCCACGGAGGCCGGCACGAACACCGCCAACTGGCCCCCGTCCTCAGCCAGCGTCAGGATGATGTTCCCACTGCCGACGATCTCGCGCTTCTCCACAACGCCGCTCACTTTGATTGGCTCGCCCAGCAGGTCAGCGCCGATGCTCGCGACCCCCATGCACGGCGAATGCACGATTATTATGTCGCCCGCCTCCTCCGGCACCACCTGCAGCTCACCCCGGTATAGTCCAACCTCGCCGGTCACCTGCACCTCATCGAGCAGCTCTATCGAATCCCCCAGCTGCGACCTGGTGCTGGAAAATATAGGCACTGCGATAACGCCGCCCGAGTTGTCCTGAAGCTTCAAAAACAGGTGCCCGTTCGACTCTCTCAGATCCACCACCTGCCCAGAGATGATCACCTTGAGGCCGAGGAACTCGTTGTCTATCCTCGCTATCGGTGTCACGGAGGGCCGCACGTAGATCGCGCCAGCGTATATCGCCGCCAGCCCAGCGAGAGAACAGAGCAAGCCTAGCTTGGTTATTTTTTCCATGCACCCACCGCGGTATTGGTCGAAGGTGGTTTATAAGGAAAAAACAAGTTGAATTGGTGCCCGATTGCGCAAATTGTTGATTGTGGTGGCGCTCTTGGCGGTGCTCGCTGTTCAGCCATTGGCGAGCGCGCAAGAGCCGACGAGATCTGCGGTCTATCGCATTGAAGAAACACACCAGTTGCCGAATCCCAGTGGAAGTGCCGCAACCAATGTCACGGCGTACATTTTCCTCTTGGACAATCGCTTGAACTACGCGAGCCAGCACGTGTTAAGCGAGGAAATAAGAGTAGGCGGAGCTTTGGTTACCTCAGAAATTTATTCTGAAACTCGCACCGAAGACAACCGCGTGGCGCAGTTTTCCTTAGGCACGATCGGCGCGTACGATTCCAAAACAATCACGATTACCCAAATCATAAGGTTTGATCACATTGGCCCAATAGACCCAAGCGTGATTCAGGGTGAAGTGCCAGGTAATTTGTCCAAATATACACAGTCCATCCCCCACCTCTGGGAGAGCGACGACCCCGTGCTCGAGAACAAGGCGCTCGAACTCACCGCTGGAAAAACTAGCCTTTACGATAAAGCCAAGGCGATCTTTGATTTCGTAAAGAGTTATCTGGTTTATGTGCCCCAAACCGATGAGCACAGCGCCCTCCAAGCGTATAACAGCCGCGTGGGCGATTGTAGCGAGTTCACCCACCTGTTTTCCGCCCTTTGTCGGGCAGTGGGCATCCCGACGATGTTTGTCTCAGGTTACGGTTACGATCCAGAGAAAGAAGACCTTGGAAGCATGGGGCATGCCTTCGCCTTCATCTACTTGCCAGGCGTCGGATGGGCCCCGGTGGATCTGACTTGGAATCGCCCACAGGGTATGTTCGGAGAGCTAAGCAACGATCACCTGATTGAGCTGACGAGCGATGGTTCAAACCTTGTTAGTGGTGGCGAGATTCGCATTCCCGGTAGGCCTGAAAGGAGTTATCACTACGTTCCCCCAAATCCGAACATAAACTTCGTGTCCACATACAACATAACCCGATTGGTAGCCGTCGAGCCAACGATTTACGCCGGTTCGAAAATTCAGGATAGTATGTGGGAGTTTTCTGTCGATGTTAAAAATTTAGGGACCCAAAGCATCTCCAACGTGACGGTGGCGCTACAAGCTGATCCTACATATTTTGAGGTGCCATCAGCCCAATCCGTAGGCGCCCTCGGGAGCGAGATGCATAATGTGGCGTACTTTAACGTTCATGTGAAGCAAAGCGTGGAGAATAGCCTTGTGACTGCCGTGGTGACCTATGATTCTCCATACGGGATCTTCAAGGCCCAGGGGCAAATTACCGCATCAGCAACTTTGGTTTCTCCAGTTTCGGAGCTGCCTATTATTCTGCTACTCATCCTTCTCGTGTGTGTTGTTGGGGGAATAGCTGCCGTAGCAGTCGCGCTACTGCGGCGATGAAGTTTTATATCTGCGCCTCAATCTAATGTTGATGTTATGTACGCTTTCACGGGAACGGTTGTCGGTATCCGCTGCAAGGATGGCATCGCTCTAGCCTCGGATAGCAGGGGGGCATACCGCTACCTAGTCGTTAGCAAGAGCGTGCGCAAGCTCTTCAAGCTCGAGCAGCAGATCGGGGCGGCGATCTCGGGTAGCTCGGGGGATATCCAGAGCTTCGTAAACGTGTTGAAAGCTGAGGCCAACCTCTACCGACTCAACCACGAACGCCCGATAACCACAAAGGGGCTAGCGCAGGTGGCTGCAAACATGCTGCACGGCGCTCGCATTTTCCCATATTTGGTGGCGGCGGTCTTGGCCGGTGTTGATGGTGGCACACCCTCGCTGTTCTTCCTAGATCCAATCGGGGGCAAGCTCGAAGAGGAAAAATTTGCCAGCGCTGGCACGGGAGAAACCATCGCCTACGGTGTGCTTGAGCAGAACTACCGGGACGACATGAAGCTCAGCGACGGGCTGAAGCTCGCGGCGCAATCGATCAAAACCGCAATCGAGCGTGACGCCGCAACCGGTGATAAAATAGTCGTTACGGTCATTGACGAGAAAGGTTACCGCGAACTTTCAGAGGATGAAATCGAGAAACTCGTTAAGTAAGACCCAGTTTTTCAGCGAGTTCCACCTGGTTGATCAACCTTTTCTGCACATGGTCAAAAATACGCATTGTGTCGCCGCTGAGTTCATCGATGACTAGGAGTCTGTCGTTACTCCTGCCGAATTCAAGTTTCATGTCGACGAGTTCCAAGCCTCGTTCGCCAAGCACCCCCGCCACAAGCGCCGCGACCTTGTGCGCTATTGCTTCCATTTCCCGAAGCTCGCCCTCGCTCGCCAACCCAAGCCTCGCTATGCCCTCGTGTGTGATGAGAGGGTCGCCGAGCGCGTCATCTTTGAGGTTGAATTCCACGATATCGAGCGATGCCATGGGCTCGATGTGGCCGCGATACCTAGCGAGAAAGCTCCCGCACGCTTTCGCGCGGTAAACCACCTCGAGCGGGATCCGCCCTGTAAGCGTAACCTCAATCTCGTTGTTCGAGCGCAGCTTGCAGAAGTGGGTGGCGATACCGGCCTCGCCCATGAGCTTGAATATGCAAGCGGCGACCTTGGCGGAGGCCACCCCCTTGCCGTCGAGGCGGCCGACGACGTAATCTCCACCGGGGTTGATGTTACCCGCGGCGTCCCCGGTCAACGTGTCTTTAAACTGGAACACCGCGCGATCGCCGGCTCGGAAGACGCGCTTAGTCTTGCCGTCGTAAATGACTTGCATGGAGCTACACCAATTTCAAATCATCTGCGATGTCTTTAAGCTCCAGCTCCTCGAGCTTCGCACGCATCGGGATGCCGTTCTTGTCCCAGCCACGGGCGGTGTAGTAGTCATCGAGCATGTGGTCGAGCTCCTCACGCGTGATGACGCTGCCCTTCGATGACCCATCACGGATTGGCTCGTCCATCAGCCGCGGGGGTAAAGTATCGTGCTTCCGATCGAGCCCCTCGCGCACGTTGAACGCTTTTTCCACGTTCCAGACGCGCTCCCCTAGCATCAACAGCTCTTTTGCCTTGAAGGTGAAACCGTGCACAGCTTTGAAGAAATCTGGCAGCTCCTCGACGAAGTAGAAGTGGCGGGAGAACTTGCAGATGCCGACGATGTCGTAGAGAGTCATGACGTCCTCAATCGTCTTAACATACTTCTTTCCATCTGCTGAAAGCCTGTCCACTTTTTTGAACTTCCACCAACCACCGCTGAGCTCTGGAGCATACGCACACGAACGCAGGTGACAAGCGCCGCGCGTCGATGAGGCGAAAGCCAGCCCCATGCCCTTCAGCCCCCGCGCGTCGTACGCTGGCGGTTCTAGGCCCTTCACGTGCATCGCAAACGATTCTGATCCCTTGCCGAGGCGCCGAGAGGCCTCGCGCACCCCGTCGGCGAGCAAATCGCCTATTCCCTGCCGGCGGGCGATCATCTCCAGCGTTTTGAGGATCGCGTCGCCGTTTCCAAAACTCATCTTTATCCCATCCGTATCCTTCTGGGTCAGCAAGCCGCGTTCGTAACACTCCATCGCCCACCCGATCGCAACGCCGGCGGATATCGTGTCAAGGCCGAGCTCGTCGCAAAGCTCGTTCGCCTTCGCGAGAACTTCTGGGTTGGAATTGCCAACGCAGCTTCCCAGCGAGTACTGGGTCTCAAACTCCGGGCCATCGACGACCGTTCCAGCGTACGGCCCTTCCTTTATCACGAAGACTTTGCCGCACGGCTTGATGCACGCGTAGCAGGCCTTTGTCTTTATCGAGTACTTTGGCACCCAGTACTGTGGCGCGATTGTCTTGTGGCCCTCGAACACCGAGTCCTGCCAGTTGCGCGTCGGGAATGTGCCGTGAACCTCGTTCACTGTACCTATGAACTCGCCGGTGCCGTATTTGATATCCGCGATTGCGTGGGGGTGAACAGAAATCGTGCCGTACCATTCGGCCAACAGCTTTTCCATCAGCTTCGGGTTCGCCAATTCGATGTCGCCCGTGCCCCGCACCGCGATGGCTTTCAAGCGCTTGCTCCCCATCACAGCGCCCAACCCCGTGCGCCCGAACTGGCGGAAGTCCGACTCGATGTCGGCGATTTTCACCAAATTCTCGCCGGCTGGACCA
>Ga0066637_10002847_pt1 | contig 11586 bp, 12 predicted proteins | sample CryGeyCG2014_020_FD_62737 | JGI IMG/M metagenome (GOLD analysis project Ga0066637, IMG submission 62737) | Groundwater microbial communities from aquifer - Crystal Geyser CG08_land_8/20/14_0.20 | ecosystem: Environmental > Aquatic > Deep subsurface > Groundwater | place: USA: Utah: Grand County...
AAAAAAAAAAAAAAGCAGAAAAAAAAAAAACAAAAAAAAAAATAAAAAAAAAAAAAAAAAATAAAAAAGAAAAAAAAAAAAAAAAGGGAAAAAAAAAAAAAAAAAAAAAAAAAAAAAAACAGAAAAGATTAAAAAAATAAGAACGATTAAAGATGAGGAAAAAAGAAAAAAGCAAATTTTTTCAGATGAGAAAATTAAAGAGTTTATTGAGAAAGGAAGAAATAGGGGGTTTGTTACGGACAGAGAAATTTTGTTTTGCTTTCCAAATATAGAAGAGGATTTAGAAGGAATGGAAAAGCTTCATGAAATTTTAGAAAAACAAAAAATTACAATTTTCCCCAGACCAGAGCTTTTAAGCGAAGACGCTGAAAAAAAAGTTAAAAAAAGCGCGTTTTCTCCAAAAATTGATTCTGTCAATGTATATTTAAAAGAAGTGGGAAAAACAGCATTGCTTACTGCTCGTCAGGAAAAGGATTTGGCAAAACAAATTGAAGCTGGGGATGCTATGGCAAAAAAAATTTTGGCTCAGGCAAATTTAAAATTAGTGATTTCTATTGCTAAAAAGTATATTGGAAGGTCGTCTAATTTGAGTTTTCTTGATTTAATTCAAGAGGGCAACTTGGGGCTTATGAAGGCCGTGGAAAAATTTGATTGGAGAAAAGGTTATAAGTTTTCTACTTACGCTACGTGGTGGATAAGGCAGGCAATTACCAGGGCTTTGGCTGATAAAGCGCGAACAATTCGCATTCCTGTTCATATGATAGAAACCATTAGCCGATACGAGAGCGTCAAGAGAAAACTTTTGCAGCAATTAGGGAGAGAGTCCTCGCCAGAAGAAATTGCGGCAGAAATGGACACAGAGGTGGAAAAAGTTCGTCATTTAATAAAGATTAAACAAAAAACCATTTCTTTGGAAACGCCAGTGGGAGATGAAGATAAAGAAAGTATTTTGGCTGAATTTATTGAAGATAAAAAAACGCCCTCTCCTTCTCGAAAAATAACAATGGATCTTTTAAAAAAACGGCTAGAAGAAATTTTTGATCAATTAACTCCCAGGGAAAGAGAAATTCTTGGTATGAGATTTGGTTTGGGAGATGGAATAATTCATACCTTAGAAGACGCGGGAAAGAAATTTGGGGTAACAAGAGAAAGAATTCGTCAGATTCAAGCTAAAGCTATAGAAAAAATACGAAAAATTAAAATTGTAGAAAAACTTAAAGATTATTGATAATATAAAAAATATTCCGCGGTGGCGCAATGGTAGCGCGGGTGCCTGTTAAGCACTAGGTTGTAGGTTCGAATCCTACCCGCGGAGCCAGTAAATACGAAACCTACGCTTGATCCGCTGCCAGCCACCGCTTTGCGGCGGCTGGCAGAACTAAACCTGACGACTTGTGGGCAAAAAATTTCCTTCCCTGAAATCCCTCCATTTTTTACCCGCTCGCCGGAGAGAGGTTGCCGTGTCAAATCATTTAACTATCTGACCGAAATAGGTTCTATTTGAGTAGTTAAAAATGACACTGGAATTGGTTTTAATCTTTTTAATCTTTTGAATGGTTCGACCTTTTGAAATTTGTTTTTCTTCTGATAATCCTTGTAAAGTAAATCTAACTTTCTATCAATTACTTTTTTTCTTGAATACATATCCATATTGGTAAAACGAAATTAGGTTTGTTAAAACATCGACCTTTATTCCATTTTACTCTAACAATTTCGGTCAGAAATTAAATGATTTAACCAATACTCGTATAGTTAGATTTTAGATGATTTAATACGATTGTTTATAAAAAAATAGGGTGGGCTTTATAAAATTTGACACTATTTTTAAAAAAGAATATAATAAAAATATGACTAACGTTTTAAAAAATATAACCTTGCCAAAAACCTTGATTAAAAGAAAACAAGGGATAGCGATTTTAGCATTGGAAGAATATGAAAAATTTAAAGAAGACTTAGAGATGCTTTATTCAAAAAGATTAGCAGGCGAGATTGAAAAAGCCAGAAAGGAAAAAAAAACTATTTTGTTGGAAGAACTACTTAAAGAAAATGATCTTTTATGAAAATTGTTTTTAAAGAAAGCGCTGCTCGGCAAATAAAAAAATTAGATAGATCTATTAGGATAAGAATTTTAGAGAAACTTCAATTTTTTTTTACTCAATCAAACCCTCTTCAATTTGCCGAATTCTTAAAGGATTCTCGGTTTGGAAATTGGCGATTTCGAATCGGAGACTATAGAGTTTTTTTTTGATATTGAGAAAAATAAGATTATTATATTAAAAGTTGGACACAGAAGAGATATTTATCAATAAATGTTTCACAAATTTTTCCAAATTTTTGGCGATTCTAATAAAAGATATTTAAACAAGATTCAGCCTTTGGTTGATAGAATAAACACACTTGAACCTAAGTTTGAGATTTTTTCTGATATAGAACTTAAAAATAAAACTGAAGAATTTAAAAAACGGTTAAGAGGAAAAGAAACTTTAAACGATCTTTTGCCTGAAGCGTTTGCTTTGGTTAGGGAGGCGGCAAAAAGAAATTTAAATCAGCGGCATTTTGATGTTCAGCTAATCGGCGGGATAGTTCTTCATCATGGAAGAATAGCGGAAATGAAAACAGGCGAAGGTAAAACTTTGACCGCCACACTCCCTCTTTATCTAAACGCTTTAATCGGGAAAGGAGCTCACTTGGTGACGGTAAATGATTATTTAGCCAAAAGAGATGTGGTTTGGATGGGACAAATTTACCATGCAATAGGAATGTCAGTGGGTTGTATTGTCCATGACAACGCATATGTTTATGACACGGAATATCGAGAAAAATCTCAAAATTACAATTCAAATTTTAAAACTAATCAGCAAGACAAAGAACGGGATTTATTAGGAGGTTTTCATGTTGTGGAAGATTTTTTAAGGCCCTGTTTAAGAAAAGAGGCATATGGCGCTGATATTGTTTATGGCACTAATAATGAGTTTGGTTTTGATTATTTGAGAGATAATTTGGTTTATGATTTAAAAGAACAAATTCAAAGAGATTTTCATTTTGCCATTGTTGACGAGGTTGATTCTATTTTAATTGACGAGGCAAGAACTCCCTTGATTATTTCTCAGCCGGATTACGAGGCCTCAAAATTGTATAAAGAATTTTCCCGTATCGTGCCCCGCTTAAAAGCAGATATTGATTATACTGTTGATGAAAAAATGAAAACCGTTGTTTTAACTGAACAGGGAATTGAAAGGATTGAAAAAATTTTGGGAGTGGAAAATATTTATCAAGAAAAAGGAATTAAATTTTTGCGCAATTTAGAACAGGCATTGCGAGCTCAAGCTGTTAATCCCGCCACAAAACTTGCTCTATTTAGCCGAGACAGGGATTATATTGTCAAAAATAGAGAGGTCATAATTGTAGATGAATTTACCGGCCGGTTAATGCCGGGACGGCGTTGGTCAGGCGGATTACACCAAGCCATTGAGGCCAAAGAGGGCGTAGCAGTGCAGCCTGAATCCAAAACTTTGGCTACTATTACTTTTCAAAATTTATTCAGAATGTATGAGAAATTAGCGGGAATGACTGGCACGGCAGTCACTTCAGCGGAAGAATTTGAAAAGGTTTATCATCTTTTTGTGACAGAGGTTCCCACAAATAAATTTATAATTAGAAAGAATTTGCCGGACAGAATTTATAAAACCGAAAATGGAAAATTCAAAGCTATTATTGAAGAAGTTAAAAAAAGAAATAAAAAAGGACAACCAATTTTAATCGGCACAAATTCTATTGATAAGAATGAATATTTGGCAAAATTGCTTGATCAAGAAGGAATCAGGGTTCAAGTTTTAAACGCCAAACATCATCAGAAAGAAGGAGAAATTATCGCGCAAACAGGCAAAGAGGGCGCGGTTACGGTGGCGACCAATATGGCTGGTCGGGGAGTGGATATAATACTTGGCGGTAATCCGCCAGACTTTCAAGAAGCAAAGAGAGTAAAAGAGAATGGCGGACTGCATATTATTGGAGTCCAAAGGCACGAAGCCAGGAGAATTGATAATCAGTTGTCAGGGAGAGCGGGTCGGCAGGGAGATCCCGGTTCTTCTCAGTTTTTTGTTTCTTTGGAAGATGAACTTTTGCGGCTTTTTGGCGGAGACAAAATAAAAAATATAATGGAAATTTTGAAAATTCCCGAAGACCAGCCAATTGAGGCAAGTATTATTTCCGGCGTTATAGAAAGAGCGCAGGAAAAGATTGAAGGTTTAAATTTTGATCTTCGCAAGCATGTTTTAGAATATGATGATGTTATTGCCAAGCATAGAAATAAAATTTATTTTCAAAGGAAAGAGATTTTAAAAAAGAATTATTCAGAACTCAAAGAATTTGTTTTAAAAACCATTGAAAAAGAAATTAAAAAAATAATTGAAACGCATTTTGATAATGCAGGGAAAATTGATCACGGAGTAATTTTTGAAGAAATAAAAACCATTTTTCCCCTTAATGTTGATGTCTTTTCTAAATTAAAAAACCTGTCAGAGGCACAAGAGGTTTTAAATGAGCTTAATAAGATAGCGCAAGAGTTTTTTGAGTTTAAAGAAAAAAAAGATGGTCAAGAAAATATAGAAAAGATTTTGCGATTTGTTTGTTTAAAAACTTTGGATAGTTTTTGGATGGAACACTTGGATGAAATGGAGCACTTAAAAGACGCGGTACAGTTGCAAGGATATGGCGGGAAGGATCCTTTGGTGGAATACAAAACCGAAGGTCATAAGATTTTTCAACAGCTTCAATCTTTAATTGATTTTCAAATCGCTAGAACAGTTTTTAAAATGAGCATTAATTAAAAAATATGTCTAAAATCAAAAATTTAAAAAAAGCAAGTAGCCGTATCAAAAAAGCCATTAATAATAAAGAAAACATTATTCTTTTTAGCGACGCCGACTTAGATGGAGTTACTTCTTTAATAATTTTAGAGGAAACAATAAAAAATTTAGGAGGCAATATTTCTTCTCGTTATATTTTTAATAGAGGAAAAGAAGGGAATGGCTTATCAGAGAATGCTTTAAAATTTTTAAAAAAATACGCTCCGGGATTATTGATTTTAATGGATTGCGGCATAGGAAATTTTAAAGAAGTGGACTCAGCTCAAAAATTAGGATTTGAAGTCCTTATTATTGACCATCATTTAATATTAGGGAAAATTCCGCGAGCAGAGATTGTTATTGATCCAAAACAAAAAACTGACAAATATGCTTTTAAATTTTTAGCTGCTTGCGGTATTTGTTTTAAATTGAGTCAAGAACTTTTAAAAAATAAAAAATGTTTGTCTTTGGAACAAAGTTTGCTGGAATTAGCCGCCATAGGAACTTTGTCTGATAAAATGCCTTTAGAAGAGGATAATAAGACCTTAATTGAAGATGGTTTGGCTCATTTGCCTTTCACTTTGCGTCCTGGTTTGAAAGTTTTTTTTAAAATTTTTAACCTTGGAAAATATTTTGTAAATGAAATTGTCCAAAAAATTATTTCAATTTTGCAGCACACTGAAATGAAAAATCATTTGAATGAAAGCTACAAACTTTTAACTTCTGCTCATGATAAAGAAATTGAAAAAAAGGTTAAAAAACTTATAGAAAGATCTTTAAAACAATTGGAGCTTGTAAAAGAAATCGTTCAAAAAATAGAAAAAAAAGTTTCTTCTGATAGTGTATTTATTTTTGAAGGCGAGAAAGATGTCTCTATCGATTTTACCGGTTCAATCGCGTCAAGGCTTTTTGCCAAGTTTCAAAAACCTATTTTTATTTTTGCTGTTAAAAATAATATAATTCGCGGTTCGGCAAGAGCGCCAAAAGAAATAAATAGCGTAGAGGCTTTAAGTCATTGCTCTTTTTGTCTTAAGGATTACGGGGGACACGCGCCAGCTTCGGGTTTTTGTCTAAAAAAACAAAATCTGGGAAAATTTAAAATCTGCTTAGAAGAATATTTTTTAAATTTGGACGAATCTATTTGATAAAACTCCATATTCGCGCTGTTGTCTGGCTAATGCCGTATTTCTTTGCCAAAACAAAAGCAGACAAAGAACTTTCCTTAACGTAGCGTTATTTAACAAAATATTGATTATCATACTTCAATTCTGTCGGTCTTTTTTCGGATTTTCAATGGCTGTTTAGCGGTTCCTTGCAAGCGTTAATTTAAGGGTCCTTTTGCGTTAGAAACAGATTATCATTTCAGTGTCCTTTTGCATTATACAATACTTTTATTTGCAGAAAATTTAATTTGGGATAAAATAGATGTAATGAAAATAAATTTTTTCCAAATTGTTATTTTGTTCGTTTTTCTTTTTTTGATTTTTTTTCTTGTAAATAATTTTTTTTACCAATCTATAAAAAATACGGTTTTTTCAATTTTTTCCCCTGTGGAAAAATTTCTCTGGCAAAAAGGAAATAGTTTTTCTCAATGGCGGAATGGTATTTTTGAAATAAACAAAATAAAAATTGACAATAACGAACTCAAAAAAGAAAATTTGCTTTTTAAGAATAAAATTATTGAGCTGGCTAATATAGAAAAAGAAAATAAAGAATTAAGACAAGCATTGGGGCTGGGACTTGAGCGGGAATATAATTTAATTTTAGCTGACATTATTTCTAAAAAAACCGAAGAAGATTCTATTTTAATCAATCAAGGCAAGAAAAATGGATTAAAAGAAAATATGGCTGTTATTACTAATGAAAAGGTTTTGGTCGGAAAAATTGGAAAAGTTTTTAATGATTTTTCCCAAGTTAATTTAATCAGTCAAAAAGGATTTAATTTTGACGCAAAGGTAATAGTAGGAGAAAGCGAGACCTTGGGGGCAGTTCACGGACAAGGAAATTTTAAAATTAAAATTGAACTTTTGCCGAAAGAGCTACAATTTAAAGAGGGCGACATTGTGGTGACATCTCTTTTGGGAGGGATTTTTCCGGAAAATCTTTTAATAGGGAAAATAAAAACTATTAAAAAAAATGATTTGACCCCGTTTCAAGAGGCGGAAATAATCCCTTGTTTTAAAGAAATAAAATCTGACCATTTGTTTATAATAAGCCCAAAATAAAGAACCGCGCCGCAAAATGAAAAGCGATTTAATTAAAAAATATTTAGCCCTGTTTTTTTTGTTTTGTTTTTTATTATTCTTGCAAGAGAGTTTTTTTAATAAAATTTTTATTTTTGGTTTTTCTATTAACCTTTTTTTAATTCCTATTTTTCTTTTGATTTTTTTTTCGCAAATGGAATTAGCTATAATTTCCGCGCTTTTTGCCGGTCTTATTTTGGATATTTTTTCTTTTTTGCCTTTCGGCGTTTTTATTTTTAATCTATGTCTTAATGTTTTTTTAACAGACAAGTTGTTCCAGATTTTCCAAAAATCAAATTTTTTCACCCTTTTTTTTGTTTTTGCTTTGTTTTTGGCTTTTGATAAATTTCTTTTAATTTTCACGAAATTTCTTTTTGGATTTTTATTTAATTCTTTTTAAAAATTATTTTTATTGAAGAAGAGAAAAATGGACAATTTTTACAATTTTGTTATAATAAATATTATATGAGCAACAATAAAGAAATAAATTTTTTTGCTGAAACTAATTTTCGAAATAAAAAACAAAAGTTTGGGATTGGCCGGCAGGATCGTCGTCAGCACATGTATGTTATTGGAAAAACAGGCGTGGGAAAAACTGTGTTGTTGAAAAACATGGCTTTGCAAGATATTAAAAATGGCGAAGGAGTGGCAATTATTGATCCTCACGGTGAATTTGTTGAAGAAGTTTTGGACAAAATACCTAAATCCAGGGTGAATGATGTTGTTTATTTCAATCCGGCGGACACGGAATATCCCATTAGTTTTAATATTTTGGATGTTCCTGATATTAAATATAAACATTTAGTTGCTTCTGGTTTAATGGGTATTTTTACTAAAATTTGGGCTAATGTTTGGTCAGCAAGAATGGAATATATTCTTGGTAATTGCATTTTGGCTCTTTTAGAGACCCCTGGCACCACCCTTTTAGGGGTTTTGAGAATTTTGGCGGACAAAGAATATCGGCAAAAAATTATTAACAATATTACAGATCCGGTGGTAAAGTCTTTTTGGCTCAACGAATACGCTGATTGGTCTCCTCAATACCGCAACGAAGCCATCGCTCCTATCCAAAATAAAGTAGGCCAATTTCTTAATGTTTCTTTGGTTCGCAATATCGTAGGGCAATCAAAAAGCACTATTAATATTCCCGAAATAATAGACAGTCAGAAGGTTCTTTTGGTTAATGTTTCCAAGGGAAAAGTGGGAGAAGACAACTCCGCGCTTTTGGGAGCCATGTTGATTACTAAAATTCAATTGGCGACAATGGAGAGAGTAAGGATAAGAGAAGAAAAAAGAAAAGATTTTTATTTGTATGTTGATGAATTTCAAAATTTTGTTACTGAGTCATTTGCCAATATTCTTTCCGAGGCTAGAAAATATCGTTTAAATCTTATTGTTGCGCACCAATATATCGGGCAGTTGGTAACCGCTGAATCCACGGAAAAAGTAAGGGACGCTGTTTTTGGCAACGCGGGAACTTTGGTGGCTTTCCGGATAGGAGCGGCTGACGCTGAATTTTTGGAAAAAGAATTTGCGCCAACATTTATGACGCAGGACTTGGTTAATTTACCTAATTATAATATCTATTTGAAAATGATGATTGAAGGCGTTACTTCTCAACCTTTTTCCGCCACAACTCTTGCCCCTTTAATTATGGGAGAAGAAAAAAATAATCGGGAAGAAGTGATTCGTCTTTCCAGAGAAAAATATTCAAAACCCAAAAAAGAAGTAGAAGAAAAAATTACTCGCTGGGCAGAGGGTTTAGAAGGATGGGTTTCCGCGCCGGCTCGAACATCTCCTTCTCCTTCGGGTTTGTACGATGCTGAATGTTTTTTGTGCAAAAAACCGACAAAAGTAATTTTTTCTCCTGATGGCAAACGGCCTGTTTATTGTAAATCTTGTTTAAAAAAATTAGAGGATCAAAAAAAAATACCTGCCCCTGTTTCTCCAAGCCCAATTGCTCCCAATTCAGTAATTCCCCAAAAATTAGAAAATTTTGTTGAATTGGAAAAAATAGGCATTGAATTTAGTTCTCCTGAAATTCCTTCCTCTCCATCTTTGTCTTTGGAAGAGCTTTTTTTAAAAGAACCGATTTCTTTTAAAACAAAAAAACAAGAAATAGGGGAACAAAAAACTGACAAAGAAAAATTGAAACAGGCATTAAGACAAGCGTTGTCTGAAGAAAAAGCAAAAGAGCAAAAATTGAATTTTAAGCAAGGAGAAATAAAACCCGGAGAAACAGTAAAATTTTAATTGAAAATTATGCTTTCGCTTAAAGATTACAATTTTAAAGATAAAAAAGTTCTTGTGCGCTGCGATTTTAATGTGCCGATAGAAGATAATAAAATAAAGGATGATTTTAGAATACAAAAAACCTTGCCTACCATTGAATATCTAAAAAATGTTGGGGCAAAAATAATTTTAATGAGCCATATGAAGAGGCCTGGCGTTCAAAATCAAAAATTTAGTTTAAAAATAATAGTTCCAAAATTAGAAGAATTTTTAAAAGCGCGAGTAAAATTTTGCAATGAATGTGTCGGAATGAAGGCGAAATGGAAAACAGAAAAATTAAAATCAGGAGAAATTTTACTTTTAGAAAATTTAAGACATCATAAAGGAGAAGAAGAAAACGACAAAGAGTTTGCCAAGTCTTTGGCGGAATTGGGCGAGGTATATGTGAATGAAGCTTTTTCAGTTTGTCATCGCAACCACACTTCTTTAGTTTTATTGCCAAAACTTTTGCCTCATTTTGCGGGATTGCAATTAGAAAAAGAAATTGAATCATTGTCTCGCATTTCTAAAACTGTCAAAAAGCCGCTTTGTATTATTGTCGGTGGGAAAGATGTTGAATTTGAGATTAAAGTTGTTGAAAAGTTTTTAGAATTTAGCGATCATATTCTTTTCGGAGGTCAAGTGGCTAATGTTCTTTTAAGAGTAAAAGGAATTTGTATTGGGAAGCCTTGGCCAAAAGATGAAATTTGTCATCTTGTCAAAAAAATGAATTTAACTGAAACCAAGATTCATTTGCCAGTTGATGTTTTAGTTTCTCCCGACAAAAAAGGCGATATTTATATCAGAGAGACAGGAGCGGGCAGTATTAGAAAAGAAGAGGAGGCGCTTGATATTGGCAAAGAAACAATAACAATTTTTTCTGAAATTATTAAAAATTCTCAGACCATATTTTGGTCAGGCGCTTTGGGTTATTTTGAAAATGAAAAATTTAGCCAAGGGACCAAGAAAATAGCCAAAACAATCGCGCAAAAAAACGATTGTTTTACAGTGGCGGGCGGCGGCGACACTGTTCGGGCTTTAAGAGAATGCAATGTCTTAGATAAGTTTTCTTTTGTTTCCACGGGAGGCACCGCAATGTTGTCTTTTTTGGCTGGAGAAAAATTACCCGGGCTGGAAGCATTGGAAGAGAGTAAAGATCACTCAATAGGGTTTTAGCGAGATTAGTTGATTTTCAAATTCTAAAATTTTATTTCTCTAAAAACTTCAAAAGGTAAAATAAAATCAATTTTTGTTTTATTTAAATTTATTGAATCTTTTTGATTTATATATTTTGGCGTAAGCGAATTTACCGTATTTATCAATCGCCATTAAAGTATACTATTTAATTTCTATTTTTTATATTTTTAATTGCATCTATTATTCGTATAAAGGATCCGCAAAGCGCTCCTGAAAAATTCTGTGTTCTATTTTATTCTTTTGGCAAATTATGTCAAATACATGAATCTTTTTTGTTCTTTTATTCTTTGGCAATGCTTTTAGAGTTTTTCCATCAAGCGCGGTTGTCTGGCTAATGCCGTATTTCTTTGCCAAAACAAAAGCAGACAAAAAACTTTTCTTGATTATTTGTCTTGTTGTTATTGTTGTGGTAGCATTTTTATGTAATGTTAGTTTCATATGTTAAGATTATATATTCTACAATACACGCCTTAACGTAGCGTTAGTCAACAAATAGCCAACCATATAGGAGGATTATAAACCATGTTGGATATAAACGTAATCGCGTGTAATGTAGTGTTAGTCAATAATTAACCAATGAAAAAGAAAAGTAAAAGAAAAAAAGGTTTTGTTTTAGTAAGCGTCTTTGATAAAAGGGGTATTACTAAGTTTGTCAAAAAACTTAAAACCTTGGGTTATTACGAAATAATTTCAACTGAGGGAACTGGCAAGGAATTAGCAAAAAACGGAGTTTCTTTTATTCCTACTCGAGAAATTAGCCAGAACCCAAATAAACTTAAAGATTGTATCAAAACTATTAGTTTTCAAATTGAAGCCGGTATCCTTTTTGATAGATCAGACAAAAAACAGGTAGAAGAAGCTAGAGATCTTAGTGTGAAACCAATAGATATCGTTATCTGTAATTTTCCATCTGTCAAGGCTATTATTGAAAAACCAGAGAATTTCAATATTAAAAACATTGATGTTGGCGGGCCTTTAATGGTTAGGGCTGCCGCAACAAACTTCAGACACGTTTTGGTTGTTGTGGA
>Ga0066637_10002850_pt1 | contig 11577 bp, 12 predicted proteins | sample CryGeyCG2014_020_FD_62737 | JGI IMG/M metagenome (GOLD analysis project Ga0066637, IMG submission 62737) | Groundwater microbial communities from aquifer - Crystal Geyser CG08_land_8/20/14_0.20 | ecosystem: Environmental > Aquatic > Deep subsurface > Groundwater | place: USA: Utah: Grand County...
TATATAAGTTATTTGTTGTCAAGATTGACCTTTGATTTAGTCATCGGTATATTGGAAGTGTGGCTAAAATGAAAACTAAAGAAATAAGGAGTTCGGAATCTCAGGTGGAACATTTAAGCAGAATCAAAAGCACTCGAGAAAGGCTAAAAAAGATTCGCGAGCGAATTCACCTGTGGAAACGAATCAAATGGCCGATAATTGGCATCGGTGCGGTTTTAGTTTTGTTTTTGCTGGCATTTGGAATTTACTCGATAATTTACGCAAAGACCGCTTATCGAAACGTTTACATTGGCAATATTGACCTCGGTGGTAAAAAGAAATCAGAAATTATCAATGCAGTAAAACCGAAAAGTGATGAATTTCTAAATTCGCAAATTGTTCTCAAATACCAGCCGGAGAGTGGCGATGCCAAAGAATATCAAATTTCCGGCGCCGATGTAGGGTTATCATATAATTTGGAAGAAACACGCGACCGGGTGTACAAAGTTGGCCGCAGCGGAAACATTTTTATCAGCTTTTATCAGCAACTAAAAACGCTTTTTACGAAATATCAGGTTGACGCCAGCTACAATATCAATCAAAATGCGCTTCAGAAAAAGATTGCCGATATTGCCGTCGAAGTTGATTCGCCGGAAAAAGATTTCGCTTTGAAATACAGTGGCAACGGCGGTTTTGAGCTAACGACTGATCGCCAAAACGGTAAAAGAATCGATCAAGAAAAATTAATGTCAGAAATTAAAAATTCTATCGCTGACATTCAACAGCAACAAATTGCCTTTGAGTCGGATATTTTTTCACCGCAGATCAGTCGGGAAAATGCCGAGATCGGTTTGCAAAAAGCTAATAAAATTTTAGCCGTCGGACCGCTGGCTTTAACTGCCGATGGACAGAATTTTAATTTGGATGTTGATACGATTGCCGGACTTGTCGGTTCTCGATCGAAGAAAACCGAGATGGAAATATTTATCATTGCTGATAAAAATGCTAAACAAGTGGCGGCGCTAGCCGGACAGATTGACAAGTCGGCCGGCAATGCGATTTTGGAAGCCAAAGATGGAAAAGTTGTCATTTTTTCCGAATCGGCAAATGGCGCCAAATTAGATCAAGATCAAACAAAAATTGATATTGAAAATGCGCTAATGGCGAGAATTGCCGAAGAATCAGCGGCTAACGGACTACAAGTAATATTAACTGTTAAAAGTATTGCGCCAGATATTGATTCAGCCAAATTGGCATCATACGGTTTAACTGAATTAGTGGCGAGCGGAATGACTAATTTTATAAAATCACCAGCAAATAGAATCCACAACATTAACGTCGGGGCTTCGGCAATTGACGGCACGCTGGTAAAACCGGGCGAGGAATTTTCAACTCTAAAAGCCTTGGGCAAAATTGATGCGTCAGCCGGCTATCTGCCGGAATTGGTGATTAAAAATAACAAAACCGTCCCGGATTATGGTGGCGGTTTGTGTCAGGTTTCAACAACTCTTTTTAGAACAGCGCTAAATGCCGGAATGAAGATTACCGAACGGCGCAATCACTCTTATCGAGTTTCCTATTACGAGCCGCCGATCGGTATGGACGCAACAATTTTTGATCCGGCACCGGATTTTAAATTTGTGAATAATTATTCCAGCTACATATTTATCCAATCGAAAATTGTCGGGACAAAAATCACCTTCGAATTCTATGGTACGAAAGACAGCCGGCAAGTCGAAATTGGTCAAGCTACCGGTTATGATTACGTTGACCCGCCGGCACCGGTGGAAACAGTTGACCCGAGTTTGCCTGCCGGTAGCAGAAATTTAATATCTCATTTGCATCAAGGCGCTTCGGCCAAGTTCCATTACAAAGTTTCTAAAGATGGACAGGTTTTGCAGGAAACTGATTTTCTCTCGAAATATGTTGCTTTGCCGGAAATTTGGATGGTAGGACCGACTCCGGAACCCACACCTGATCCGAATGCCACTCCGACGCCCGATACGCCGGCAGCATAGAAAATTTGTGATTTCTGTTGTTGTGGTGCCGAGTTGTAGGTTTTGTTTACGAGTAATTGCGGTGTCTGATCACAAATTTACACCACAAATAAACATAAGCAGAGAAGTTAAAATATTTGGAGTCCAAACTGACGATAGATTTTGAACGATCGTTCAAAATCTATCGTCAGCAACCTCGATTGTTAAATTGACAAGAGATTGTCCGTAAATTTTTTTGTATAATTTTTAATTTTAGCATTCATAATTAATGTTTTTGTTTTGGTTTGCTATTGGCTTTTTCCAATTAAAAAAAAACCTACCGGAGGGGCGGGAAGAGTTGAAAAATCAATAAATGAGAATTTTTGGATCGGGAGTCGAAACCCCCGTTGTTTTACCCGATTTGTTATGATAAATCCACCATTGCGCTGGGAAAACATAGGTTTTCATTCCCAATTTGCGAAGTTCAAATTGAATCTTTTTATCAAGATGAGCGATATTTGAAACGTAACTCATTAAACGACGATACCCGCTCTTGAAGTAAGATTCAAGGTAAATCTGTTCCATTTTTGATTCCTTGGTTATTAACCCTTGGAGTCCAATATGTTAATGAACTTTTGTAGCAAAGAATGTCAAATCAGTCGTTGTTTTTTTGCGGCTTTAATAAATTCTCGAAATAGCGGATGAGGTCGGTTTGGTCGCGATTTGAATTCCGGATGGAATTGCGAAGCGACAAAAAATGGATGATCTTTGAGTTCGATTATTTCCACCAAGTTTTGTTCCGGATTAATGCCGGCAACCACCAGCCCAGATTTTTCTAATTTTGCCCGATAGTCATTATTAAATTCAAATCTGTGGCGATGACGTTCGGAAATTATTGATTGGTCATAAGCACGGGCGGCTATTGTTCCGGCTGTCAGTTTACATTTATAAGCTCCGAGTCGCATAGTCCCGCCTTTTTCCTTGATGTGCGATTGAGAATCCATCAAATGGATTACCGGGTTTTTAGTTTTTGGACTGAATTCCTCCGAGTTGCAGTCTTTGGTTTTCAGTGTGAATCTGGCAAATTCAATCGTTGCGATTTGCATTCCCAAACAGAGTCCGAGACAGGGAATATTATTCTCCCGCGCGTATCGAGCAGCGGCGATCTTGCCTTCAATTCCTCGATTGCCAAAACCGCCGGGGACGACAATTCCGGCGAAATTTTTCAATAATTTTTCCGCACCGAGTTTTTCTATCTTCTCGCTATCAATCCAGCCGAGTTCCAGTTGACAATTATTATCCCAGCAGGCCGCCTTTAGTGCTTCGGTTACCGAAAGATAAGTATCGCGCATATCCATATATTTGCCGACAATGGCGATTTTAATTTGTTCTTTTGGCGATTCTATCTTATCAACTAACTTTTGCCAGCTGTTGTCGGATTTTTTTAATTTCAAATTTAATTTTTTACCAATAACATCGCCAAGATGATATTTTTCCAAAAGAAGTGGTACTTTGTAAACGCAATCCAGCGTTTCAACCGGAATTACTGCATTTTCGTCAATGCCGCAAAAAACGGAAATTTTATCAAGTTCTTTCTTTTTTATTTTGTGATCGGCGCGGCAGAAAACTATATCCGGCTGAATGCCGAAAGAGGCCAGATCACGGATTGAATTTTGCAATGGTTTGGTTTTTAACTCGTGAGTGGTTTCCATATATGGGAAAAATCCAACATGGAGGTAGAGGGTATTTTCCAATCCGAAATCACGGCGCATTTGGCGAATTCCTTCGAGAAAATGCGAGCCTTCGTAGTCGCCAATAGTTCCGCCAATTTCGACAATTGTCACGTTGGCGCGGGAATTTTTAGCGGCAGAAATCATTCTTTTCTTGACTTCGTCGGTAACGTGAGGAATCATTTGAATTGTTTTGCCCAAATAATCACCGCGGCGCTCATTTTCTAGTATCGCTTGGTAAATTTGCCCTGACATTACCGAACTTTCGCGCGATAGGTTTTGATCGATAAACCGTTCGTAATGACCAAGATCGAGATCGGTTTCGGCACCATCGTCAGTAACAAAACACTCACCGTGTTCGGTTGGGTTAATGGTTCCGGCATCGACATTCAAATACTGGTCAAACTTCATAATAAAAACTTTTTGTCCTCGATACTTCAAAATGTTGCCGATCGACGCGGCAACAATTCCTTTGCCTAAGCCGGAGACAACTCCTCCGGTAACGAAAATAAATTTCATTAATACTCCTTTCCCCAAATTTGGATTTCTGCCCCAATTTTTCTCATCTGCAGATGAATCCGATATCTGATAAATTAATAATTAATCTCAAACGAAAAAACTCCTAGTACGGAAATCGGGAGTTTTTTTTATTAAACTATTCAGTTATTAATTCTATTATAATTAATTTGGGTTGGCATTTCAAAAGTTTTTCTGCTAAGTTGGAAAATAATGTCTCGCAAACTAAATATTTTTGAAAAAAGAACTAGGCGGCTCTCTGGGCTCGGTTATCTTTTGCAGTTGGCACCCTTTGTTAAAGCGGTAATTTTGACCGGATCAATGACCAGAGGCGAAAATAATTTTTTTTCTGACATTGATTTGCTAATTATCACCACACCACGCCGGCTTTATACAGCCCGGTTTTTCGCAACTTTTTGGGCTGCAGTTACTGGTTGGCGGCGAAAGCCGAACGACGAAAATCCGGCTGGAAAATTTTGTCTGAATTATTATCTAACCTCCAACAATTTGGATATTCTTCCGCATACGGCTGACTGTGCCAAACATCATCGACAAATTATTCGTCTTTGGGATCGCGACGGCGAGTTTGAACGAATATATCGGGAAAATTTTTGGCTTTACAAATATAATTTCAAAATTGCCGATGAAGAAAAGGTCAGACGGCTAAAGTCGATTTTCCCGCTTGATCGGTTATTGCTTTTTTCAATTATCCGCCGACCATGGGAGTGGATATTATCCGCTGGCATTGGAGAGCGTTTTGAAAATTTTATCTCGGTTTGGCAGATAAAAAAAATTACCTCAACTGAACTATATAAATTAAATAGCAAGACCATAATTGTTTCGCCAAATGAGCTTCGATTTCATCCGAAAAAAAAGTTGACAAATTGAGTTCGATTTAGTAAGTTATTAGTGGCGGCACGGTTCCCCCTTCCGTGCCGCCACTAATCGCCAAAAATATTTGAGCGATTTTTTTATTGACAAATTATATTTATTGGCTAATATTATATTTATTACCGATCACTCTCGGGGGTGAGAAAATGCCGGTAGTATATGTTCGTTCATTGTCTGAAACTGAAATTTCGGATGGGAAAATTAGTGGCAAAAAAGTTGTCGTTCAATGCGGATCTAAAGTTGATATTTTGCCAGTCGAACTTCGGCAACCGGATCCGGAACATGGCCATCAATTCAATAATTTGAATCACAAAAAACAACTTGATACATTAGGTAATGGTCCATTTACTGTCGAGGCAATCATTCAAGAAAATTCTGGAGTCTGGCTAACCGTGAAACGCGGGCAGAAAATATTGAGCAGATATCCTGCCAAAGATTTCAAAATTGCCGGTTCCTAGTTGTAACATTATTTGTCCGTGGCGGGCCTGTACGGCGCGCCTTTTTAAGTGGCTTTTTAAGTGGCTCTTGAAAAGTGGCATTTTTTTTGTTATAATTTAAAGTGATGCAGGAGGAAAGCCTGCTTTTTTTATCCGCTACTGAACATAATTGATCTCTTGACAAATGTAAAGTTTGCTTTATAATTAGAAATACAAAATATAAAAAATCGCTAGAAATTGCCTGAAATTACGGCACTATTAAACTAGTGATTGAAAGGAGTCAAATGTTAAAACCATTGGGGAACAAAATTTTAATCGAGCCGCTTAAAGCTGAAGAGGTGACAAAAGCTGGCATCATCATTCCTGACAGCGCCAAAGAGGAACGGAGCGAGGGAAAAGTTGTTGCTATCGGATCGGGGTTGGTTGAAGGTAAGGAATACAAATTTTCGGTTAAAGTTGGCGACAAAGTTTTGTACGGAAAATATTCCGGTGAGGAAGTCAAAATTGACAACAAAGATTATAAAGTTGTAAAAGAAGACGAAATACTGGGAACACTATAAATCGCAAGTAGCAAGAAGCAAATTCCAAACAAATTAAAAAATCCAAATATCAAATGTTAAAAAGTTATTTGGTTGCGTCTATCCGCTATTCGTTATCAATTATTAGTTAGGAGATAAATATGTCAAAATTAATCAAATTTAATGAAGATGCGCGCAAGTCGCTGCAAAATGGAGTCAACGCTTTGGCTGATACTGTTAAAGTAACAATTGGACCGCGTGGTCGAAATGTCGTTCTTGACAAAGGTTTCGGCGCACCAACAATTACCAACGACGGCGTAACTATTGCCAAAGAGATTGATTTGGAAGATAAATTTGAAGATATGGGTGCGCAGTTAATTAAAGAAGTCGCTCAAAAAACCAATGACGTTGCTGGCGATGGAACGACAACGGCAACGATTCTGGCTCAGGCAATGATTAATTCCGGATTGAAAAATGTTGCCGCCGGAGCCAACCCAATGTCAATTCGTCACGGAATTGAAAAAGCAGTTGTTGTTGTTGTGGAGGCGATTAAAAAGAATTCAAAAGATGTTGCCGGCAAAAGTGAAATTGCTCAAGTGGCATCAATTTCGGCTGCCGATGAAGAAGTCGGTAGTTTGATTGCCGAAGTTATGGATGAGATTGGCAAAGACGGAGTGATCACTGTTGAGGAATCAAACACTTTCGGTTTGGAAAGAGAAGTTGTTGAAGGAATGCAATTTGATTCTGGTTATATTTCACCCTATATGATTACTGACACTACTCGAATGGAGTCCGTTTTTGAAAATCCGAAAATTCTTCTAACTGATAAGAAAATTTCTTCGATTCAAGATATTTTACCTCTTCTAGAGTCGTTGGCACAGTCGGGAACTAAGGAATTGGTAATTGTCGCCGAAGATGTTGACGGCGAAGCGCTAACGACTCTGGTTTTGAACAAGCTTCGAGGATCATTCAGCGTTTTGGCGGTGAAAACCCCAGGTTTTGGCGATCGTCGATCAGCAATGCTTGAGGATATTGCTATCTTGACCGGTGGCCAAGTGGTAAGCGAACAAACCGCTGGTAAAATTAACGAAACGACAATTGAAATGCTTGGTAGCGCCAGAAAATTGGTTGCTGACAAAGATAAAACCACAATTGTGGATGGTAAAGGCGACAAAGCAAAAATTAAAGCTCGAATTGAAGCGATTAAAAAACAGGCCGAGGCTTCAAAGTCGGATTATGATCGGGAAAAAATGGAAGAGCGGATGGCTAAACTTTCCGGCGGCGTTGGCGTAATTAAAGTTGGTGCGGCGACAGAAGTTGAACTTAAAGAGAGAAAACACCGAATCGAAGATGCTGTGGCAGCGACCAAAGCGGCAACTCTTGAAGGAATTGTCGCTGGCGGCGGAGCGGCGTTGGTTGATGCCATCCCGGCCATTTCCGAACTTCAGTTGGAAGGGGACGAAGCGGTTGGTGTGGAGATTGTTAAACGATCACTCGAAGAGCCAATGAGAATGATTGCCCAAAATGCCGGAGTTGATGGCGGCGTGGTGATTGAAAAAGTTCGTAATATGGAAGCCGGCGAAGGTTATAATGCGGCCACTGGCGAATATGGCGATATGATCAAATTCGGAATTATCGATCCGGCAAAAGTTACTCGCAATGCCTTGCAAAATGCTGCCTCGGTTGCGGCAATGTTTCTGACAATGGAGGTGGCGGTAGCCGAAAAGCCGGAGAAAAAGGATCAAATGCCTCCGATGGGTGGCGGAATGGATCCGAGCATGATGGGGATGTAGAATAAAACGAATAACGAATAACCAACAAGGAATAACTAATAACAAATAACTAATAACCGATAGTTACCGAGTTAAAAAATCTCCGGTGAAAAATTGCTGGGGATTTTTTGTTATCAAATATGTTTTGCCGGTTGGACATATTGTTTTTTTGCTATAATTCAGATAGTCGGATACATAGGGAAGAGGGCACAAAATGACAAGAATCGAATTTCTGGCATTTTCTAAAAATAGGTCGGTAATTGAAGCATTGAGACAATTATTACGGGTATTTGGATTAAATCCGAGCATAATTTTTCGATGAATGGCAGCTAAAATGCAGGGGAGACATTCCCGACAATAGAGTTTCCGATTTGAGATACCATTGAAACTGCTTCTGTCTGCGGTATATTGATAAACACTTTCTGCTTGAAAACGCTACAAATCTGTTGGCCTGAGAATATTTATTCGTTTTAGTTGCCCCCAGTCTTCCGCTGTCAGTCGAAGCTAATTTAGAATTTTGGCCTTTTTAGTCGAAAGATTATTTCTCGGCGAAGTCACTTTGACTTCGTTTTTTGATATTTGGGTTGTTTTTTGCTAAATTGATCTTGAGTGATAATCCTCATAAGGGGGCGGTTTGGGTGGTTAGCACTTTAACAAGCTCAATTAAATTTGCTGCCGGATTTGATTGCCATCGGCATTTAGGCGGGCAACCAACGCCTTATAATCATCGAGAATGTTATCGCGATATTGCTCCGATTGATTGGGATCAGCATTTTCTTTTTACGCAAGTTACAACTTGTCAGCTCGGCTTGTTTAGCCGAATTATGGCGATTGTAAATACTGAGCAGCTAGTTCAGACCAGTTGAGATATTTATTTTTACCGCCAAAATTGCCAAGAGCAAATTTCAATTATCAACGGTTGGCCGGAGATCCTTTATTCAGTTTTGTTACATTACTTTAAAGACAGTGGATATGCAGATTAGGAAAATTTGTTCATTCGTTTTGTTCGAACTAATGCTAAAAAATTCTTTGGTCTTGAACCGATTTACAACGATGCCAACTTAGTCACTTTGGTTCATGGTCAGTGGATTGTCCCCAGCGTTTATCCAGATATTCCAGTGTTTTCCAACAATCCAAAATGGAGTCCGAAATGCGTTTATCCGTTTTGGGCCGGCCGAGAGTTGCATTGGAAGCTGGGAATAGACAGCCAGGAAATCTAATTAATATTAAATTTAAAACCACAACCCCCCGATCGGGGGGTTGTAAAATTAGTCCTTCTGCTTAAATTTCTATGCCAATTTCGTGTAGGCGGAAGCTGGAATTGGCTCCGGTTTAGTCATCTCAAAATTATCTTTGACAATAATTTTGTTTTGCTCAATTTTAACAATTGCCGACGCGTGAATTATCCGCTGGTCAAGAAATTTTTTCAAGTATATTCTGCTAATTGCCAGTGTTGGGCTTTCAATAACATAATCAAAAACTGTTCCCAAAAATTCACCCTTTTTAGTATAAACTTTTTCACCGACAATTTTGGCCCGTTTTTTAATTTTTTTCGACAGGCGAACCATTTCTTGAGGATCGGCCAAGCTGTCTTCACTTTGAACAATTAGTGCTGCTTTTGAAAGGTCGGAGATCTCTTTGGCCGAAATAAATTTTTGATGATGAATTAACCCGCCGGTTTTAACAATTGCTGCTTCGATTTTGATTTCGTCATCATCGACAAAAAAATCGACCAGTTCGGCAATTTGGATTTGATTTTCCAGCTCAAAAACCGGCAACCCGACTAAATTTGATCTTTCAATCAACATGATATTATTATAGCAAATTTAAAACCTTTCAAACATTTAGTTGATAAAAATTGATTTCATATTACAAAATTGTAAAAATTTTGAATTAATTTGCCCGTTCAATATAGGAGTTCGTCCGAGTATCGACGACAATTTTATCGCCCGGTTTGATAAAAAGTGGAACGGCAATTTTATTTTTGGTATTTAGAGTTACTATTTTAGTTACTGTGCCGGCGCTGTTGCCGCGAACGCCCGGTGGCGCGTCGGTAACTTCGAAAGTCATTTTGATCGGAATTTCAATATCAATCGGTTTGTCTTGAAAGTAAAGAATCTCCACCGGCGAATTTTCGGCTAAATATCCCAGTTGATTAGAAAGCTGGGAAACCGGCAATTTGAACTGTTCATAATTGGAGTTGTCCATAAAGTAGGCGTTGTCGCTGTCGGAGTAGAGAAATTGAGCCGATTTATGCGAAAGATCGGCTTCTTCAACTTTGTCCGAACCTTGAAAAGTTTTGTCAATGGTCGTCCCACTGATCATATTTTTCAATTTAGTTCGCATTACCGCGCCACTTCGTCCTTGTTTTGAGTGTTGGGAAAAAGTGATGGCGTATGGTTCGCCGTCAATTGTTATTTTTGTCCCAACTTTTAGGTCGGTGATTGAATACATATGTTTAAAAGTCAAAAATCAAAAGTCAAAAGTGTAATTCAAAATTAAAAATATCTCAATTGCAATTTTAACTTCCAACTTTTAAATTAATTACCTTGTAATATACGGTAAAAGTGCCAATTGGCGGGCGCGTTTAATAGCTGTTGAAAGTTGTCGTTGGTGGCGAGAACAAACACCAGTACGCGACGCCGGATCAATTTTTGACCAACGATTAAGATATCGCGACAGAGTCGAAACATCTTTATAGTCAATTTCGGCAACCTTATTTTTGCAGAAATAGCATTTTTTCTTGTTTTGAAATCCTTCGTTCATAAAACTCCTCTATGTATGTTTGATTTGAAAATATATTAATCTTGCGCTGATGATATTGTGGTTAGCGCCAATGCGAAACTTTTAAAATGGTATCTCGTCTATATCAATCTCTTCGTTGTCGGCTGTTTTTTCATCTTTTTTATCAGGCACCTTTTCCTCCGGTTTGACAATATCAGCAACCGGATTTTTGCTGCCGGAATCAGATCGCGAATAACTTTCGCCTTTTCGTCCGAGAGCAATGACATTTTCAGCGATAATTTCTGTTCGCTGGCGCTTGGCGCCGTCTTGACCTTCCCATTGGCGGGTTTGCAAACGACCTTCAACATAGACTGGTGCGCCTTTTTTGACAAATTGACTGACATTTTCGGCCATTTTGCCCCAAACCACAATGTCGTGAAATTCGGTTTGCTCTTGCATTTCGCCGGTGTCGCGATTTGTCCAGCGGCGATTGGTGGCGACTCCGAATGAACAAACTGCTTGACCGTTGGGAGTATAGCGCATTTCCGGATCGCGTGTAGCGTTGCCAATAACCATTGCTCTGTTTAATGAAAACATATTGCTCCTTTTTTATAACTTAACTAATCTTTTTTGATTGTATCATATCTTGGTTTGTGAGTTGTAAATGCTAATTAAGATACTAAACAAGTTTTTACAGATCGTCTTTCAAAAGTTCGTCAAGTTTTTCATCGAGCTTCTTAATTCTGTCTGATTCATCTTCTTTCGATTCTTTCTTTTGCTTGGCTGGTTTTTCTTCGCTAACTGGTTTTTTGCTTTTTTTCGGTTTTTCTACTTTTGGTTCGGCTAGTTTTTCTTCTTCAACAATTTCTTCTTTGGATTTCTTTTCGTCGACCAATTTATCGTCTTTTGTTTCCTCAACAACTTTCTGATCTTCCTCAACCTCCTCGCTTGTTTCTCGTTTGGCCATTAAATCTTTCGATTCTTCAGTTTGGCCTTCAACAACTTCAAAACTTCGCTCACCGATGACATTTTCA
>Ga0066637_10002851_pt1 | contig 11575 bp, 9 predicted proteins | sample CryGeyCG2014_020_FD_62737 | JGI IMG/M metagenome (GOLD analysis project Ga0066637, IMG submission 62737) | Groundwater microbial communities from aquifer - Crystal Geyser CG08_land_8/20/14_0.20 | ecosystem: Environmental > Aquatic > Deep subsurface > Groundwater | place: USA: Utah: Grand County...
CCGGTATAACAAAGGGGTAAAAGAGCGTCTGAAGCAACATTTAAGCCAAAATTTTTCATCGCCACTAAACATTTTAAACCGGAAAAACTTGCTCCGATCCCTGCTTCTAAAGCCACTTTTTCGTTGGTGGAAAACTCAAAATAAACGCCGTTTTCTTTGGCGATTTTAGCAAAAGTATTGCCAATTTCCGAAGCCGGAGTCCCCGGATAAGTAGAAACAAAATCCACCCTTGCTTCCAGAGCTCCTTGCACAATTGCTTCGTTGCCTAAAAGGATTTTTTTCATATTACTAAATTAATTAATTTGCCGGGAATAAAAATTATTTTCTTAATCTCTTTGCCGACAAGCCATTTTTTGATTTTTTCTTGGGACAAAGCAAGTTTTTTGACTCTTTCTTCTGAAATACCCGGTTCAACTTGTATTTTATCGCGAACTTTGCCGTTAATCTGGACAATCAAGATTATTTTTTTTTCTTTTATCAATTTTGAATCATATTTTGGCCATTTTTGTTGACAGCAAAGTCCTTTTAAACCTGCTCTTTGCCAAAGCTCTTCTGAAATATGGGGAGCAAGGGGCGATAAAAGAATCAAGAATTGAGAATAATGAATTAAGGGAATTTCTTTTTGTTTATCCATCTCGTTAGTTAAAATCATCAAGGCGGAAATCGCAGTATTAAACTTTAAATTTTCTATATCTTCACCAACTTTTTTTATGGTTTTATGAACCAAATTTTCTAATTTTGGATTTTGGATTTGGGATTTTTCAGAAAGCTGCCAAACTTTCTGGAGAAACCTCTTTACCCCTATTATTCCTTTCGTGTCCCAGGGAATCGTTTGTTCAAAAGGACCAATAAACATTTCATATACTCTCATTATGTCAGCCCCGTATTCTTTAACAACCTTATCAGGATTAATAACATTGCCTTTGGATTTTGACATTTTAATTCCTCTCTCGCCGAGAATCATTCCATGGCTGGTTCTTTTTTTATATGGTTCCGGACCTATTTCTTTTGGCACTGCTCCAATGTCCCATAAAAACTTATAGATAAATCTTGAATACAAAAGATGTAGAGTAACGTGTTCCATGCCGCCATTATACCAATCCACCGGAAGCCAGTGTTTCATTTTTTTCTTATCCCAAATATATTTTTGATTTCCGAGTATAGTATAGGCGAGGTAATACCAATTAGAACCTGCCCAATTAGGCATCACGTCGGTCTCTCTCTTTGCCGGACCCCCACATTTAGGACATTTAGTATTCACCCAGTTTTCAACTTTTGCCAAGGGCGACTCACCTCTTTCAGTTGGTTTATATTCTTTAACTTTGGGTAGTTCTACGGGTAAGTCCTTCTCCGAGACAGGCTGCCAGCTGCATTTTTCACATTTTACCATTGGGATTGGTTCGCCCCAATATCTTTGTCTGGAAAAAATCCAATCTCTTAATTTATAATGAACCGCCTTTTCAGCAACACTTTGTCCCACTAACCACTCTCCTATTCTTTCTCTGGCATCTTCTGACTTCATACCGGTAAATTTGCCCGAGTTAATTAAAATCCCTTCGCCTTCGTAAACGCTATCTAAAAATTGAAGGCCAGAATCATTGCTTTTTATAACCTCAATTATGGGAAGGTTATAGCGCTTGGCAAAATCAAAATCCCGCTGGTCGTGAGCCGGAACAGCCATAATAGCGCCTGTCCCATATTGCATTAAAACATAGTCAGCCACAAAAATTGGAACTTCTCTGTTATTTGCTGGATTGATAGCTTTAATTCCTCTTAATTCAATACCGATTTTCTCTTTTTCTTCACTGGCTCTTTCTTTTTCTATTTTCTTTTTTGATTCTTCAATATAAGCTTTAACAAATCTATAATTTTCAATTTTGTCCTTTAATTGTTCAATTAAAGGATGTTCGGGAGACAACACTAAATAAGTGCAGCCAAATAAAGTATCTGACCTGGTAGTAAAAACATCAATTGAAAATTGTCTCCCTTCGGGAGATCTCTGTCCCTTCGGGACATTTCCCATAGGGAGACCGTAGGGAGAAATTTTGAATTCTATCTCTATCCCCTCGCTTTTACCTATCCATTCTTTTTGGGCAATTTTTACTCTTTCAGGATAATCAACCAGCTCCAAATCTTGAATTAATCTTTCAGCGTATTTAGTTATTTTCAACATCCATTGTTCTTTTTCTCGTCTGACTACTTTCTCTCCGCAACGCTCACATTTGCCATTAATTACCTCTTCGTTAGCCAGACCAATTTTACAGGTCGGGCACCAGTTAATAGGCATTTTTGTCTTGTAAGCCAAACCATTTTTGAAAAGCTGCAAAAATATCCATTGAGTCCATTTATAATAAGCAGGGTCAGTGGTATTAATTTCTCTACTCCAATCAAAAGAAAGACCCAGACCTTTCTGCTGGCGCTTAAAATAAGCCGTGTTTTTTCTGGTAACAATTCTGGGATGAATTCCGGTTTTAATGGCGTAATTTTCCGTAGGAAGGCCAAAAGCATCCCAGCCCATTGGAAACAAAACATTAAAACCTTCCATCCTTCTTTTCCTCGCCACAACATCTAAACCAATATAGCTCCGGCAATGACCGACATGAAGCCCTTCTCCTGAAGGATAGGGAAATTCAACTAAAAGATAATATTTTGGCTTTTTTGATTTATCTTTTGCCTGGAAAACCTCTTCTTTTTCCCACTCTTTTTGCCACTTTTTCTCAATTTGTTGGGGTTTATATTTATCCATACTCTAATTTTTTATCATAACATAAAAACAAAAAATTCGCCAAAATAACGAACTAAAATCTGCCCGAGACCGGTCCTTGATTAGATTTTAAATAGGTTCTTTGCGTTGATAGTAGTAGTTTCAGCTACTTTTTGATAATCCAAATTTTTTATTCTGGCAATGTCTTCGGCAATGTATTTAACGAAAATGGGCTCGTTGCGGTCAATTCCGGCTTGGGGCAGGGTTAAATAAGGACAATCGGTTTCGATTAAAATTCTTTCAAGAGGAGTTTTTTCAATTACTTCTTTCAAATTCAGTTTGTAAATTATTCCGTTGAATCCCAAATAAAGTCCTATATCTAAATACTGCCTTGCCTGTTGCCAATTTCCGGTGAAACAATGGATTACCCCGCGAATCTGATTACTTTTTAAAACCTCCAGCAAATCCTCGTGCGCCTTTCGGCAGTGAAAAATCACGGGCAGATTTAATTCCTTGGCTAAACTAAACTGCTCTAATAAAACTTCTTTTTGTTTTTCTTTGAATAATCCATACTCTTTATAATAATCAAGTCCGATCTCTCCAATTGCTACTACTTTATCTGAACGAGCCAATTTTTTGTATTTTTCTTTATCAACCCCGTTAGAAATGGAATTTCTAACGGGGTCAAATTCTTCTTTATTAGAATGAATTGGATGCAACCCAATCGCCGCATAAACGCCTTTTCCATATTTCTCAGCAATCTCAACCGCTTTTTTGCTTGTTTCATATTTTGACCCGACATTTATAAACCAAACATTTTCTGTCAAACAATGCTCTATTACTTTATCTAAATCGTTCTTAAACGCCTCAAAATTAAGATGAGCATGGGTATCAATTAACATCTTGGGAATAAGGGTTTGGTTGTTCTTTTTTTAATTTTTTCTGAGGTTTCCGGTAAAAATGGCTCAAGCAACCCAGCTATATTATCTAAAACAACTAATAAATCACTGATAACTTTTTTGTCTTTGCTCTGCCAGGGCTTTTTTTCTTCAATGTATTTATCACAAAAACTAATCAATTCCCAAATTGATTTTAACGTTTCGTTAAATTTGAACTCATCTAATGCTTTTCTATAATTTTTCTGGGTTTTATTTATAATTTTTTGGAAATCGGGATTTGAAAATTTATTGGAAATTGAAAATTGTAAATTGAAAATTTCAGCTAATTTCTGCACCCTAGCAACCAAGTTTCCAATTCCATCTGCCAAGTCAGAATTATATCTTTGTTCAAATTTCTCATAAGTAAAATCTCCGTCTTCAGTAGAAGGAATCTCCCGCAAAAGATAATATCTGACCGCATCTGTCCCGTATTTTTCAACCAACTTAAAAGGATCAATCACATTTCCCAATGATTTTGACATTTTTTGGCCGGCAACAGTAATAAACCCATGAATAAATATGGTTTTTGGCAAAGGCAATCCTAAAGACAAAAGCATGCCGGGCCAAATTAAAGCATGGAATTTTAATATGTCTTTGCCAATACAATGAACATCAGCTGGCCAATATTTTTTGAAATTTTTGCCGTTTTCATAACCAAGAGCCGAAATATAGTTTGGGAGAGCATCTGTCCAAACATAGATTGTTTGAGAAAAATCATCTGGTACCGGTATTCCCCATTCTAATTTTTCTTTTGATCTGGAAAAACTTATATCCCCTATCCCTTGTTTAATAAAACCTAAAACTTCATTTTTTCTGGTCTCAGGAATAATTTTTAGTTCACCTTTTTTTATTAGCTCTCCAATTTTATTTGAATATTTAGAGAGGCGAAAAAAATAATTTTCCTCTTCAACTAATTCTGGTCTTTTTTTATGATTTGGGCATTTCCCATCCACTAAATCTTTTTCAGTAATAAAGGCCTCGCAACCAGAACAATAAAATCCTCTATACTTCTTTTTGTAAATATCGCCATTCTCTTTTAATTTCAGCCAAATTTTTCTAACAGCCGGCCAATGTCTTTTTTTATCAGTGGTTCTAATAAAATCATCCCAAGATAAATTTAAAATCTTTTTTAATTCTTTAACTCTTTCCGAAATTTCATCAACAAAATCTTTTGGCTCTTTTCCTGCTTCTTTTGCCGCTTTGGCGATTTTAATTCCATGCTCGTCTGTTCCTGTTAAGAAAAAAACATCTTCTCCTAAAAACCGGTGATAACGAGCTAAAGCATCGGCTTGAACCGACTCTAAGGCAAATCCTATATGGGAAAAGGCATTAGCATAAACTATACTAGTTGTAATATAAAACTTTTTCATAAGTTTGAAGGTTTTTTTACTCTATCATATTGACAAAATTTTTTAAAGGGACTATTATAAAATAATGACTCAAGAAGTCGCAGAAAAACTTAATCGAGAGGTTTCCAATCTAAAAAGGGAAATGGGGATGCTCCGTTCTTTTGTTATTGGAGTTTTAGCCAGAGATCAAGAGGAAGAATATCAACCAGAATTTGTTAAAAAAATCCTACAACTCTCCAAAAAGAAAGCAGAATTTATTTTTAAAGACACCAAGAGTTTTCTCGCCCAGATTCAAAAAAGTTCATGATCTCGTTAATTTATAGTAAGGGTTTTCTTAAATCAGCCAGAAGACTTCCTAAAAACCTTCAAGAGAAATTAGCTCAACAATTAGAACTTCTCCAACAAAACCCTTTCCATCCTTTTTTACATACTAAACTCTTAACTGGTCCCCTAGTTGGTTTCTAGTCATTTAGAATTACTCGCGATTGGCGAATAATTTTTCAATTTAAAAAACCCTGAAGTTATAAGGCTTATTGTGATAGGTCATCGTAAAGATATTTATAAGTAATGAATGTTTCTATTATGTAGAGCTTGGAGTTGTTGTTTGTTTTCATCGAGAAGTTTTTGTAAAAGGAAGTTTAGAAAGCTTGCCCAGACGTACTATTTTCGTGGATGGCTTTCGGGTATATTGGGAATGTTTACCGCGAAAGGATAGAATACCGCTCCTTCGACGTGGCATTTTCCGTGTATCTATCCAGGGCATTATTGACGAAGACGAAATTCCAATAGCAAGTTTAGAAGGAGAATACTTTCTCCGTCGTAGTGTTCTTAACATCGTAGGAAATTGAGGTCGCATAGCCGATAAAAAAATGGCCTGTTCGGGAAATGAACAGGCCTGTTTTTTTTGTGAGATTAGTTAATTTATACCGTTACGGTGTGGCGGTCGCGCCGGCGCTGTAAAAATTCTTTGAGGAATTCAAATAATATCCCGAATAAAGGAATAGCTAAAATAGCACCTAATAACCCCCAAAGATGACCGCCGACTACCAAAGAAATTAAAACCAGGGCCGGGGGCAAACCAACGAATTTTTTCATCAAAATTGGAGATAAAATACTATTTTCTATCTGTTGAATTAAAGTGAAGGCGATTAAAACCAAAATTCCTTTTAATGGTTCTGTTGGAAAAATTATAAAAAATAGAATAACCCCTGTTAAAATGGGTCCGATATAAGGAATAAAATTAAACACGCCGGCGAAAAGAGCCAAAGTAAAAGGATACTCTATGCCAAAAAGAAGAAAAGCGACATAAGAAGCCAGGCCAACAAATATACAAGCTAAAATTCTGACGCCAAACCAGCCAGCTACCTTCTTTTAGCATCTTGCCCAAACATCCAAAACCTGGACTTCGTATTTTTTAGGGGAAAGAAGAAGTAAAGTTTTTTCAATCGCCCTCTCCTCCAAAGAAAGAAAAATAGCCGTAATAACAACAAATATGGTTGTGAAAACTCCGCCGAAAATAGTAAATAAAACATTAAAAATATTCTCTGCCATTTTTTCCAGAGTATCGCCCAAAATTCTAAGAAAACTTTCAATATTCTCAAATGCCTGAAAGCCGAGTCCTCGCAATAATGGGGAGATTTTTTCAAAATATTGAGGAAAGACCTCTAAAAATGTTTTAATTTCGGAGACAAAAAGAGGAACCACTAAATAAATTAATAAACTTAATATTCCAAAAACGCCAACATAAATTAAAACTATTGATAAGCCCCGGGGAATCTTTTTTCTCTGAAAGAAATTAATAGCTGGATTAAATAGAACTGAAATTATCAAGGCAAAAACAAACCAAATCAGAATTTCTCTGATTGAGAAAAGGATATAAAAAATAAGCACGGCAACAGAAATTTTCAAAATGGTCCGCCAGGAAATATCTAAAATTTTTTCTTCGTTCATAGTGTAAGGAACTCGGTTCCCTTTAAAAGGAACCGAGTTCCTTCTTAAATTTTAAGTAATTTTTCAAACTTCTCTTTATCGTTAAATGGGCCGATTAAAGCTAAATTTAATTTTTGGGGCTGAAAAATGTCTTGAGCAACCTCTAGAATGTCTTTGGCCTTTACTTTGTCTATTTTACCATAAATTTCTTCCGGAGTTAAAATCTTGTTTTCAAGAAGTTCTTGAAATCCGTAAAAAGAAGAAAGAACATCTGAGGCCTCAAAACTTAAAGCCATTTTTCCTTTAATATAGTCCTTGGCTTTTTTCAATTCTTCTGCTGGAATTTTCTTTTGAGAAATTTCTTTATATTCTTTTAAAATTGTTGTAATGGCTTTTTCAATATTTTTATTATCAATACCTGCTTGGGTAACCAAGAAACCGGTATCAGTATCAGCTGAAACATCGGTTGTAATATAATAGGCCAATCCCAATCTCTCCCTTACCTTGATAAACAATCGGGAACTCATCATTCCTCCTAAAATTATGCCCAAAATCTCTTGGGTATATTTTTGAGGATGAAAAAGATTATAGGCTCTTACCCCTAAACAAATATGGGTTTGGTCAGTTTCTTTCTTTTTCAAAATACATTCGGGCTTAGTTTGTCTTTCAAAAACTTTGTGTTTTTTTTGAGGGTCTTTACTTTTTATTTTTAGAAATTGTCTTTTAATCTTACCGATTGTCTGAGAATCTTTAAACCTCCCTGCTGCACAAATAATCGTATTTGAGGAAATATATTGATTTTTCAAATAATCAAGCAGTTTCTCCCGGGCAATAGCCGTTACGCTTTCTTTTGTCCCGGCAATATTCCAACCAGCCGGTTGATCTCCATAAAGAAGTTTCTTCCATAAAATTTGGACATAAGTCATCGGATTATCATAATACATATTAATTTCTTCAAGAATTACTCCTTTCTCTCTTTCAATTTCTGCTGTCTCTAATTTAGAATTTAAAAAAATATCAGAAACCCAATCTATCGCCAAATCTAAATGATTTTTATCAACTTTGGCAAAAAAACCCGTATATTCTTCGCCGGTAAAAGCATTATAAATTCCACCGACCCTATCTAAGGTTTCCGCAATTGCTATAGTATTGGGACGTTTTTTTGTCCCTTTAAAAAACATGTGTTCCAGAAAATGAGAAATGCCGTTTATTTCTTTTGTCTCGCATTTTGAGCCCGTTTTTACTAAAACCAAAATCGTCACCGCTTGGGTGTTTTTTTGGGGAACCGTAATAATCCTTAATCCATTTTTAAGAGTAGTTTTTTCAAACATCTAGTTTTTCTTTTAAGAAAGGAATTAAATCTTTGATTTTTATTCTTTTTTGAGTCATTGTATCGCGGTAACGGATGGTTAAATCATCTTTTTCTAAACTTTCAAAATCTATGGTTAAACAGAAAATCGTACCAACCTCGTCTTGACGCCGGTATCTCCTACCAATCGAACCAACCTCATCATATTGACACATAAAATATGACTTTAACGTCTGATAAACTTCTTTTGCTTTTTGAACTAATTCTGGTTTATTTTTTACTAAAGGCAAAACAGCAACTTTTATCGGGGCTAAAGATTTATGAAACTTCAGCATGGTTTCCACTTCTTTTGTTGCTTTAGTAGTTTTAGTTCTACCGCCGCTTACTTCTGTATAAGTATCGCACAAAAAAGCAAACAAGCTTCTATCAGCCCCAGCCGATGTTTCTATAATGTATGGAAAGAATCCTTCATATTTCAAATCTTCTCCTGAATACTTTGAATGGTTTGACAAATCCCAATCTCCCCTGTTATGAACTCCTTCTATTTCTTTCCAGCCGAAAGGAAATTTATACTCAATATCAACAACTCTTTTAGCATAATGAGCAAGCTCTTTTTTAGGAACTTCGTAGGTTCTTAAATTCTCTTTTTTAATCCCTAATTTCAAATACCAATTTAGCCGTTCTTTTAGCCAATAATCGAAAAATTTATCGGCCTCATCTGGCCGGCAAAACCACTGAAGTTCCATTTGCTCAAATTCCCGGGTTCTATAAATAAAATCCTTAGGCGTAATCTCGTTTCTAAATGCCTTGCCGATTTGGGCTATGCCAAAAGGAATTTTAAGACGCATTGTTTGTAAGATATTTTTAAAATTAACATAGATCCCCTGGCAGGTCTCAGCGCGCAAATAAGTTACGGCTGCTTCATCTTCAACTGGCCCCACAAATGTTTTCATCATCAAGTTAAATTTTTTGGGCTTTGTTAGTTCTCCGTCACAATCTGGACAATTTTTCCCCCTTCGGGGGATCTCCCGAAGGGAGAAATTTTTAATTTCGTCAATGCGAAATCTTTTATGGCATTTTTTACACTCCACCAGTTCATCGGCAAAACCGGCAGTCAAATGACCTGATGCCTGCCAAACCTTCGGACTCATTAAAATCGCTGCGTCCAAACCAACAATATCGTTCTGATTTTTGAGCATTTCATCCCACCAGGCTTTTTTAATATTATTTTTCATTTCAACTCCCAAAGGCCCAAAATCATAACAAGAACCAAACCCGCCATAAATCTCGGAGGAGGGAAAAATAAACCCCCTTCTCTTTGTTAAAGACACAATTTTCTCCATCAAGTTTTCCATTCTTTTATATTACCTAATTTTCCCAAAAATAAAAAGGGCCGACCATTCTTCGGCCCCTATTTTTACAATACTCATTGAGTATTGTAGAGTTTTTTTTGGGCACTATCCAAAAATCTACATCGTTTAGCTTCACTAAGCTTTTCTACCCATTTTTTTGTTTTTGGCCCGGCGGTTTCAAGGTTATAAAAAACCCTGGCTACTCTTACTTCGCCTGAAGTAAGTCCAGCCAGCCCTATAGTTTTTTCAGTAATTTCCATCTTTAAAACCCTTTCATTGAATGATTAGTTTTCTGTTTCTATTAATAAAATGCTTGCATTTTCTAAAATCTCCAAAACAGAATTTTTGAGACCATACTTCGCTCCTTTTCTTTTTTAAAGAATATTAAGAACTGAAATTATATTAGCATTCTCTAAAAAATTGTCAAATCAGTGCTTTATCGAATCTGCTTTTCCTTCAATGAACATCTCTGTCCATTGGTCTTCGCCCGTAATTATTGCCTCTCCAATTATATCAACGACTTCCCCTGTCAAAACAAGCTGGAAAGAAATATTTGGCGCTTCGTTCAAAATCCCTGTGCCCGCCTCCATATCTCCAACCATCCAAATAATCTCTCTGCTTTGGCTGTCAAAAGCAAACTTTGATTTTTCTTGCTCCGGAGAAATTTTCCCGGTTAACTGAACATTTTGAGGCAAAACCGTCCTTATTTTTACATTTTTAACATCGTTAAAGTAATTTTTTGCTTGCCAAGTTATAGTATAAATTCCATCTTCGGAAAAACCTTCCTGTTTTATTATAAGTTTTGAATTTACTTTTGTTTCAAATTCCTCTTTTGCCTGAGAAATTAAAACCGTATTTTTTAAAATAGCATTTTTTTCTTGAGAACTGGCTATTTGCCAGTCATCTCTTAAATTGAGCCAAAACTCAACCTTGCCTTCTTCTCCCTGGCCCAAAAATCCTAACTTTGGCACCTCCCGCCAATCCCAAATTATAGAATTATCACCCTGATTAAATTGGCCTGTCTCGCTTTTTATGGTCTCAAAATCAAATGCCTTACCATTTAACTTTATCACTAAAAACAAGTCCCTGAATACTTCTTCTCCAATATTCCTGAAATAAATCTCATAATGAAGTAAATCGCCGGGAAAGGCTATGTATTGATTTTGGCTGTTTATTGTTTGAAAAATGGAAAAACGGGGTTCGGCAATCTCCGCCCCTTTGGTTATTTGTTTTAATAAAACAAAATTATCTTCGAACCAAATTCCCAGCTCGGCTCGGAAAATTTTATTTTCTCCAAGTTCACCAAATAACTTTCCTCTAATTTCAACCCTACCGCCTTCTGCCTTATTTAAAATAGGAATCTCCCATTCTGTCTTTTCTAAAACCGAAGGTTTGCTTTTTATAAACTCAAAACCAGAAGGATATTCAACTTTTATCCCTAAATCAAAAAGTGACTCATCCAAACTGGAATAATAATTCAAAGAAAAATCAAACTCCCTGCCTGATTCTATTCTAGAGGGCAAGTCAAAATCAAAAGTCAAGGGAATAGATTGGATTTTGGTGGTAAAAGTTGTAGAGGATTCGTAGCGGGCTTGAAGATTTTTAGGCTGATAATTCAACCAAGCCTTAACGGTTTTCAACTCACCTTCTTTACCGAAGAGCCGACCCTTGAATTTAAAGGTTTTCTCTTCGCCGGGATAAATATCTCCTAATTCCTCTGGTCCTATTTCTTGCCTCCTGGAAAAACCTTCTTCCCCGCCGGCTTCGCCCGGCGAGGCGAGTAATAAGGTATGCTCTGGAAATTCAAAAATAAGACGAGGTTCTTCTAGCCGAACATTGCCGTTGTTTTTATATTTCACAGCATACTCAACTTCTTCTGATATGCCGGCTGTCTCCGAACCCAAAATCTCCAATTTCAAAATCTCTTTTGAATAAGGATTCCTCTGCCAATACCAAAAACCAGCTACACTTAAAGCAATTCCTAAAATAATAAT
>Ga0066637_10002856_pt1 | contig 11563 bp, 11 predicted proteins | sample CryGeyCG2014_020_FD_62737 | JGI IMG/M metagenome (GOLD analysis project Ga0066637, IMG submission 62737) | Groundwater microbial communities from aquifer - Crystal Geyser CG08_land_8/20/14_0.20 | ecosystem: Environmental > Aquatic > Deep subsurface > Groundwater | place: USA: Utah: Grand County...
GCATGACTGGCGGGTTATTACCTCGCACTTTATCGGTTGGTGGTTGTCAAATACCACCTTCATGAAGAAGCACCCGCAATTTACAGTCGATCACGAGATTCACATCACCTATGACTTGAACCAGTCAGAGGTGGTGACCAGTCTCGTGGACGCGGCCTGGGTGTTTGCGAAAAGTATGGGGGAGCAATTCCAGGACCCCGACTGGCAGAGGCAGGTTACTCTGCAGGTCGCGGTCATGCTTCTCGGCGACCTGCGGTTTCTGGAGGCCCGCGGTCGCACCAACTACGCAATTCCGCTCTTGGGCGAGGGCCTGCGGCTCATCGCCTCCCTTCTATAGTTCTTTCTTGCGCGGTTCAGCGCAAAAATCAAGGAGGAAAAACCCGGCTCATCAGGCCGGGTCTTCCATATCACATTATTTAATTTTTATAATTTCACCAAGAAGTTTTTTGTTGCAAGCGATAATGCTGAAAATGTCTTTATTTAATTCCGGCGCATTCTTTTTGTTGTAGCGATTTATCATTTTTCCGCCCGCTTCTTCCAAAATCAACTTAACGGCGGCAATATCCAAAAATGTTGTTTCCATGGCGCAGAAATCAAGATCGCCTTTGGCCACATGGCAGATTTCAAAAACCGTGGAGCTTAGATAGCGCATCTTTTTTACTCGGCGGGCGAAAGCGGAAAAGTTTTTCAGCCCGTTTTTTAGATACTGCCTGTTTTTAGACCAATAACCAATAGAGCAAACAGAGTTTTTCAACGCGTCAGTGCGTGAAACATGGATTTTTTTGTTATTACAAAACGCTCCTTTATTTTTTTGCGCGTAAAACAATTCTTTGGTTTTGGGTATATATACTACTCCCAGAATCGGCTTGTTGTCGCGCAAAAGGGCGATGGAGACAGAGAACAGGGGAATATTGAAAACAAAATTGCTAGTGCCGTCCAGCGGATCCACCACCCAAAGATATTTTTTAGCGGCATTTTTCCGACCGCTTTCTTCGCCCCAAAAACTATGCTCTGGAAATTTGCCGAGAATAATCTTTTTAATTTTTTCTTCCGCTTCCTTGTCAGCTTTGGTGACAAAGTCGGTTCTATTTTTGTTTTTTGATTGAAATGACTCTAAATGGCCGAAATGTTTATTTAAAACTTTGCCGGCAGACAGCGCGGCTTTAATGGCGGTTTTGAGCATAGGTTTTATTAAGGTTTATAGGCGTATTTTAGTCTAATTTTTATTTAAAGTAAAGCAGGTATTTACTTATCCACAACTTATGTAGAAGTATATTTGACCGCAGTAGATACAAATAAAAGGTTACCCAAATCACCTTACTAATTCCGGTATCCCACAGTGTTTTTGATCACCATGGTAACCGATTTAGTATCTACCCGATAGGTTTCGGTAACCGTTATTTGTATCTACAACAGGAGGTAAAAGTGTCAAAAACCGCCCTCAAGGGCGGACAAGATCGAACGAAGAAGCCGAGGACTGGGGGACCTCGGCTTCATTATTTAGTTCATTATTTAGGAAGTAAATTTATTTGTTTTTTAATTGTTGAATTAATTTTGTATAGTCATCATCTTTTTCTTGCCATTTACCAAGAATTGGTTCCATATAATCTAGAAATTGTTGGGTTGGCAAGAGTTTTTCTTTATTAAAATATTTTTCTGGCAAGGTTTTATATTTTTTATATCCCACGACTTCTTGCAAGCTGATATTGTCAATATCTAAATCAGAAATATTTTCATTTTTTCTAATAATACAGGCCATTTGTCCATATTGTTTTTGTTTTAAAAGTTCAACAGCTTTTTCCCCGAGAGCAATGGCCATATTTCTATCCAGATCAGTAGGATCATCTGATTCCATATAATTGCCAGGATAAAGGGCTTTAGTGTCAATATTCAGTTTTTCTTTTATATACTTTCGTAAACCCATGGCAATATATTCCTGGCGCTGGTGACCAAATTGTTCACCAACCTGTTTGTCTTGTCCAACTTCAATTGCTTTATCAAATTTAACTTCTTGTCCAACTACGACTAGAGCGTAATTACCATTTTTTTCATAACATTCACTAATTAGCTCTAAAGTTTTATCTACACTTATTTCCCATTCCGGTGGGAGAATAACATCAGCCTGTCCATAAATAGCTGAACAAGCTAACCAACCTGCATGCATGCCAGGAGATTCAATGACAAAAATGCGCGACAGGGCATAAGCAGCATCTTCTTTTATTTGTCGACAAAAATCAGCTAAATAATGGGCAGCTGAAGGAAAACCAGGCGTAAAATATGTTCCAGACAGATCATTATCAACTGTTTTGGGAATACCAACAATGGGTAAACCTGCTTCAGCTAATTTTTTGGCAGCTCCCAAAGTATCATCACCACCAATCGCGATTATACCATCAAGATTTAATTTTTTGATTTTTTCTTTAACTATAGACACACCATCTTCAAGATTAAAAGGATTTGTACGAGAAGAACGTAAAATAGTACCTCCGCGTTGTTTTAGAGGTTCTATATCAACATCATCTAATGAGACTTGGTGGTCATTAGGTAGTAGGGAAGCCCAGCCATAGAGTCCACCTAGGACTTGCCAGCCTTTATTATGGGCAGATTTAACTACCCCATAGATAGTAGGATTAAGGGCAGGGGCTAGCCCACCACCAGTAAAAACAAGAATTTTAGGCATAGAATTAAAGAAATAGGTTAATTTAAGCATATTTTAACATACAAAATTTAATTTGTCGAGAACCAAAATAAGGGAAATTTTGAGTTATCCACAAAAACTGTTGATAAAAAATTGACAATATGTTACCATATATTATACTTATTTTAGCTAAAATATGCAATTAGAACTACTTAAGAAACTAAATTTTTCTGACAAAATGGCCAAAGTATATTTGGCTCTATTAAGTTTAGGTCCTAGTTCAGTGCGTAAATTAGCTCAAATTGTAGATTTGAATCGGGGTACAGTCTATGATATCCTCAAAGAACTACAAGATAGAGGAGTAATTAGTTTTTATAAGGAAGCTACTAAACAGTATTTTGTGGCTGAAAATCCAGAAAAACTACGAGATTTAGTACACAAACAAGAAAAAGACTTACAAACAGTAGAGAGTGAACTGGATAAGATTATTCCTGAACTAAAAGCTTTGCATGATAAAGGTGATAACAGACCAGTGGCACGTTATTATCATAAAGATGAACTTAATAAAATTTTAGAAGATGTTTTACAGAGCTGTGAAGATAGTGTTGACAAATTATATTATATTTATTCTGCTGAGGGTGTACGTGAGTATTTGTATAAGAGTTTTCAAACTTTTTCTGATGTGCGTATTGCCAAAGGCATAAAAGTCAAAGTTATTGCTATTGGCGAAGGCGGTGAATTGCGCGGTCTAGATGAGCGTAAGTGGTTGAAGAAAGAGAATAAAACTCCAACTTATATAATTATTTATCCCGGCAAGACAGCCTATATTTCTTTAGATGCTAAAACAGAACCAATGGGGGTAGTGATTGAGAATCAGGGTGTTTATGAAATACAAAAAAATATTTTTGAACAACTTTGGAGTAATTTATAATTTTAAATATAAATTTATAATATGTGTGGAATCGTCGGTTATTTAGGCAAGCGTGATGCTTTGTCCGTACTAATAAATGGATTACACCGTTTGGAATATCGTGGTTATGATAGTGCCGGGGTAGCTATTTTAAATAGTGATAAAAAAATTAAGCGCAGTCGGGCGGTAGGGAAGATTGAGAATTTGGTTGAAAAAGTGAAAATGGAAGTTTTTGATGGGACAGTTGGTATAGCCCATACCCGTTGGGCTACTCATGGCGGGGTTAGTGAAGAAAATGCTCATCCTCATTTGGATTGTAGTGGTAATTTGGTTTTAGTACATAATGGTATTATTGAGAATTTTCGTGAGTTAAGAAGTAAATTAGAAGGTAAACATGAGTTTAAGACACAAACTGATTCGGAAATTTTGGTTCATTTAGTAGAAGAACATTATGCGGGTGATTTACGCAAGGCAGTCGAGACGGCTTTGGCCCATGTGCGTGGCACTTATGGTTTGGCCGTAATGCATAGTGATCATCCTAATATTTTAGTGGCTGCTAGGCTAGGGTCGCCATTAGTGATTGGCATGGGCGAGGATGAATATTTTATTGCCTCTGATGCCACCCCAATGTTGCCCTACACGAAAAATGTTGTCTTTTTAAACGATGGTGAAGTGGCAGAATTAACTTTGTCCGGTGTACAAACCTATAATTTAAAAGATGAAGAAATTGAAAAGCATGTGGAAAAAGTTGAATGGGATGAGAATAAAGCGCAATTGAATGGTTATGCACATTTTATGTTGAAAGAAATTTTTGACCAACCCACGGTTTTTAAAGATGCTGTTCGTGGCCGTTATAATATGGAAGAGGGCACAGCTCATTTGGGCGGTTTAAATATGACTGAAGAACAAATGCAGTCAGTAGAGCGTATTATCTTAATTGCTTGTGGTACGGCCTCTTATGCTGCCATGGTGGGCAAGTATGCTTTTGAGCGTCTGGCTGGTATTCCTACAGAAGTTGATGTGGCTTCAGAGTTTCGTTATCGTGATCCAATTATTAATGATAAAACTTTAGTCTTTGCTATTTCGCAGTCAGGTGAAACGGCTGATACATTGGCAGCTGTTAGGGAAGCTAAAAGAAAAGGCGCTTTTGTACGTGGTATTGTAAATGTAGTGGGTTCCACTATTGCCCGAGAAACGGATGGCGGTACCTATATCCATGCTGGTCCAGAGTTAGCTGTGGCTTCCACTAAAGCTTATACCAATATGGTGGCGATTATGCTTTTGTATGCTCTGCAATTTGGCCGTACACGACGTTTGAGTTTGTCTACAGGTCGGCGCATTTTAGGAGCTTTTCAAGAGATGGTGATAAAGATGAATAAAATTTTGCAGCAGAATAAGGAGATAAAGAAGTTAACAGAAAAATATAAAACTTATACGGATTTTTTGTATTTGGGTAGGGGGGTAAACTTTCCAGTGGCTTTAGAAGGCTCGCACAAATTGAAAGAAATTTCCTATATTCACAGCGAAGCCTACCCAGCAGGGGAGATGAAACATGGAGTTAATGCTCTTTTGTCTCCAGATTTTCCTGTGTTTGCTATTATGACAAAAAATCAGCTTTATGAAAAAATGTGGAGTAATATTGAAGAGGTTAAGGCTAGAAAATCGCCAATTATTCTAATTGCTACAGAAGGTGATGACAAGGCTAGAGATTTGACTGATGATATTATTTATGTACCAGATACTATGGAATTATTAGAACCATTAATAAACACTATCCCTTTGCAACTTTTTGCTTATCATATGGCTGTCTTATTAGATAAAGACGTTGATCGACCGCGTAATTTAGCTAAATCCGTAACTGTAGAATAATATGAGTGGTTTTAAAGCCATAATTTTTGATATGGATGGAGTGCTGGTAGATGATTTTGAGCCTTGGCTTAAATTTGATAAATCTTTTTTGCAACAGTTTGGTTTAGTCCCGGATGCTGAGTATCAGGTTTTTGTCAATGGACGGAGTCAAGAAGAAGTAGCCAGTTGGTTGAAGAAAAAATATAAGATAAAAGAAAGTTTAGAAGAGATTTGGCAATCGAAAATGAATTATATAAAAAAGGTTTATGAGATTGAAGCTAAGCCGATGGTGGGTATTGAAAATTTGTTAGAAAAAATAAAAGGAAATGGCCTTAGAATTGCCTTATGTTTGGCTGCCAAAATGTGGATGATAGAAACAGTGTTGGATCGTTTTGGCTGGCATAAGTATTTTGAAGCGGTGGTTTCTTCTGACCATGTTAGTTATAGAGGCAAACCAAATCCAGAAATTTATTTATATACCGCCAAACTGCTGGGTATTGACCCAGTAGATTGCGTGGTGGTGGAAGATGCGGAAAATGGGGTAGCAGCGGCCAATAGTGCTGGCATGAAATGTATTGGCTTCAAAGATTCAAGATTCCAATTGTTTGATGATTTGTCAAAGGCGGATTTGATAGTAAATAGTTTGGAAGATGAAAAAATACTTAAGTTTTTGAATATATAAATATGAAGAAAAAAATTGTCGTTATTGGCGGGGGTAATGGTAGTGCCCTATCCATCTGTGCTTTTAAGGAATATTTAGATTTGTTTGAAATTAATGCTGTAGTTTCCATGAGTGACTCAGGAGGTTCTTCCGGGCGTTTGCGTAAAGAATTTATTACTTTGCCAGCAGGTGATATTATGCGGGCAATTTTAGCCATGTCGCCCTATGATTATCAAACCTTAAAAAAGATATTTCATAAAAATAGATTCACCGTGGCTGGCAAATTAGCTGATCATAATTTGGGCAATCTATTTTTAGTTTTAGCAGAAAAATATAGCGGTGACTATATGTTAGCTATTAAGGCCCTAGAACAAGCTTTGGAAGCCTGTGGCCAAGTTTATCCTGTGACTTTAGAGCAGACTGATTTAGTAGTAGAGTTAAGTAATGGGGATATAATAGAGGGTGAACATGAAATTGATCGGCCGCATTATGGTAAGAATCTTAAAATTCAAAAAGCTTGGTTGGAGCCGGCCGGACAGATTTATCCAGAAGCTCAAAAAGCTATTATCGAGGCGGATTATTTAATCATTGGTCCGGGTAGTTTTTATTCGAGCCTGGTGGCCACTCTTTTACCTGTTGGTGTAAAAGAGGCAATTAGCAAGTCATTGGCTAAAATTATATATATTTCTGGCAATGCGCGGGAAATAGAGGGTGAAACTGGACCGGAAAAATTAAGCGAGTTTATTAGTACTTTAGAAAAACATCTACCCCGCAAAATTGATTTGGTGGTATATAATGCCCATGAGCTAAATACTGAGGAAAAGAGATATTATGAACAGCGTAAGTGGGCACATGTGCCTTGTGATGATGAGAATTTGGCAGAGTATAATGTAATTAAGGTAGATTATGAAAAAGAGGGTGGTGGTTTAGCCCCAGAAAAATTGGGTAAAATTTTGTTTCAATTAAAAATTTAATATGGAAATTAAACAAACAGACTTAAGAGCCAAGGCCATCAAATTTGAAGTTCAAGATGGAAATAAAATAGCTGGTCGGGCTTATTTATATTTAATATATAATGATTTGGGTGAAGGCCACTATGGTTTGCTTGAGGATGTCTTTGTTGAAGAAAAATATCGTGGTCAAGGTGTGGGCAATCAATTATTAACAACAGTTATAGCAACGGCCAAGAAACTTGATTGTTATAAACTAATTGGCACTAGTCGTTATTCTCGTCCTCAAGTGCATGCTTGGTATGAAAGACTGGGCTTTAGAGATTATGGCAAAGAATTTAGAATGGATTTTTAATAATATGAATCTCTACGAATTTGAAGGTCGACAATTATTTACCAAATATGGCATGAAAGTGCCTAAAGGTGTTGTTATACGCCGTGGTGATGAGATTAGGCAGGCCTATGAAGATTTAGGAGTTGGTGAAGTCGTAGTAAAAGCCCAGGTGTTGTCTGGTAAACGTGGTAAAAATCAAGGTATTCAATTTTGTTCATCTCGGGAAGAAGTTGTTAGAGCCATTGATGAATTATTTAATAGACAAATTCGTAAGCAATATGTGGCTGCGGTTTTACTTACTGAAAAAATAAATATTGCTGAAGAACATTATTTATCTATCACTTATGATACAAACGCTAAACAACCTGTTTTAATATATAGTTCAGCTGGGGGTATGGATATAGAGGATGTTTCTGGAGAAAAAATTCAAAAATATTTATTAGATATTAGACAAGAAAAGATTAAGTTGAATATTCCTTATGCCCAAGAATTATGGCAGTGTTTTTTAAATGAAGATGTTCGTTTAGTGGAGATAAATCCTTTGGTTAAGACTATTAGTGATGAATGGTTGGCTATTGATGCCAAAGTGGCTATTGATGAAGATGCTGGTTTTCGTCATGAAGAATGGAATTTTGAAGCTCGTACGATGATGGGACGTCTGGCTACTGATCGGGAAATTGCTGTAAAAAAGATTGATGTTGGTGAAAAATATTATCAGGGCACAGCTGGCAAATATATTGAAATGGAAGGAGATATCGCAGTACTTTTTCCGGCGGCGGAGCTAGTATCGCCAATATGGATGCTTTAATTCAAGCTGGACTTAAGCCAGCTAATTATACTGAGTATTCTGGTAATCCTCCACGAGAAAAAGTTTATCAATTAACCAAAATAGTTTTATCCAAGCCTGGTTTAAAGGGCCTCTGGATTGTTGGCGGGGTAGCTAATTTTACAGATATTGCCGCCACTTTTGCTGGCATTGTTGATGCCTTAAATGAAATCAAGCCTAATTATCCAATTGTTGTACGTCGGGCCGGACCTAATGAAGTAGAAGGTAAGGAAATAATGGAAGAATGTGCGAAACAAAATAATTTAAAGATGAAATATTTTGGGAAAGAAACAAGTATGAGTGAAACGGCAGAGTTCTTAGCTCAAATGATTAAATAATATGTCAATTCTAATAACAAAAAATACCAAAGTCCTTATCCAAGGCATGACTGGTAAAGAAGGCCAAAAGGCAGCCCGGGCCATGTTGGAATATGGTACAGAAGTTTTAGCTGGTGTGACACCAAAAAAAGGTGGCCAAGCAGTGGAAGGTAAACCAATTTTTGATACAGTGAGAGAGGCTAAAGAAAATTTTTTTGAAATTAATACTACAGCCATCTATGTTCCACCATTTGCGGCTAAAGGAGCAATTTTAGAGGCCATAGAAAATGAGATTCCAGTGATAAATGTGATGACCGAAAGAGTGCCGATAAAAGATACTGCCTATTGTTTAGCTAAAGCCAAAGAAAAAAATATTCAGATTATTGGTCCGAGTTCTTTGGGATATATCAGTCCAGGGGTTGGTCGGGTAGGTGTAGTTGGTGGTCCTTTAGATTTAGCTGAGGAAATTTTTAGACCTGGTAGTATTGGTATAATTTCCCGTTCTGGTGGTATGACCAATGAAGTTTCTTGGCAGGTGCGCAAGGCGGGTTTAGGCCAGAGTACAGCTGTACATGTCGGTGGTGATTTGCTTATGGGCACCACCTATAGTGATATGTTGCGTTTATTTCAAAAGGATGAACAAACCAAAGCTGTGATTATTTTTGGCGAACATGGCGGTTCTTATGAATTTAAAATTGTGGAGTTGATAAAAAACAAAGAGTTTACTAAGCCCTTGGCTATATATATTGGTGGTAAGTTTGCCCAGAGTTTACCTGAAGGCATGAATATTGGTCATGCAGGGGCTATAGTTGAGCGTGGTAAGGGAGCAGTTGAAAAAGAAAAAGCCTTGAAAGAAGTAGGAGTCTTGATTGCCGAGGATTATGAACAATTAGTAGAATTAATTAAACCATATTCTTAATTTTAATATATGCATTGGAAAACCGCAATTAGCCATGTTCAAGATGGCAAGGAGATTATTCGTGGTTATGATCTTAAAGAATTAATCAAGCAAAAGAGCTTTTCTGAAGTTATCTTTTTAGTGCTTAAAGGTGAGTTGCCTAATGAGCAGGAAAATAAAATGATGAATGCTCTATTTACGGCTGCAATAGATCATGGTATTGGCGTGTCTTCAGCTATGACCGCTCGAACAGTTGCTTCCACTGGCAATAGTCTACATACGGCTTTATCAGCTGGTATTTTAGCCATGGGTAAACTGCATGGTAGTGCCATTGAAGGAGCTGCCAAGTTTTTTCAAGAAAATGTTAGTGAAGATAATGTGGCTGATTGGGTAAAAAATTTAAAAGAACAAAAAGTTCGTATTCCCGGTTATGGCCATAAAATATTAGATCATGATCCTCGTAGTGAAGCTTTGTTTGAAGTGGCTAAAGAGACAGGTTTTTATGGTCAGCATTGTCAATTAGCAGAAAAGGTAAGTGAAGAGTTAAATAATTTGGCTTCAAAGAAATTACCCTTGAATGTTGATGGTGCTATGGGGGCAATTATTTCTGATATGGGTTTTGATTGGCAAATGGCTAAAGGTTTTTTTATTATCGGCCGTGTACCAGGTTTAGTGGCTCATATTTATGAAGAATTAATTAGCCAAAATGGTTTGCGACGTTTGGCCGAGGACGAAGCTGAATATGTAGGGCCAGCAGAAAGACAATTATGATTTTTAAAATTTTAGATCTTCATATTCATTCTAAATATTCTCGAGCTTGCTCGAAAGATTTAGAATTAGCCAATATTGCTAAAGCCTGTGAAATACGAGGTATTGATGTAGTAGCTACAGGTGATTTTACCCATCCAGCTTGGTTTAAGAGTATGCAGGAAGAATTGATTGAGGACACATCAGGATTATATAAGCTAAAAGATGGATCTAGTAAAACTAGATTTATCATTGGTACAGAGTTGGCATCCATCAAAAAACATAAAGATAAAACTCGAAGGATTCATCTCTGTATATATTCGCCTAATTTGGAAATTACAGAAAAATTTAATAAAAAGTTAGATTCAGTGGGTTTTAATTTAGGTTCTGATGGCCGGCCAATTTTAGGCATTACCTCTAAAGAGATTTTAGAATTAATGTTAGAAACTGATGAACGTATGGTAATGATTCCAGCTCATGCTTGGACGCCTTGGTTTGGTATTTTTGGTTCCAAGGGCGGTTATGACTCATTAGAAGAAGCTTTTGATGAATTGACATCATATATTAGAGCGATTGAGACCGGCTTGTCCAGTGATCCGCTTATGAATTGGCGCTGGTCAAAATTAGATAAGATTACTTTAGTTTCAAATTCAGATGCACATAGCTGTGCTAAATTGGGTCGGGAAGCTAATGTTATGCAGTTTGAGGATGAGAGTAAAATGACCTATGGTGAGATAATGAGAATTATTCAAGAAGGTGATAAGGGTAAGTTTTTGTATACTATTGAATTTTATCCAGAAGAAGGCAAGTATCATTATGATGGCCATCGTGATTGCAAGTTTGTCTGCACCCCTGAGGAAACTGAGAAATTGAAAAGTATTTGTCCTAAATGTAAAAAGCCATTAGTAATTGGGGTTAGTAATAGAGTTGTGGAGTTATCTGAAAGGAATGAAAAAGAAGCCTTGGAATTCGGAAAGAAAAATAAAGTACCGTACAAAAGTTTAGTGCCTTTGCCAGAAATTTTGGCGAGTATTTTTGAGTGTGGTGTGAATACAAAAAAAGTTAAAGCAGTTTATGATGATTTGATAAAAAAAGTTGGTTCTGAATTTTATATTTTATTAAATTCTTCGTTAGAAGAAATTCAGGCAGCTAGTTCAGGACAAATTGCTACAGCAGTCAATAAAGTGCGTACTGGCGATGTCTGTATTCAACCTGGTTATGATGGCGAATTTGGTGTGGTAAAAGTTTTTAAAGATGATAAAGAACGAAGTGGACCACAACAAGTGACTTTGGAACTAGAATAAAAAAACCGCTGTTTAGGGGCCGTCCCAAAACTCTCGCTAACGCGAGAGTTTTTTGGTTACAAAAAAACAGTCCTTGAAACAAAAAATTTCTATTTCAAGGATTAGAGGACTTTCTTTAGATTGTGAGCCA
>Ga0066637_10002857_pt1 | contig 11559 bp, 10 predicted proteins | sample CryGeyCG2014_020_FD_62737 | JGI IMG/M metagenome (GOLD analysis project Ga0066637, IMG submission 62737) | Groundwater microbial communities from aquifer - Crystal Geyser CG08_land_8/20/14_0.20 | ecosystem: Environmental > Aquatic > Deep subsurface > Groundwater | place: USA: Utah: Grand County...
ATTTTGATTATTTATATAAAAAATTGAAATTATTTGAAGATTATTTTATACTTCCAAAAGCAACTGAAAATTCTGAACCTTCTTGGTTTGGATTCTTATTGACTATAAAAGATAATAAAATTGGTAGGAATAAATTCATAAACTACTTGAATGAAAGAGGGATTAGCACAAGATTATTATTTGGTGGCAATATCATAAAACAACCATACTTTATAAGTAACAATATTAAATATAGGCAGATTGGAGAATTAAAAAATACAAATATCATTATGAATAATGCATTTTGGGTAGGAGTATGTCCAAAGTTAACTGAAGAACATATTGATTATGTTTATAAAACTTTTAAGGAGTATTTTGATAGAAAATGATTATAATATTGGGAGCAGGCATATCTGGCATTTCTGCTGGCTATCACTTAAATTTAAATGGAAGAAAAGCAGTAATTTATGAAAAAAATGATTCTTGGGGAGGATTATGTGACAATTTTAATGTAGGCAAATTTAAATTTGATAACGCTATTCACTTATCTTTTACAGATAATAAAGATGTAAAAGATTTATTTTCTAAATCTACTAATTTCTTTACTTACAAACCAGATGTAACAAGCTATTATAAAGGAACTTGGTTAAAACATCCTTCTCAAAATAATTTATTTCCATTACCAATTGAAGAAAAAATAAAGATAATTAAAAGTTTTATTAATAGAAAAAAAAATATAAACAAAAATATAAAAAATTATGAAGAATGGTTAAGATATCAATATGGAAATTATTTTGCTGAAAATTTTCCAATGAAATATTCAAAAAAATATTGGACAATTGATAGTAAAAAATTAACAATCTGTTGGATTAAGAACAGAATGTACAAACCAATTATTGATGAGGTGTTAAAAGGTGCTATGACAAGTAATACCCCTAACAGTTATTATGCAAATGAGATGAGATACCCAAAAAAAGGAGGGTATAAATCTTTTTTAAATTTTATGGCAAAAAAATGTGATATAAGATTAAACAAAAAAACTATTTTAATTGATACTAAAAAGAAAAAAGTATTTTTTGAAGATGGAAGTTCAACAAGTTACTCTCATTTAATATCAAGTATTCCTTTACCGGAATTAGTGACTATGATTAAAAATGTTCCTAATAATATTATTAAAGCTTCTCAGAATTTATCATGGACTTCTATGGCATTAGTATCTCTAGGGCTTAATAAACCAAATATTCCTAAAAGTTTATGGTTTTATATTTATGATGAAAACTTTTTAGCAAGCAGAGCATATTCTCCAAGTATGAAATCCAAAGATAATGTTCCAAAAGGATGTAGCTCTCTGCAATTTGAATTTTATTTTTCAAAATACAAAAAAATAAATATAACTAAAAAAAGATTAATAAACCATGTTATAAAGAAATCTATTGAAATTGGCTTATTTAAAAAAGAGGATATTATAATTCAAGATTGTAAAATTGTAGATTACGCAAATGTTATTTTTGATCATAATTTTAAAAAAAATAAGCAGAAAATACATAAATATTTAGATAGTATAGGAATCTCTTATATAGGTAGGTTTGGAGAATGGGACTATTTGTGGAGCGATCAAAGCTTAATAAGTGGTAAAAAGATTGCTGAAAATTTAGTTTTTTAGATGATTAACATAAAATAAATTAGCAATAAAACAGCAAAAAAATATCTTGAGAGAAAAATATGAATATATTATTAACTGGTGCAACTGGCTATATTGGAAGTTATATTGTAAATTACTTGAGTCATCATACTAATTATAAAATTATTCCTTTATGTAAAAAGCTTCCTGATTATTTCAATGATTGGAAAAACAAATTTGAAGTTGTGGAGTGTGATGTAACTCAATTAAAAGATTTAAAAGAAAAAGTACCCAAGAAGATTGATATTATTATTCATCTAGCTGCTTTTAATAATGTTTATAGTGAACAGATGCCAGAAAAAGCATTGATTGTGAATGGTCTTGGAACAAGAAATATGTTGGAGGTTGCTAAAGAAAGAGAATGTAAATTATTTGTGTATTTTTCAACATTACAAGTTTATGGAAAGGAACTACAGGGGGATATTACAATAAATTCACCAACAAAATGTTGCGATGATTATGCTTTTACCCACTATGTGGCTGAAGAATATTGCAAGTTGTTTTCATCACGCTACAATCTAAATGTTAGTGTTATAAGATGTTCTAATGTTTTTGGGTGTCCGATAAACCCCCAAGTCAATCGTTGGGAATTAGTACCATCATGTTTATGTTTATCTGCTTATAAGGAGAATAAAATTATTTTAAATGGTAGTGGTAAACAAAATAGAGATTTTGTCCCTCTTGATTTTGTAGGTAGATATATAAAATATTTGATTGAAAAGAATAATAATAGTTTTAATGTTTATAACCTTACTTCTGAAAAACTATTTTCTATTATTGAAGTTGCTAAGATGGTTCAATCATGTTCAAAATCGGTTTTAAATAGAAATGTAAATTTAATATGTAAAAGTGAGTACCCTCAAGATTCAAATTACTTTTTGGTTAAAAATAATTTATTGTTCCCACCAGATAGAAAGGAAATAGAAAATAAACTTTTGAACGAAATAAAAAAAATATTAAAATTAATTATTGCTGATGAAGGTATTAAATATAAAGTCTAATTGAAAAGTTTAAGTAAAAAGAAGTAAATTGACAAAAAATGAAAGAGCAAAATAATAAAATAAATTATAAATGTACTATTCTAATTCCAACATATAATCGTCCAAATCGTCTAAAAAGACTATTAAGTTATTACAATAAGTATGGAAAGGATTTCAATATAATTATTGCAGACGCTAGTTCAAATGAGAATAAAAGATTAAACAAAAAAAATATCTCATTATTTTCAAATTTAAAAATTATTTACCTTGATAATTATCCTTCTAAAATACTCCCATATTATAAGATATGTGGCGCAGTAAATTATATTAATACAAAATATACTGTTTTTTGTGCAGATGATGATTTTATTACCCCAAACGGCATAAATAGGTCCATAGACTTTTTAGAAAAAAATCCGGATTTTACAATTGCACAGGGTTATTATATATCATTTTATTTAAAAAATAAAGATAACAGAAATTTTTTTTGGGTACCTTATCCTTCAAAAGAATCACTTACTTTTTCAGAATCTAGGTCTAGACTAGTTTTTTATTTGTCAAATAGCAAACCAGTTACTCTTTATGGAGTTCGTAGGACAAAAAATTTAAAAATGGCATCTAAAGAGATTATGAAATTTACTAATAATACCATGTTTTCTGATTTATTGTTAGTAACCCTTGATATGGTTTATGGTAAAATAAAACGTTTAGATTTGTTATATGGTGCTGGAGAAATAATACCTCATTCATGGACAATAAGAGTCAAGCATTTAACAGATTTTATTAAAGAAGGAACTTATGACCAACAATATACCCAATTTAGAGAGTGCTTATCAACACATTTATCTAAAAAATCTAATTTATCTATTGTAGAATCAAAAAAAATAATTGATGATGCAATGCTTCCTCTTTTAAAAAGAATTTATAAGGTACGTCATGGCAGTCCCGTAGTTAAAATAACTAAAGTTTTAAACATATTATTACCTCATTGGATGTATGAAAAAATAAGGGAGTTATATATGGATATACTTTTCTTAAAAAAAGTTAGGATGGACTCCTTTTGGAATTTAATTGATAACCCTTCTTTTAAGTATTATGATGATTTTAGTAAGATACGCAGTCATGTATTATCACAATCAAAAAAGTAGCAAATTCTACAATTTTTTAGAAATGTTTAAGTTTTAAAATTTTCTAGAACACTCAGAAAATTTACCAATTATTTTTTATTTTGGAATTTACAAAAGTTTTATTTTAAGTGAATTTGTTTAACAGCAAATAATTGAAATGCCTGACTTGGGTAATAGTAAGTCACCTTTTGAGTAATGTTGGAAAATATAGTCCACAGGAAAGAAGGTTTATATTTTACTGCCCCTTTAGGCCCTTTAAGCTTTTTCCATCCGTGAATTCCATGAACCTTAAACCCTAATTTTCTTAGTTCTTCTGCATTCCAGCCGCACTTATTTTTTTGGAGGTCATTATTATCAAAAGTATCTTGCAGGAGAAACCCATTTGGTACTGTAATTATTATTTTTTTTCTTGCCCAATTTTCCATTTTCTTGATTAATTCTGTTCCTTCTTCTTTTGTCAAATGCTCAAGAACTTCTGAGCATAAAACAGCATCAAAGGATTTAGGCTTAAACTCAATTTTTGTAATATCAGCTTTTACATATTTGTTGTGAATTCCTTTCTTCTTGCTTTCTTGTAAATAAGATTCAAATTTTTCAACCCCTACTGAATACTTTTGATTGCAATATTGAATTGGAGAATTATACCCACATCCCAAATCCAGGACAGTGTCACTCTTGAGAATCTCTTTTTTTAAGTATTTGGTCCACTTTGGAAATAATTTATCATAAACAGGTTCAAAGATGTTAATTATTGAATATAACCAAAGTTTTTGCCAAGAAATTTCCCCAGGAGTTGTAGTTACATAAATTTTTTTATAATTAAGTTTATGTTTCTTATACAATCTCTTTTGGTATATAAGTAAAGGTCTTAGATTTGATCTCAAACTACTATGGTAAACAAACAAAGGAAGCACATAGCTTTTAAGTCTTTTTTGCTGGACACGTAAGCAGTAATCTGCACCGAAACAATGCCAGTTATCAAATATTTTCTCATCGAATTTTAGCTTGGCGAATACCACTTTAGGAACAATTAAAAGGCACTCATCTAATGTCTGTACCTCTTCTGGGATTTCAATTTGTTTTCCCCATCCCTCACCACAATCATTAATATACCCTCGTTTTCTTTCTTCGCGTGTTTTGCCTTTTTTACTCATACCAGCTATGCCAGCAATACCTAACTTTGGTAGAGAATCCAAAAATTTTTCTGCATTCTCAAGCCACGAATCAAAACCTAATTCAATATCATGATGGACAAACATTATATACTTTCCATTTGCCTGCTTTCCGCCATAATTTAAAGCTTGTGCTGCTGATTTAAACCGGCCTTTTGTATTATCTAATTTAATAAGCTCAAACTTTACAGTCTGATTTCTTAAGCTTTTTAATAAAATTTCATTTAGGCCTTGCTCATTATTATAAACTACGACAATTGATATCATTTTCAAAATTATATTGATTTTTTGCTAATTTTATAGATATAAACAACAGGCTCTTGTTTTGACTTAAATGTTTCTTCCAGGGCAAGGCCTTGGTTGGTTTCTCTTGTTATTGCTTTTTGGGATTCTGCTACAGTTAGTTCTGATATAAAGTAAATATCTTTTTGATTCAAGTAATTGCTGTTTTCTTTTAAGCGATAGCTAAGGAAATATTCTTTAATGCGTGGCTCAAAATCATTTTCTATGATTGCATATTCCAGATCAGTCCTAAGCAGGGATGGAATATACTGATCAATATCCACATCAAGATCTATATCATTAAATCTGCTTATAATAATTGAATTCTCAGGAACATTAGTGTTTACCCAGTTTATTGCCTGTGCCCTGTGATATGATTTTTGTGCATATATTGGCCTAAATTTTATTATATTGTCTGTTTTGTCCTTGAAAAAGCCATAGTTAAGAAACATAGTGGCAAAGATAAATACTATAAGTGTTAGAGCCATAATTATTTTTTTGGTGTTATATTTAATTCTTTTTATGCTGAACAAGCCTTTGACAGACAGAACAGTTAGTAATGGAACTGCTGGTATGAAAAACCTTAACATTACACTTATTCCAATAGCATACCACCATGAAAAAAGCAGGTAGTTTATGCAGCATCCAACTAAAAATAGTTTCCATATAAGCTTTTTTTCTTTGAAAATATTGATTATTCCTATTATAACAAATGGAAACAGGATAGTGAGTGCCACAGGTGTAATGACTAACAGTTGTTTAACTAAATTTGAGATAAAATAAAATAATGATTTATCCAATGATGCAGCTGTATTCATATAGCCACCAGGAAGAATTTTATTGAAAACAAACAAGTTTCGCATGAGCCAAAGAGCAACAGGCAGTGTTGAGAAAAGTGCAAATATTAGGTTATTCTTTATGTTTTTCTTTTTTAGAATCATAATAAAACAATAGATTAAGAAAGGAAGCAGAAATATTGCTGAAGTATATCTTGCAAGAACAGCAAGCCCAAATGACAATCCAGCAATACTATAACATATTTTGTTCTTTCTGAACATAAACATAAACATACCTAACATTATCAAAAAAACTGCCAATCCCTCAGAGCATGCCTGAACACCTGCAAAATAAAAGAACCATGGATTAAATAAAACTAATAATGATGCTATTATGCTTTCAAATCTGCTGAATTTTATTTTTCTTGAGAAAAGGTAAACTAAAACTATTGCAAGGCTGCTCCACAAAATAGTTGATAATTTAATAGATAAAATAGCATTTTTGGATAATATCAAAAATATAGAACTAGAAAGAGGATAAAGCGGTGGATACATATCATGAGGCACATTGCTGCCAGAGAAAACCGGGCTTGAATAGGTGTGATTATATACTATGCTTTCCGTCAGCTCAGCATAAGAAGCACTGTCCCCCATTACTGGATAATTTATTGTTGGCAGCTTTGTGAGAAAAGCCAAAATAAAAAGAGCTAATAATATAATAATATCTTTCTTATTAATTCTATTACTCATCTTATTAAGCCCCTTTCCCTAAAAAATCATTAAGTTTATAAAGATTTTGAATAAAACAAATTACAACAAATGGTTAATCCTGACTATCACAATAAGGTTTATGAGTATATCAATCCTGATATACTCAGCATTCTTAAATATACATTTACATCATCAAATAAAAAGATTCTTGATGTTGGCTGCGGAACTGGTGCTTTAGGCGAGGCACTTAAGAAAAAAGGGAATATAGTTTATGGCATAGACATATCTAAAAAATCCATTGAAATTGCTAAAAAGCGATTAGATAAGGTTGTTCAGATTGATTTGGAGACTGAAAATAAGCTGCCTTTCAAAGAGGCATCATTTGATTTAATTATTTTTGGAGATGTATTAGAGCATTTCAGGGATCCCTTATCAGTTCTAAAGAATATCAGAAAGTACTTGAAAAAAGATGGCATTATAATAATTTCCTTGCCTAACATAGCCAACTGGGAAATACGCCTTAAATTGTTGTTTGGAAAGTTTAACTATCAAAAAGAGGGTATTTTAGATGACACCCATGTAAGGTTTTTTACATTAAAAACAGCAAAGGAACTGATAAAAAAAGCAGGGCTTAGGATAATTAAGATTGAGGCAAGACCAGGAGCTCCGGTTCCTGCAAGAATATTCCCAAAACTAAAGTATGCTCTAAGCCAGGTTTGGAAAACGCTTTTTGCCAAAGGTTTTGTGTTTATCGCAGAAATAAAATAACTATTTGCATTCTCCTTTCAAAGAAAGATATCTTTTAAGCGCATCTTCCCAAGAAGGCATTTTCTTTGAAAAAAGAGAATTATATTTCTTGTTCTCAAGAACAGTATACCTTGGCCTCCTGAACTGGGAAGGAAAATGCTCAAGGCTAACTGGATTTATCTTTACTTTTATTTTTGACAGTTCAAAGATTTTTTGCGCAAACTCAAACCAACTGCAATATCCCTCGCTAGTTAAATTATAAAGACCAAACTTATTAGAAATTATTATGTTAGGCAAATATTCTGCAATATCTAATGCATGAGTTGGAGTCATAATATGGTCATTAATAACATCCACCTTGCCTTTCTCTCTCCCTAATTTCAGCATAATATCTACAAAATTATATGGTTTGCCTAAAGGGCCCTTAACCCCATAAAGGCTTGCAAGCCTAAAGATATAGTATCTGCTGCAGAAAATAGGAATCAACTGCTCGCCAGCTAATTTTGAAAGGCCATACACCATCAAAGGATCCGGTGTATCTTCTTCAGTATAAGGGGTATTTCTATTTTCTCCGGAAAAAACATAATCTGTAGAAAAATGGACAAAAACTGCTGATAATCCTGAACAGGCTTTGGCCATATAACCAGGAGCAACAGCATTTATTTGATATGCTTTATTAATTTCACTTTCACATTTGTTAACATCTGTAAATGCAGCGCAGTTTATAACAAAATCAGGCTTTATTTTCCTAATAAAGTTAGATGTTTTTTCAAAGTCAGAAATGTCAAGTTCCTTTATTAGGGGTGCTGTTATTTTCCAACCTAACTTAATGAAAGTTTCTAATACATCATATCCGAGCTGTCCATCAGCACCAAATATAATTGCACTTTTTTCCTTATAATTCATTTTAATATATTATAATCCTTAAGTTTAAGTTTCTTTCGAGTTTTTCTAACCTTTTTCAAGTCTTTGTTCCTCAAGATTAGCGTTTCTGGCAAATGGATTATATTCCAGATTAAGCAATACAAAAACAGCCAAAAATTAATAAAACTCCATGAAGGCCTCAGCCTTCTCCGGTGTACATCCTCCCGGTCAATTTTCTTAAAAGGAAACGAGCTTATAAACCAGACAAATCCAATAATTTTGATAATATCAAAAAGATTATAGTTCTTAATTGCTAATCTCATAGTATTTCTTATGGCAAGATAAGAGGCTTTCCACCTTCTTTTCCCCCAGCTGCCCTCACAATAATGCCATAAAGGAACATTAATTTCAACTAATCTATACCCTGCCAAACCTGCCCTGAATTCAATATCATTCTCTTCACCATAAGCAAAATAAACCTCATCAATCAGGCCGATGTTTTCAAATACCTCTCTTTTTACAAAAAGGGCAAGTCCCCTTATACTTTTTGTATTCTTTACGATTAATTTCTTAAATTTTTTTCTCGCTTCCTCAAATTCCTTTACAGGAACTTTTTCACCTGCCCCATAAACTTCAAATCCCAGCATTCCAATTTCCTTATCTGACTCGCATGTTTCAACAGCAAATTTTATCCATGGTGGGTCAATTAAAATGTCATTATTCAGAAGAATAATATAATCTGCTTTAGCTTTGATGCCTTTTATAATTCCTGTGTTATTCCCGCCAGACCATCCAAGATTTTGTGGATTAGCAAGAATTTCCATTTCTGGATAATTTTTTCTTACAAATTCTACAGAGCCGTCTTTAGAGGCATTATCAACAAAAAGAATATGATAATTGGGATAGTCTGTTTTAAGAAGGGAAGGGATGCAGTATTTCAGATGCTCAAGCCCGTTCCAATTCAATACCACCATAAAAACAAAAGGGAATTTTTTCTTTCTTGTCATAATCAGTTAATTAGAGGCCGTCTTTTAAATAATTAATGTTTTTTATCCATGCCAACTAAAAATCTAATTTAAATTCCTATTGATATCCTGCTTATCTCCAAGAAAAAATTATTTAATCAAGGTCTTTCTAATTAACTCACTGGCCCTGAACAAGCTCTCAAAAGTTCCTGCATCTGACCAAAAGCCATCTAAAATCTTAGCATCCATCTTTCCTTTTTTTATATATGTATTATTCACATCAGTTATCTCTAATTCTCCCCTGGCAGAGGGTTTTAGTGTTTTGATAATCTTGAAAATTTCATTGTCATAGATATAAAGTCCGGTAACTGCTAAATTGGATTTTGGCTTTTCTGGTTTTTCTTCTATACTCAAAACCTTTTCATTTTTATCAATTTCAGCGACCCCAAACCTACTGGCATTTTGTACCTTTTTTAGATATATCCTTGCTCCTTCTTTAAAATCGCTTACATCAATTTTATCCTCAAATATATTATCTCCCAATACCACACAAACTGATTCTTCATCAGCAAAATCCTCTGCTAAACCCAATGCCTGTGCAATGCCGCCTGCCTCATCCTGTATCTCATAGCTGAATTTAACACCAAATTTCCTGCCTGAGCCCAATAAATTGACAAAATGCCCTGCATGGCCCGGGCCGCTAACAATTAATATTTCCTTAATGCCCATATCAATTAATGTCTGCAAAGGATAATAAATCATCGGCTTGTTATAAACTGGAAGCAAGTGCTTGTTTGTAACTTTAGTTAAAGGCATAAGCCTTGATCCGGTCCCTCCTGCTAATATTACCCCTTTCATAATTATCTCCTCCTTATTTTTTTAGTCTGCGCCACCATTTATCATTATCTTTATACCATTTGACAGTTTCTCTGATGGCTGTTCTGAAGTTAAATCTTGGTTTCCAGCCTAATGAAAAAATTTTAGTAGTATCAAGAGAATATCTCCTGTCGTGACCAGATCTATCAGCCACATATTTAATGAAAGATTCATCTCTTCCGGTTTCCTGAATAAGTGTTTTTGTTATTTCAACATTTGGAATTTCATTTCCGCCGCCTATATTATATGCTTCTCCAATTTTTCCCTTTTCAGCTGCAAAATCTATTGCTTCACAATTATCTGCTACATAGAGCCAATCTCTGATATTCAGGCCATCTCCATATAGTGGAACTTTTTTTCCATCAACCAGATTTGTCACAAATAAGGGAATCAGTTTTTCAGGATATTGGTATGGCCCAAAATTATTTGAGCTTCTGGTTATTATTACCGGCAGTTTAAAGGTTATATAGTATGACCTGACAAGATGTTCAGCAGCGGCTTTTGAAGCAGAATAAGGAGAATTGGGCTCAAAAGGATCACCCTCCTTTGATGAACCTTGCTTAACACTTCCATATACCTCATCAGTGGATATATAGATGAATTTTTTTACTTTATTTTTTCTTGCCTGCTCAAGGAGAACGTGCGTCCCCAAGACATTTGTCTTTGTAAAAATATAAGGGTCTTTTATTGAATTGTCTACATGGCTTTCTGCAGCAAAATGAAAAACTATATCTGCATTTTTAATAGCTTTCTCAACAGCAGTTTCATCACAGATATCTCCCTTAACAAAAGAATATCTGTGATTATTTTCAACATCTTTTAAGTTTTCCAGGTTGCCGCAGTAAGTAAGCTTGTCAAAATTTATTACATCCCAATCCGGATGTTTTTTTAATATAAACCTTATAAAATTGCTTCCAATAAAGCCAGCGCCGCCTGTTACAAGAACCTTCATTTTTTCACCTATTTTTAATTCTCCAGTCAAAATTTATTGCAGGATCATCAAAAGGCAGCCTTTCTTCATCAGGCAAATCTTTATTATACTGCTCAGTTGTGTGGTAAAACAAAAGAACCGGCTTGTTTCCAATAACCATATACCCATGTGCGACTCCAGAAGGGATTAGGATAAGAACAGGATTTTCTTCACCTGCATAAATTATTTGCGTTTGTTTATATGTTTTTGAATCCTTTCTTAGGTCATGCAGGACAATTTGTGCCATACCACGAGCAACATACCACAAGTCATCCTGTTTTTTATGCCAGTGAAAAGCCTTAATAACCCCCGGATAAGTCTCAGTTACAGATGTCTGTCCAAATTTTTTGAGTAAATTATCATCATCCCTCAGAATTTCACGGAAATATCCCCTGTCATCGCAATGAGTTACCAATTCCTTGATTTTCA
>Ga0066637_10002860_pt1 | contig 11556 bp, 13 predicted proteins | sample CryGeyCG2014_020_FD_62737 | JGI IMG/M metagenome (GOLD analysis project Ga0066637, IMG submission 62737) | Groundwater microbial communities from aquifer - Crystal Geyser CG08_land_8/20/14_0.20 | ecosystem: Environmental > Aquatic > Deep subsurface > Groundwater | place: USA: Utah: Grand County...
TTTCTTTCTTTTAGAAAGGGCGGGGCGAAGGTGAAGATGAAGGCTCGTCCTTCATCGCCTAATGTGTTAAAATTTATATATATGGAGATAATTCCAGCCATTGATATTCTAGGCGGCAAATGCGTGAGATTAACCAAAGGGGATTTTAAATCAAAAAAAGTCTATGGCTCGAGTCCCTTAAAAATGGCTCAGCGTTTTCAAAGAGCAGGTCTGAAAAGATTGCACTTAATAGATTTAGAAGGAGCAAAAGCAGGAAAAATAAAAAACTGGGAGACGATTGAAAAAATTGCTAAGAATACCAAACTCTTCATTGAATTTGGGGGAGGAGTTTCTGGCGGAAGAGATGTAAAAAAACTTTTGGATTTAGGAATAGATAAAGTAATTTTAGGAAGTTTAGTTCTTAAGAAGCCAGAAAAATTTAAAAAGATCTTAAGAAAATTTAAGGGAAAAATTATAGTAGCAGTTGATGTTAAAAAAGATAAAATTTATTACCAAGGTTGGCGGAAAGAAGCTCAAAAGGAGCTAAGCTCCTTTTTGGAGGGCTTAATTAAGTTGGGAGTAAAAACTATAATTTGTACGGATATTGAAAGGGATGGCACTTTAAGGTGCCCAAATTTCTCTCTTTACAAAAAGGTAATAAAGGCCTTTCCAGATTTAGAAATAATTGCCGCTGGAGGAGTACGAGACAAAGAAGACTTAAAGCAACTTTCAAAAATTGGAGCTCAGGGAGCAATTGTCGGCAAAGCCATTTATGAAAAGAAAGTCTCATTAAAAGATTTGAAGGCTCGCCTATGATTACTATTATTGATTATGGGATGGGGAATATTAAATCTTTAACAAATGCCTTTCGGTTTTTAGGAGAAAAAGTAAAAGTTGCCCAGAAATCCGAAGAAATAAAGCTAGCTAGAAGGCTTGTATTCCCTGGGGTGGGAAATTTCGGGAAAGCAATCGAAAATTTAAAAGATAGAAAAATTATTTCTGTTATTAAAAATAGTATTCAAAAAGGAATTCCTTTTCTTGGTATCTGTTTGGGTCTTCAATTATTATTTGAAGGAAGCGAGGAGGTATCAAGGAGCAAGGGGTTATGTCTTTTTAAGGGAAAAATTTTAAAATTTAAGAAAGTTAAAATCCCTCAAATTGGCTGGAATCAAATAAAATTTCAAAAGAAATCAAAAATTCTAAAAGGAATCAGGGATAATAGTTTTGTTTATTTTATGCACAGTTTTTATCCAGAACCATTAGATAAAAGCATTGTAGTAGCTAAAACTAACTATGGAGAAGATTTTTGCTCAGCGATTGAATCACAAAACATTTTTGGTGTTCAGTTTCATCCTGAAAAAAGTGGGGAAATTGGATTAAAAATCTTAAAAAATTTCGTTAAACTTTAATGTTGGCTAAAAGAATAATAGCTTGTTTAGACACTGATTTGGGGATTCGGGGCGGCAGGGTAGTTAAAGGAATAAAATTCAAAAAAATTAGATATGCTGGTCTTCCTTGGGAGTTGGCTGAGAGATATTATAAAGAGGGAATTGATGAAATTGTTTTTTTAGACATTACTGCTTCGAGAGATCGGCGAACAACAATGATTGAAGTAGTAGAAAAAACCTGCAAGAAAGTATTTATTCCGATTACCGTTGGCGGCGGAATTAAAAGTGTTGAGGATGCCCAAAAATTATTTCGAGCCGGTGCCGACAAGATCTCTATTAATACTGCCGCAATTCAAAATCCTAAATTAATTAGAGAACTAAGTAAAACTTTTGGCTCTCAGGCAGTGGTAGTAGCAATTGATGCTAAAAGAAGGAATGGCTGGTTCGAATGTTCAATTTATGGAGGTCGAAAATTTACTGGAGTTGATGCGATTTTGTGGGCAAAAAAAGTTTCGGAATCGGGAGCTGGCGAAATTCTTCTGACTAGTATGGATAGAGATGGCACAAAAGAAGGATTTGATTTAGAGCTCACTAAAAAAATTTCACAAGCGATTTTAATTCCAGTAATTGCTTCGGGAGGAGCTGGTAAAAAAGAACATTTTTTCGAAGTCTTTCGAAAAGGCAAAGCCGACGCCGCTTTAGGTGCCAGCCTCTTTCATTTCAAAGAAATTAAAATTCCCGAATTAAAAAAATATTTAAAAGAAAAAGGAGTTAATGTTAGGTAAAAAACTACCAAAACTGAATTGGAAAAAATTAAACGGATTAATTCCAGTAGTTACTCAGGATTTTAAAACTAGAAAAGTTTTAATGTTAGGATTTATGAATAAAGAGGCCTTGAGAAAAACCTTAAAAGAGGGTAAGGTAACCTATTGGAGCCGAGTGAGAAAAAAACTCTGGCAAAAAGGAGAGACTTCCGGTCACTTTTTAGAAGTTAAAGAAATAAGGGTTGATTGTGATTCGGACACCCTTTTAATCAAGGTAAAACCTCGTGGCCCGGTTTGCCACACCGGCCAAAGAACTTGCTTTTTTCAAAAGATTCTATGAAAAAAGAAAATAAAATAAAATTTGGAATTCCAGGGTGGACATTGAAAAAACCGATAGAAGAACTTTTTCAGAAAACTGGTTACAATTTTAAAATTGATGAAAAATCTTTAGCAATCTATATCGATGACCCTGAGCTTGATTGTTTCTTTGCTAGAGCTAAAGAAATTGCTCCTCTCGTCGAACGGGAAGTTTTAGATGGGGCTATTTTAAGTAAAGCTACAATAGCCGAAACTAAAACTAAATTAATTGAGATATGTAATCTTGGTCCCTTATATCCTGGCCAAGAAACTAAAATTGTTTTAGCTGTTCCAGAGAAATCTCCGATAAAATCATTAAAAGATCTTAAGGGAAAGAAAATTATTACTCGAATTCCAGAGATTACTAAAGAATTCTTAAAACAAAACAAAATTTCAGCTACTATCGAATTTTCTGATGGTACAAATGAATCTAGGGTACCGACTTTTGCCGATGCCCTGGCGGAGTTCACTAACACCGGAGCTACTTTAAAATTGTTTAGATTAAAGTCAATAGCGGTTTTAATGAAAGATTCAGTAATTATTACAGCTAACAAAAAATCCGTTAAAGATAAATGGAAAAGAGAAAAGATAGAAAATTTGGCAATTTTACTGAAAGGGGCGAGGCTGGGTCAAGAGCATACAGGATTAATGCTTCATGCTTCAAACGACATGATGGAAGAGGTGTTGAAAATTTTGCCCACCTTAAAAAAACCAACCGTAACTCAATTAAGAGGAGAAAATTGGTTTGATATTCTAACGGTAGCTAACAAAAAGGAAATAAGAAAAATTATTCCAAAACTTAAAAAAATTGGCTGCACCGCTATTGTGGAATTTCCATTAAATAAAGTGGTTCTCTAAAATGGAAAGCCAAAAATTAAAATTAGGAATTCCTAAGGGTTCTCTTCAGGAATACACCTTGAAAATCTTTAAAGCTGCCAGTTTCGATATTGAAATCCCTAAAAGGGGATATTTTTTAAAAATTGATGACCCAGAAATTGAATGTTTTTTATTGAGATCCCAAGAAATTCCAAAATATATCGAGAAAGGAAAATTGGATTTAGGTATTTCTGGTGACGATTGGATTTTTGAATCGAGAGCAAGAATAATTGAAGTTTGCGATTTGAGGTACGCCAAGCAAAAAATAAAAAAAGTGAAATGGGTTTTGGCAGTTCCCACAAATTCAAAAATAAAATCGGTGAAAGATTTAGAAAAAAAAGTCATTTCAACTGAGGCGGTTAATTTAGTAAAAGATTATTTAAAGAAAAATAAAGTTAAGGCCAAAGTTGAGTTTTCCTGGGGTGCAACTGAGGTTAAACCACCAAAATTCGCTGATGCTATAGTTGACATAACTGAGACCGGAGCTTCCCTCAGGGCTCATAATTTAAAAATTTTAGATACCCTTTTTGTAAGTTCAACAAAATTAATTACCAATAAAACTGCCTGGCAAGATAAATGGAAAAAAGAAAAAATCAATGACCTCGCTCTTTTACTTCAGGGAGCAGTCAGGGGTGAGGAAGTTGTTAATTTAATGATGCACATTCCTGGGGAAAGATTGAAGAGAATTTTAAGAATTTTGCCCAAACTAAAATCGCCAACCATAAAAAAATTAGCTGGTGAAAATTGGTATGATGTGACAATAAGTTGCGTGGCAAAAAACGTGAGAGAATTGATTCCAAAACTAAAAAGAATGGGTTGCCAGGGAATAGTTGAATTTCCGGTAAACAAGATAGTTTTTTAATTTAATGGAAACGGTTAAACAAATAATTAACACAGTTAAGAGAGAAGGCGATATGGCTGTTAGAAAATATACAGCCATTTTTGATGGGATTAAATTAAAAAATTTTAGAGTAAGTAAAAAAGAAATAGAGCGGGCCTACCGTCAAATTAATAAAGAAACCATCAGGACGATAAAGGAAGCAGCTAAAAATATTAAAGGATTTGCTAAAAAGCAACTTGAGAATTTTAAAGATTTTGAATACACGAAAAATGGCATAACTCTTGGTCAAAAAATAATTTCAATTGAGAGAGTAGGAGCTTACGTTCCCGGAGGCAGATATCCTTTGCCCTCCACTGCTCTAATGTGTGCAATTCCAGCCAAAGTGGCTGGCGTAAGAGAAGTTATTGTCTGTTCGCCAAAAATAAAACCAATAACAATAGTAGCCGCAGATTTATCTGGGGCTGATTTAATTTTTAATATTGGTGGCGTCCAGGCAATAGCGGCGATGGCTTATGGGACAGAGACCATACCAAAGGTAGATAAAATTGTAGGTCCCGGAAATATTTATGTCACCCAAGCTAAAAAAGAAGTTTTCGGAGAAGTGGGGGTTGATCTTTTAGCAGGTCCAAGCGAGATTTTGATTATTGCTGATAAGTTTGCTAATCCCGAATTTATCGCCGCAGATTTATTGGCCCAGGCAGAGCACGATGTAAATACGAAAATATTTTTTGTTACCAATTCGAAAACTCTGATTAAAAAAGTAGATGAAGGGCTGAGAGTCCAAATTAGAAACTTGGAAACAAAAAATATAGTCGATGAACTTCGTTCATCTTCACGCTTCGCTAATACTCGCGTAATCAAAGAGGCCTTTAAAAAGAAGAAAGTAATTTTAGTTAAAAACATAAAAGAGGCCATTAAAATAGCGAATGAAATTGCTCCGGAACATTTAGCTCTTCAAGTTAAAAATCCCAGAAAATATCTAAATCAATTAAAAAACTATGGTTCTCTTTTCCTGGGAGAATATTCAGCAGTCGTCTTCGGCGATTATTGCTCTGGTCCCAATCACGTTCTTCCTACCGATAAAACCTCAAGATATACTGGAGGATTATCAGTAAAAGATTTTATTAAAATTCAGACCTACCAGTATATAAACAAAAAAGGGGCTAAAAAGTTAGCCAAAATCGCTACAAAATTTGCCTCCGTCGAAGGTTTAGATGCTCACAAAAAATCTATTGAAGAAAGAATAAGAGTGGTAGAAAATAATTAATTGCCTGCTAAATTATCAGAAAGCTTGGCGCTCAGTAAATAATCTGGGCGCTTTATTTTTATAAATTAAATAGATATAATAGAGTATATGCCAAGGAGAGCCTCTCTTCAACGGAGAACTAAAGAAACTGATATAAAAATAGAATTAAATATAGACGGGAAAGGGAAAACTGATATTTTGACCCCCATTCCTTTTTTAAATCACCTTTTAGATAATTTCGGAAAACACGGACTTTTTGATTTAAAAATAAAAGCTGAAGGCGATATTGAAATTGATCAGCATCACACCGTTGAAGATATAGGAATTTGTCTTGGCGAAGCATTTAAAGAAGCCCTGGGTGATAAAAAAGGAATAAATAGGGCAGGTTATTTTATTTTTCCATTAGACGAGGCACTTTCAGTAGTGGCATTAGATATTTCCGGTCGGGCCTTTTTAGATTTTAATTGTAAGTTTAAAAAACAAAAAATTGGAGATTTAGATTCTGATTTAATCAAAGAATTTTTTTGGGGTTTTGTGAGACATTTAGAAGCAACTTTACATATTAGGGTTTTAGCCGGCGAAAACGACCACCATAAAGCCGAATCAGTTTTTAAGGCCTTTGGTAAGGCAATGAAAGTTGCCTGCTCAAAAGAAAAAAGGATTTTGAAAGAATTACCGAGCACTAAAGGATTGATATAACTATGGTTAAAGAACGAATTAAAAAGATGGGGCATTATAAGCCTCCGATAGAGGGAAGGAGCGTAAAAGATTACTTACTTTTAGATTTTAACGAGAGAACGACTCCTGATGGTCCGAAAGTCAAGGAGGCTTTAAAGAAATTTCTTGATTCAGATAGATTGCAGGTTTACCCGGAATATGGAGATTTGGAAGCAAAAATTGCGGAATATGCAGGGGTAAAGGCTGGCGAAGTTATGGTAACAAATGGCGGGGACCAGGGAATTGATATTATTTGTCGGGCTGAGCTTGATCCGGGAGATAAAATTATTATTCCTTTTCCTGCTTTCGCCATGCACTATCAATCAGCCGGAATTCAGGGAGCGGAGATTTTAGAGCCAAGATATGGCGAAAATGGAGAATTTCCCTTAGAAGAAGTTTTAAATTTATTGGGGAACGAGAAAGTTAAGTTAATTATTCTCTGTAATCCAAATAATCCTTTAGGAAGTCCAATTTCAATTGAAGATGTTGAGGAAATTTTAATTAAATCCAGAGGGAAAGACATTGCTGTTTTACATGACGAAGCTTATTTTGAGTTTTCTAAAATTACCGCCAAAGATTTAATTGAAAAATACAATAATCTTTATATCATGAGAACTTTTGCTAAAGCCTTTGGTCTGGTGGCAAGTCGGGCAGGTTATCTTATTTCCCAAGAAGATAATATTCAAGAATTATTAAAAATTCGCGGTCCTTACGACGTTAATATGTTCGCCAAAACCGCTATTTTAGCGGCTTTAGAAGATGTAAAGTATATGAAAGATTATGTTAAAGAAGTAATGGAGAGATCAAAACCAAAATTGGAAGAATTTTTTAAAGATAAAGAGATTTTCTTTTATCCGAGCCAAGCTAATTTTTTACTTTTGAAAATTTCAAACCCTCAAAAATTAATTGAAGGCTTAAAATCTCAAGGAATTTTGGTAAGACCTAAGCAAGCTCCCGATGGAAAAGAAGCCGTAAGGGTAAGCATCGGGACTTTAGAGGATACCGAAAGGCTTATCAAAGCCCTTGACACTTTCTTTTAGGGAAGTAAAATAAAAGTTATGCAAAAACAAAAGATTAAAGACTTATTAATTGAATATTTGACTGAAACTACCAAAGAAGTTAGGGAAAAAGCAGCTAAAGGAGATGGTAGGCAGATTTTAGGTGAGGTGATCAATAGACCGGAAGACATTGATATCGGGATTGATAAGGTAGGTGAGGAGATTTTAGAACGATTATTAAAAAAATATAACGTGAAGGCAACTATTTTTTCTGAACCGGAAGCCAGGGATATTAAAAATGGAGACCATCTTTATGGTTCCATTGATCCTTTTGATGGCTCGGTCCTTTTTCTGAGAGGATTTGAACAAAATTGGTATACTGCCCTGAGTTTTTATGATCAAAAAAGAAACCCTATTGCCACCGGAATTGCTGATATTTTGAATCAGAAATTTTACATTATGAACAGTGGCAAAGACTGGCTCCTAGATATGAAAAACGGTGAGAAGAAAAAAACCTCTCCGTCTTCTAGAAAAAAATTAACCGACCCCATTGTTTTAGCTTCCTATTTAATGAGTTCTCAATATTCTTCTAAATTCTTGGACATTTTTGGAGATTTAGTAAAAAATATGCATCCCAAAGGCCTTTTGTATCCCCATGGCGGCTCATTTATTTACGCTTATTTAGCTTCTGGTTTAGTTAATGCTTATGTTATGTTTAATGAACCACGTTCAGAGATAGACCCTGGTTTTCCAATTGCTAAAGCAGCAGGTTGTTCGGTAGTAAGCGTTGACTCTGATGGAAGATACCAAGATTATGAATTTATCCCTGGGAAACAACATGATAAAGTAGATCTACTGATTGCTGCTGCCACTCCTGAGCTTCGAGATGAATTAATAAAAGAATATGTCAAAAAATATGCCGAAAAATACTCTTTTAAAGTTTAAACCAATTCAAAAACTCATCGAAGGGGTAGGTAAAGACGTAAAAAGATATTTTGGGAAAGAGCCAGGTTGTGTGGTTGGCCTGGGAGATGACGGGGCTTTTTATGGATTAGGGCTCTATCAGTGGTTAAGACAAATAAAAAAAGGAGTTACCTTCATAACTATGGATGACAATGGTGAAGGTCTGAATGAAGAAAAAGTAAAAGGGAGAAAAGTTTTAATTGTTGATAATGATATTGTCACCGGCAAAAGCTATAAAAGAGCAATGGAGGCGATGAAGGGGAAAAAAGAGAGATTAAAAATTAAAGATGTTAAATTTGCCGTTTTATGCGATAGAACAGGTCTTGCTGATTTTTCAGTAGAAGGTTATTCTGCTTACGCTCCCTGGAGTTTAGAGAGATTGGACGGATTAGATTTAAAGATTATTCGAGCCCTTGCCGCAGATGGGAGGAGATCATTTGTTGAGATTGCTAAAGAAACCCGTTTAAGCCCAGTTGCAATCAAAAATAGAGTAGAAAGATTAATAAATGAAGGAGTTTTAAAGATTCAAGGTTTGCTGAGCATGGGAGAGTGCTATTCGGTCAGCGCCCATATTGAAATTGAGGCGGACGAAAAAACAATTTCTAAAATAATTGAAAAATTCGAAAAGTCCCCCTTGGTTTATCATCTAGTTAGGACCTCTGGAAGATATAATTTATTGATAAGTATTATTTCCCCAAACCTAGAAAGTATTGAGAACTTTATAGCTAAAGAAATAAGGTCAGCCCCGGGAGTGAAACACATCGATGTTAATATAGGTGAGATACCAATAATTCCCAAAGCTTGGAACCCCCCGCTTGCCTAAAATTTAGAAAAAAAATTTGAGCTGTCGAGAGACAGTTTTTAAATTGGGGGTTGACCCTTGACAGATTGTCTTGACATAATAAAATAGAGAATAGTTGTGGATAACTTTAGAAAACAAAGCAAAAAGCTATTTTCAGTAAATTTTTTAAAGGCCTTGACAAGTTTTCTTAAAAGAATATAGTTGAAGTAGGAGAAAAACTAATCTGAAAAATGTTAGGAAAAAATACAGAAAAAATTAATATTCTTAGAACCCCCACCCACCTTGAGTGGTCTTATGCCACCATTGTTGTTCTATTTAAAATAATTCGTTGAGGGGGTTAGCAAAAATTATTCACTCTAAAACTAATCCCCTCCATCGAAGGGGATTTTTCAAAAACCGAGTCACGACGTAGTCGGGACGAAGGTGGAAAAGAAGGAAACTTCTTTGACCAATATGGCAGAAAAAAAGTTTTATTTAACTGCAGAGGGTCTTGAAAAAATCAAAAAAGAACATCAAGACCTTAAGAACCTTAAACTTGTCAAAACAAGGGGCGAAATACCCAAGATTTGGTATTCTGAAGATATCAATCCGGAATACCTTTCCTTTCGGGAAGATTTAAGTTTTTTGGAAACAAGAATAGCTGAATTAGAAAATATTTTTAAAAATGTTGAAATAATAAAATCACCTCCAAAAGAAAAACGAGGCATTGTTAATCTGGGAGCAAAAGTTTTAGTTAATGTAGATGGCCAGACCGATGAGTTTACTCTCGTTGGTTCCTTAGAGGCTAATCCATCCTTAGGAAAGATTAGTAATGAGTCACCGGTTGGTAGAGCCCTTTTAGGCCATCGAGTTGGAGATGAAGTTATTATTTCTTCTCCCATCCAGACAGTTTATAAAATTAAGAAGATAAAGTATTTATCTTTATGAAGTAAATCAATTGTAATTTACTGAAATTTTGATATAATAAAGACCAGGATAAAACCCTGGTTTTTAAAACCAATTATGGCATTAAAAATAGGAATAATCGGACCAACCCATATTAAGAAACTGAGTGGGCTTACCAAAAAGCCGGCAGGTTTTTTTCTTCAAAAAGCCAAAGAGATAGGAGAACTCTTGGCAGAAGCTGGCTGTGAATTGTGGGTCAATAGCGATAAAGGCATGGCAGAGAGTATCGCCAGCTCTTATAAAAAGAACAAAGGCAAAAAATTAGTTGTTCTTTATCCTGGCAAAGGTGAGCCTTGGCCGAATAAACATGCCAAACCCTATAAAAAATACGCTGACCAACTCAGAAAGGAACCCAACTGGTTTTGGACAAATTATAACGTAACCGCCTTACCAGATTTATGTATTTGCGTAGGGTTAAGTGCCGGCACATTGAGCGAATTAGCGTATATTAAATGGAATTATCAGTTAAAACGAGGCAGAATGAAAAAATTAATTGCGATAAAGGAATTGATACGAGGAAGAAGGCTACCACCAGAGGTCGAAGCCGACATTAAAGAGATTACCTTGTATATTGATCAAGTTGAAGACTTAAAACCAATTTTAGAAAAAATTTCAGGGGGCCTTATTTAAGACCCTCTTTTGTTTATGAGAGACCTCCTTGATTTTTTAATAGAAATTGGGAAATTAAAGAAAATCAAAAGAAAAGGGGTAACTTTTTATGGCGTGAAAAAACCTGATAGTGCCGTTGACCATAGTTTCCGGATGGCATTAATGGTATGGTTTCTTGGTCAAAAGAGGAAAATTAATATTGAAAAAGCTTTTAAAATAGCTTTGATTCACGATATTTGTAAAGTTTTGACTGGAGATATAACCCCTTATGATGGGCTTTTACCAAAAGATAAAAAAGAAAGAGATGGATTCGTTAGAAGATGGCGTCGCCTACGCTTAAACGAGAAAGAAAAGAGATATACAAAAAAATTTAAGAAAGAATATAACGCTTTAAAAAAATTAATTTTAAAACTGTCTACAAATTTAAGAAAAGAAATAACAGAAGTATGGCTCGATTATCATAAGGGAAGGAGCCCGGAAGCAAGATTTATTTCGCAACTTGATATAGCTGAAAATCTTTTAGAAGCTTTTGAATGGTGGAAAAAAAATAAAAAGTTTCCTACCAAACCTTGGTGGGAGCATGCTGACGAAGTTATCGATGACCCCATTCTTCTAAAATTTTTAAAAGTAATTGAAAAAGAAGAGTTAAAAAGAAAGAAATGAGGCAGATAAAATACCTTGTTATTCTTTTAGTTATTTCGGGGAGCTTATTCTTTCTCTTTGGACCAGAGGTTACTCCGGAAAATCTCCAACCTCAGGAGATTTTGAATCTGGCTAAAGATAACGATGTGATTATTGTTTTTAATTCCGGCGGTTGGGGTTACACTCCTTTGGAAAAAGCCTGGGATTTTGCTCCGATTATTGAGGAAATCCAGGGAACTCTCAGCGAATGGGGATATAGTTCAGCAGTCATCCCTTACAATAGAACAAAGAATACCTTAATAGGGAAAGTGGCTGGAGCTAAAGATTTTCTAAACTCTTTTAATTTTTCTTCAGAAACTTTAGCCGAGGAGATAGAATTTTTAGCTGAAAATTTACCAGATAAAAAAATAATTATAGCTGGGTTATCTA
>Ga0066637_10002880_pt1 | contig 11521 bp, 7 predicted proteins | sample CryGeyCG2014_020_FD_62737 | JGI IMG/M metagenome (GOLD analysis project Ga0066637, IMG submission 62737) | Groundwater microbial communities from aquifer - Crystal Geyser CG08_land_8/20/14_0.20 | ecosystem: Environmental > Aquatic > Deep subsurface > Groundwater | place: USA: Utah: Grand County...
ACGCGCATCACGGCCTCGATGCCGTTGCGGGCCACGAGAACATTGAGGCGGAAGCGGGAAATGCCCGTAACCGCGAAGGAACAGTCCAGCTCCCAGTCGTTCTCGAACTTGGCGCGCTGTTCGTCGTAAAGCGTGGAGTAGATGAGCGCTTTGGACTGCTCCGCTGTAAGCGGCGCCAGGCCCTCGGCCACAGGGACCATCTGGCCGTTAAGCCTCATCATAGGCGGCTTGTTCACGCAGATATGGATGTCGCTGGAGCCCTGTTGAACTGCGGTCTTTAGGATCGTTACCATGTCGGCCATGCTTCCTCCCGGCTGCTTAGCTTCTATTTTTCAAGGGACCCGTCGTTAAAATCGGTCCCCAGTATCACCGCTACCGCAGCCACGCTCTTGCGCGCGGCTTTCACGCGTATTTCCAGCTCTTCCAGCCCCAGCGCTGCGCGCAGCCTGCGCGCCGGTTCCGTGTCGCTGGAAAAACAGTGTATCACGGTATGCTTTTCAATTTTAGCATAGGATGAGACCGTCAGCACGTCAAAACCCGCGGCCCTGAGGTGTTTTGCCGCGCGGGCGGCCAGTTTATTCCTGCCGGAGGCGTTAAAAACCTCCACCCGCACCGCCGGCCGGGGACCGGCCTGCTCAGCGCTTACCGCGGCGGCGGGACCGGCGGAGCGGGATATTTCCGTAAGGATGAAATCCGAGGAACTGAGCCTGGACAACTCCGAAAATATCGTGAAAAGATCGAAGGCGGAAATATTCGTGCGGCCCCCCGGGCGCAGCCGCGCAGCCCAAACAGCGGCCGCGGCCAGCTTGGCAGGCGACGAACGCCAGCCGTTCAGCACGCTCCAGAGCGCGCCCAGGTCGGGCGCCGACGACAGCGAAATATAAAGGATCTCCCCTGGCGCGCCGAGCCCCGGCCCGGCCGCCAGGGCCGAAAGCTCGCCGGCCCGCTGATAGCCGGATCCGCCCCTCCCGGTTTTTACCCGGGGGAAAGACACCGCGTTCACGGTGGAAGAGACCGGGTGATAGATCAGCAGCAGGGGCGCGCGCTCCGCCAGCAGCACAAGCCGCAGGTCGCGCCCTTCACCCAGCGCCGCCGCGGCCGGGGAAAACCGCTGCGCGGCGCTCAGCGCCAGCGCCGCCGCCAGCCCGGCCGCCAGCATCAGCTTTTCTATTTTTCCTGAAGACTGTTCCATAGCGATACGCTCAGCGGGTGCACCCAGCCTCCGCACGAGAACGCATGCGAAAGTTTAACATAATTGGCCGCGCGCAAAGCCGCCCCGAAATCGCGCCGGGCCAGTTCCCTCACCAGCCCGGCCTCGCGGAATTCCCTTCCTTCCTCGGCCAGGTCGCAGACATACACCAGCCGCGAAAGGGCGCCCATCCCGGGCGCGCCCGTGGCGTGAAGCGCTATCGCCTCCAGCACTTCCCTGTCGTCCACGCCGAACACGGCGCGGGCCGCGGCCGCCCCGGCCCAGGCGTGGAGCAGTACCGGCGCCTCACCGGCCGCGGCCCTGTAAAGCATACCCGGTGTGCGGGCCTTCAGGGCCAGGCTCCGCAGCCTTCGCGGCGCAAGCTCCCTGGCGCAGTCGTGCAGCAATCCGGCCAGGGCCGCTTTCTGCGGCGGAATGCCCAGCCCCGGAGCGAGTTCAAGCGCCAGGCGCGCCGTCTCCAGCGAATGCCTGTAGCGCCGCGCGGAAAGCCGCTTTTTCAAGAGAGCACGCTCCCGGGACAGGTAAAGCCCTTTTTTTTCTATCAGGGCCCGCACCCCGCGCTGCATTTCCGCGGGCCGTTCACCTAGAAAAAGCCGCCCGCGCAGGTCGCTGGAGGCCGTGCGCGGAAAGGTCCCTTCAAGCGGCAGGAAGGGGACCTTTTCTTTTGTCTTAAGGGTGAAGCCGGGGCGCCGGCCGGCGAGCAGAACGGCGCCGCGCAGGATCCCGGGCCAGCGCTTCCAGCTTTTGAACGCGGCGAGGCAGTCGGAACCTATAAGGAGATACAGCCGGGAACGCGGGTATCTTTTTTTAAAATACGCCACGGTTTCATAGGTATAGACCACGCGGCGGCGCCGGGCCTCAAAAGAACTTATCCCTACTTCGGGGCGTCCGGCCAGTGCGGACCCGCGCAAAGCTTCCTTGAGAAGCCCCAGCCGGTCCCCGAAAGGGACCGGCCTCGCGTCCTTGAACGGAGTGTGGAAACCCGGCACGAAAAAGAGGGCGCGCGGCCGCAGCCGGCGCAGCGCTTGCGAAGCCAGCGCTATATGCCCCTTGTGCGGGGGATCGAAACTTCCGCCGTATATTACCACCGGTTTTTCCTGTTTCATATACCTCGCGGCCCCGCTGCGGGCGGGGATGCCTTCGCAGTATGATATAATTTATCGGTAAGCTTTTTTAATATGGCAAAGAACAGGAACAACTGTATTATACTTCTGGTGGAGCCGCCCGAGCAGGAAAAAATAAGCGGGGAGCTCAAGACAGCCTTCGGCCCGGAAAGGGCCGCGCATGTCAACGGGGACCTGCTGCTTGAAGCGTACAGAACGCTGAAAAATTTCAACGACGCGATATTGATCCTCTCCTATGAGAAGACGCAGCAGCACCCGGACCTTACCTGGCTGGATCCGGAGGACCCGGGGTTCCTGGACTATAAGAATAAACCGCTGGAAGAACGCATACGCAACGCTTTCCAGCTGGCGTTCTTTACCGGCGCCAAGAAGGTCCTGCTCGTCAATCACCTCTCCCCTGAATTAAAGGAAGAGTGGCTCTCGCAGGCTTTCGGGGCGGTCAGCGATAAGACCGTGGCCCTTGGCCCCACCCAGGAAGGCACTTTCTACCTGCTGGGGCTTACGCAGCAGAACCAGAAGATACTTGAAGCCCCTGGCTTTTTATCCGGAAAAACCCTCGAAAACATGACCGAGCGCATAAAGAAAGGAAAGCTTTCGGTATTAACCATGCCTGAAACCTATTGCGTAACCAGCGAGGACTCCCTGAGAAAGTGGATAGAAAACCGTGAAAAAACCCCGAATTTCTTCCCGGAAAAGCAGGAACATATGCCGGAACAGAAAAGGCATAACAGGCACCACGTTAAAGCGCATGAAAATACCGCTCCGCCCGGGAATAATGATGTTGCAGGTGAGTGAGTTGCAACGCAAGCTCTAAACCCCGGCCTCGCTGTTTTTGAACACATTCATGATATTCCGCTCCAGGAAGCCTGTAGAACAGAAGCTTTCAGGCACGGTACTTTCAAAAAAAGAAAAGAAAATATATCCGCGTTTTTATTATTGACTATCCCTTCATAATTGAATACCATATATTAAGGTCGGAGCCTGGAAGCATTTTTGTAACAATTTTTTGAGATAAACTTGCGGTTAAGACCAGTTTTAAATAAGTTACCAACACAAAAAGACACTAAAAAACAAGACTTCTTTTGGTTTTACGGAAAACTACTAACAGATGTGGATAACTTGTGGATAACTCGACAAATATCAAAGAAATCTGGCAGAAAGCCATAAACGAACTGGAGTCTGAAATAGGCACGGACTCCGCCTCTCTTTGGATACGCCCGATAAAGCCTCTTTTCATTGAAAACGGCACATTGACGCTCGAGGTTCCGGATTCGATAATTTATAACACCGTTAAAGAACGCTACGAGGAAAAACTACTTTCCTTCCTGCGCCCGTTCACCGGCCCGGACCTGAAAATACATTATTCAATGTCCGTAACCCCGGCGGCGCAGCCGCTGCCGCCTCCTCCCCCGGCGCCGGCACCGCTTCCCGCGAATTATTTTTCTTTTAATCCGAACTATACCTTCGAAAGCTTCATTGTCGGGGCCTCCAACCGCTTCGCCTACGCCTCGGCCGAAGGGGTGGCCAAAACCCCCGGACAGAACCCTCTTTTCATCTATAGCGCGCCCGGCCTTGGAAAAACGCATCTGCTGCACGCCATCGCTCACGGCATACTCAAAATAAACCCGTCGGCCCGCATACTCTACACCGCCAGCGAAAACTTCGTTAACGAATATATCGACGCGGTACGAGGCAAGGCCGAGGGCGCGGAACAATTCAGGAGTAAATACCGTAAACTCGACTGCCTGCTGCTGGACGATATCCAGTTCCTGGTGGACAAGGACCGCAGCGAAGAGGAATTTTTCTACACCTTCAACGCCCTTTTCGAATCAAAAAAGCAGGTGGTAATAACCTCCGACCGCCCCCCGCGCGAACTGGCCATGGGAGACCGCCTTATCTCGCGTTTCCTGCAGGGCGTGGTGGCCGATATCAAGCTGCCTGATTTTGAGACCAGGGTAGCCATATTAAGGCAGAAACGGGACCAGCATAAATACGACATCCCGGACGACATCGTCACCTTTATAGCCGAGAACGTCAAAAAGAGCATACGCGAACTGGAAGGCTGCCTTATAACTGTCGGCAATTTCTTCTCCAGAATGAAGATACAGCCGTCCATAGACGCCGTAAAAGAGATAATAAAAGACCACATGAACGATCCGGAGCAGGAAGATAAAAAGATAACCACCGACCTTATCAAGAACATCGTGGCCGAAAAATACAATCTCGAGCTCAAGGACTTCAGCGTAAAAAAAAGAAGCGAAGCGCTGGCTTTTCCCCGCCAGGTGGCCATGTACCTGTCCTGTAACCTGACGGAAATGACCCTGAAAGACATCGGGGAAGCTTTCGGCAGGGATCACGCCACTGTCATGTACGCCAAGAACAAAATAGGGCAGCTGCTGCAGACCGATCCCTATTTCAACGAAACGCTGAACCAGATGATCTCAAAGATAAAGAATGTCAGTAACTCCGCCTAGTCTCTCGATAAAAGAACTTTTTGTCGGCAGTGTCAGCAAAAACTAACAGTCAGTTAATAACTTTTTCAAATGATTTAAACACCCTTGATACCGCAAACACAGTCTCTTATAGAGGAGTATTACGATGAGAATATCCAGTAGTAGAGATACCCTGATAAAAGGTATTCAAACCATCCAGGCGGGCGTTTCCTCCAAAACCGGCACTATTCCCATACTTCAGAACTTCCTTATGGAAACGGAGGAAAAAGGGATAAAAGTGGTTTTTACCGACCTGGAGATGGCTATAAAGCACTATATACCCGTCAGCGTAAAGAGCGAAGGCAGCATAACCGTCCCTATCAAGAAATTCATGGAAATAGTACAGAACCTTGGGGGGGAATCCGAGGTTAACGTGGCGGTGGACGACAGCAACAGGATATCCATACTCAGCGGCAAAGCGCGGTTCAAGATGGGGGGAGTTCCCAAGAACGATTATCCCGTGATTCCGGACCTGGATGAAAGCAATTCTTTCAAGATCCCCGCCAAAGCGCTGGCGGAGATGATCAACGGGACCATCTTCTCGGCCTCCACCGAGGACGACAGGCATTTTCTGAACGGCCTGCTCTGGAAATATGAAAAAGACCTTTTTTCCCTGGTAGCCACTGATGGCCGCCGGCTGGCTGTGACCACCTCGAAGAAGGTAAAGGCTAAAAAGGATTTCAAGGTTATAGTCCCGGCCAAGATACTTGCCGAGCTTTCCCGCTTTATAAAAGGCGCCGGCATAGACGACAAGGAAGAGGTAACGGTGGGGCTTTCCTCCAATCAGATAGGTTTCATGATAGGGAAGACGGTTTTCATCTCCCGCCTGGTGGAGGGGAATTTTCCCGCCTATGAGCAGATCATACCAAAGTCTCACGAGATGCAGATAGACCTGAAAACCGAAGCCCTCATGGCGGTGACCAAGCGCGCGGCCATCTGCTCCAGTGAGCGGTCCGGTTCCGTGAAGTACACCTTTAAGCCCGGTGCGCTCGTGGTTACTTCCGCCTCCTCCAGTATGGATTTCGAGGACGAGATAGAGACGGGCTATAAAGGCAAGGAGTTCCAGATAAGCTTTAACCCGAAATTTATCATGGACATACTGAAGGCCTCCGGGGAGAACGATATTTCTGCGGAATTCGCGTCTTCTTCCACCCCTGCCCTGCTGCGCGTGAAAGGCAGGGAGGACACTATTTATATAATAATGCCCCTGAGGACGCAGTAAGGCGGGCTTATGTTCCTTAAAAAGCGCAGTTCCAACTGGACCCGGGCGGCAGATCTCTGTTCTTCCTCCTGGAAATTCCTTGGCGGGGCCGCGCCGGACCGCCTGGCGGTGCTGGACGCGGTGTGGAAGAATGAGCTGGGCCGCCTGGGGGAACATTGTTCCCTGTTGGGAGTGGATAAGGGTTTTATTCTGGTTAAACCTTCCTCTTCCCCGGCCGCCAGCGAGCTGGCCCTGCGCAGTTCCGTCCTGGTCAAGAGCCTGAATAAATATTTCAGGCGGCCCTGGATAAAAGCCATAAAGACGGCGAACAGGATATAAGAGAAGACTGAAACACACCTTATCTACATAACAGGAGTTCAACAGCCATGAACAAGACAGCCAATCCCAAAGAGGGAAACTACGATTCTTCTAAAATACAGGTCCTGGAAGGCCTTGAGGCCGTGCGCAAGCGCCCGGCCATGTATATAGGCTCTACCGGGGCGCAGGGGCTGCACCACCTGGTCTATGAAGTAGTGGACAATTCGGTAGATGAAATACTCGCCGGAGGCTGCAATAAGATAGAGGTGGTGCTGAAAGAGGAGAATATCTGCTCCGTCTCCGACAATGGCCGCGGCATCCCCGTGGACCCGATGAAGGAAGTGAAGGACCCGAAGCTCAAGGGCAAATCCGCCATGGAAGTCGTCATGACCGTGCTGCATGCCGGCGGAAAATTCGACAAGGGCGCCTACAAGGTTTCCGGCGGCCTGCACGGGGTGGGCGTCTCCGTGGTTAACGCGCTGTCGGAATGGGTGGAATTGCTGGTTAACCGCGACGGCAAGATCTGGAGGCAGGAATATAAACGCGGCAAGCCGCAGGCCGACGTTAAAGCCATAGATACGACCCCGGACCACGGCACCACCGTTACTTTTAAGCCGGACACCGCTATTTTTGGAGAGGGGATATTCTCTTTCGACACGGTTTCGAACCGGCTGCGCGAACTGGCTTTCCTTAACCCCGGCTGCCGGATAAATATCATCGACGAGAGGGAAGAGGGAAAAAGGCATACCTTCTCCTTCGAGGGCGGGATAAAACAGTTCGTGAAGTTCCTTAACACCAATAAGCAGGTTATCAACGCGGACCCTATTTTCGTCTCCAAGACCGAAGGCGAAGTTATGCTGGACCTGGCCATACAGTATAACGGCGACTATTCCGAAACGATCTTCTCCTTCGTTAACAATATCAAGACCATAGAGGGAGGCACGCACGTGTCCGGTTTCCGCTCGGCGCTGACGCGCGTGATAAACGACTATATAAGGAAGTATGAACTGCTCAAGGACAAAGAATACAGCGTCACCGGCGACGACGTCAGAGAGGGTCTTACCGTTGTTATATCGGTGAAGATCCCTAACCCGCAGTTCGAGGGGCAGACCAAGACCAAGCTGGGCAATGGTGAAGTGGAAGGCATCGTTAAAAGCCTCGCCGGAGAGGCTCTCTCCACCTTCTTTGAGGAGCACCCGTCCATAGCCAAAGCCATCTGCCAGAAGGGCCTCGGCGCCGCTGAGGCCCGCGAGGCCGCCCGCCGCGCCAAGGAACTGGCGCGCCGCAAAGGTTCGCTTACCGAGTCCGGCCTGCCGGGCAAGCTCGCCGACTGCCAGGAGAAGGACCCCAGGAAATCCGAGCTCTTCATCGTGGAGGGAGACTCGGCCGGTGGCTCGGCCAAGCAGGGCCGTGACCGCGTGTTTCAGGCCATACTGCCGCTGCGCGGCAAGATACTCAACGTTGAAAAATCCCAGCTGGTGAAAATTATTTCCAGCGAGCAGATCCGCACCCTTATCTCCGCTATCGGCACCGGTATCGGCGAGGGAGAGGACGGTTTCGATATAGAGAAGCTGCGTTACCATAAGCTCGTCATAATGGCCGACGCCGACGTGGACGGGCAGCATATCCGCACGCTGCTTCTCACCTTCTTTTACAGGCAGATGCGCCAGCTGGTGGAACAGGGCCATATTTACATAGCCCAGCCGCCGCTCTATAAGGTAAAAAAAGGCAAGTTCGAGTCTTATTTCGAGAATGAGGAAAAACTGCAGAAGTGGCAGTTGAAGGAAGCCGTTGCCTGCATAAACGTGAAAGCCAAAGGCAGAAATATGGAGCCCAGGGAGCTTTTTGAACTGCTGGAGCTGGTCATCTCCATAGAGAACACCAGCCGCAAGTTGGAAACCAAGAACCTCACCTTGAACGATTTTGTAAAATTCCAGGCCGACGGCCAGGTGCCGCTGTACCGCATAGAGACCGGTCCGGAAACCTACCGCTACTTCTTCACAGAGAATGAGTGGCTCAACTACGAGAATGAACATATACAGAAGCACCGGGACTCCCTGGCCAGGGAAGGGGTGCAGGAGGCCGACATGGACGACGAGGACCTGGGGCCCGAGTTCCAGCCTCTCGGCGAATTCACCAGGCTTAATAATCTCGCGGCCAAAATAAAGACTTTTGGCTATAACATAGCCGACTTCCAGGCGGATGAAACAAAGAAGAAGGATAATGTGTTCGAGCTTTTCAACGAGAAGACCCTGGTCGGGGCGAAGGACCTGAAGAGCCTGCTGGATAACGTTATGAAAATAGGCGCCGCGGGCGCACATATTCAGCGCTATAAGGGTCTGGGCGAAATGGACCCGGAACAGCTCTGGGAAACGACCATGGACCCCTATAAGAGGAAGCTTCTGAAGGTCTCCCTGGAGGACCCGGCCGAGGCCGAGAAGATGTTCACTACCCTGATGGGAGACAAGGTGGAGCCGCGCCGCGTGTTCATAGAACAGAACGCGCTGGCCGCCCGGAATCTGGATATTTAAGAGAAGAGAGAAGAGTTCACCACAGAGGCACAGAGGGGGAAGAGGTCAGAGGAGAAAGAGAAGAAAAAAGAAGGATTAAAATTTCCGTTATATTTTTCTCCGCGTTTACTCCTCCCTCTCTGTGTCTCGGTGGTGAAATAAAAGTTTTCCCGTACAAATTCTTAAGGAGTTTTTTAATGGCAGAACATAAAGACAAGACACCGAAACCGCCGGAAGACATGTTCGTCAACATCGTGGACCGGGACATCAGCGAGGAGATGAAGTCCTCGTATATTGAATACTCGATGAGCGTCATAGTGGGCCGCGCGCTGCCCGATGTCCGGGACGGCCTGAAACCCGTGCACCGCCGCGTGCTCTACACCATGGACGACATGGGCCTGCAGCACAACAAGCCCTTTAAGAAATCCGCCCGCATAGTCGGCGACGTGATGGGGAAATACCATCCGCACGGCGACGCTTCCATTTACGACACCCTCGTGCGCATGGCCCAGAAGTTCAGCCTGCGCTACACGCTGGTGGACGGGCAGGGCAATTTCGGTTCCGTGGACGGCGATCCCGCCGCCGCGATGCGCTATACCGAGGCCCGCCTGTCCGGCATCGCGGGAGAACTGCTGGCCGATATAGAGAAAGAGACCGTAAAGTTCGTGCCCAACTACGACGGCTCCATGACCGAGCCGTCGGTGCTGCCCGCCAAGCTGCCGAACCTGCTGGTGAACGGCTCTTCGGGTATTGCGGTCGGCATGGCGACAAATATCCCCACGCATAACCTGGCCGAGGTCTGCGACGCCACGATAGCGGTAATAGAGAATCCCGATCTTGAGACCAAAGAGCTGATGAAAATAATGAAGGGCCCCGACTTCCCGACGGGCGGCATCATCCGCGGCCGCAAGGGAATAAAAAGCTACTTTGAAACGGGCCGCGGATCGTTCAAGACGCAGGCGCGGGCGGAGATCGAGGAGATGAAGGGGAACCGCGAGGCGATCGTCATCACCGAGATCCCCTACCAGGTCAACAAGGCCAATCTTATCGAGAACATCGCCGAACTGGTGAAGGAAAAGAAGATACCGGACATCTCCGACATCCGCGACGAGTCCGACCGCCGCGGGATGCGCGTGGTTATAGAGATCAAGCGCGACGGCAATGCCCAGGTGGTCCTGAACCAGCTTTACAAGCATACGCAGATGGAGAGTTCCTTCGGCGTGATAATGCTCGCCATAGTGGACGGCCGTCCCCGCGTGCTGCCGGTCAAAGAGGTCATGCTGCAGTATGTGCGGCACCGCCGCCTGATGGTGGTGAACCGGACCAAGTACGATCTGAAAAAGGCGCTGGCCCGCGCCCATATACTGGAAGGCTACCTGATAGCACTGCAGAACATCGACGCCGTAGTCGAGATAATAAAAAAATCCAAGGATTCGCTGGAGGCCAAAGGCAAGTTGATGGCGAAATTCGCCCTGTCGGATATACAGGCGCAGGCCATACTCGATATGCGTCTGCACCAGTTGACCCGTCTTGAAGCGGGCGCTATTGAGGAAGAGCACCGCGGCCTGATGAAGCTTGTCAGCGAACTGAGGGCCATCCTCGCCGACCCCAAAAAAGTCCTGAAGATCATCATCGACGAGCTCAAAGAGATGAAAGAAAAGTACGGCGACAAGCGCCAGACCGAGATCACCGGCGAGGCCGCCGAGCTCGACATAGAGGACCTTATCCCCGAGGAGAACGTGGTCATCACCATGTCCCACGGCGGCTATATAAAGCGCATCCCCTCCGATACCTACAAGGTGCAGGGCCGCGGGGGCCGCGGCATCATAGGTTCCGAAGTGAGGGAGGAGGATTTCATCGAGAAGCTCTTCGTCACCTCCAGCCACGCCACGATCCTGATGTTCACTACGCGCGGCAAGGTGTACGCCCTCAAGGGCTACGAGATCCCCGAAGGCAACCGGACTTCCCGCGGCAAGGCCATAGTCAACCTCCTGCAGATAAAGGACGAGAAGGTCACCTCCGTGCTGGCCATCGAGTCCTTCTCCGAGGCCAGAGACAAGGAGGGCTTCATAGTGATGTGCACCCGCAAGGGCAATATCAAGAAGACGCCTATCTCCGACTTCGCCAATATCCGGCGCTCCGGCATAATAGCCATAGGCCTGGAGGACGGGGATATTCTGACCAGCGTCGGTAATACCGACGGCAAATACGAGATAATCATCGGCACCAAAGAGGGCATGTCCATACGCTTCAGCGAAGAGGACGTGCGCTCGATGGGCCGCAATGCCATGGGCGTGCGCGGCATAAGGCTGGGCAAGGAAGACCAGGTGATAGGGATGGAAGTGGCCGAGCCTAAGACGAAGAAGACCCTGCTGACGGTCTGCGAGAACGGCTACGGCAAGCGCACCGACCTCGACGAATACCGTCACCAGGGCCGCGGCGGCTCCGGCGTGATCACCATCAAGGCCACCGACCGCAACGGTTCGGTGGTGGGTCTTTACCTGGTGGAGAACAAGGACCACCTGATGCTGATGACCGAGAAAGGCAAGATAATACGCATGTCCTGCAAGACCCTGCGGGTGATAAGCCGCAATACGCAGGGCGTGCGCCTGGTGCGCATGGAGGAAGGCGACAAGATAGCCTCCGTGGAGCCCGTGGTGGACGAG
>Ga0066637_10002883_pt1 | contig 11519 bp, 17 predicted proteins | sample CryGeyCG2014_020_FD_62737 | JGI IMG/M metagenome (GOLD analysis project Ga0066637, IMG submission 62737) | Groundwater microbial communities from aquifer - Crystal Geyser CG08_land_8/20/14_0.20 | ecosystem: Environmental > Aquatic > Deep subsurface > Groundwater | place: USA: Utah: Grand County...
TCCCAATTTGTTCTAACCTTTCGCCTGGCCGCTTCTTCTGTACCAGCACTACATTTACATCCTAAAGTATAAAAGAAACGACAGGCACTACAACACACACCACAGGTTCCAATAACAACCTTTTTATCCTTAATGTTTTTATTACTTTTTAAATTCATATTTTATAGTTTGGTATGTTCTGAAAGTTTAACCCTCACGGCTGTTGACATTTTTTCCGTGCTTACATAACCAAGGGCATCAACGTCTGGGTCATAAAGCTCAAGTTCGAAGTTCTGAACGATTAATTGTCTATTCAAAGCCCCGCAGACAAATTCATAGCCAAAGACTTCATCAAGATTTTCTTCGGTTAGCTTTTGCAAATCCCTTTCTAAACTAAAAGATTTTTCTTCTATTTCCGCTAATTTGTTGTTGGCAATCTTGAATATTGGCATATTTATAAACTCACCGGGTTGTACGGCTTGCCTTTGGCAATCCCAACAATATTGTTAACCCAGATTTCTTTGTTTCTCTCCAGGGCTTCCTTAGTAAACCAGCCAAAGCCTTTAAACATAATGGCTGTTTCGATGCCTTCTATCGGGGATTTCCTTAGGCTTTCACCTTCAAAGCAGTACTGATCAACCTTGCCTGATTTAAGGGCTTCTGCCATGGCTTTCTCGTCCACCAGCGACCTGTCAGCGGTATTGACTACAATGGCTCCCTCTCGCAGCATTCTGATCCTGTCTTTGGAAAGGAAATGCTTTGTTTCCTCATTTTCCGCCAGATGAAGAACAACAACATTTGCTTTAGCCAGAAGGTCCTCAACTGTAGCCTGCCTAGCGAGATGCTCCATTCGCTTAATGGTTCTGTTCCAGGTAATAACAACGGCTCCAGCCGCCTGACAAAGTTCAGCCGTTCTTGTACCAATGTGGCCTAAGCCGATAACTCCAACTCTCATGCCTTTCAACTCTCTCCCCATTTCCAAGCGATATTTTCTTTTTTGAGTTCTGCGGTCAGCAAGGAAAATTCTTTTAACACAACCTAATATCAACGCTAAAGTGTGTTCGGCTACTGATTCGGTGGAATAGTAAGGAACATTGGTAACAACAATATTTCTTTTCTTGCAGTATTCCTTATCAATGTAACCAAAGGCGGTGGTGCTTAATGCCAATCCCTTAATGTTCGGCATAGCGTCCAACAGCTTTTTTAATCTTTCCGGAGTTTTTTCAAAACCGCCGATATTGTCCGGGTCAAAAGCCAAGATATCTGATTTCTTGCAAAGCTTGATCAGCTTCTCCAATGGGTATTCATCCCTGCTTTCTGTAAAAACAACTTCACCTACACCTGTCAGCTTATACTGCCACTCTTGCTTAAACTCTTCTTTGGGGCAAAAAATTGTAGCTTTCATATTGTTCTCCTTTTCTGTCTTCTATTTTACTAAATTTGCCTTGATTACTAAAGGGTATCTGTTGAAATTGCCCCGGTTAGGGTCGGGTTAATACCGGATATATCCCGGTGCCTTATGCTTTCAGGCCGCTGATAATAAAATCATTAATTTATAAGTCGAATTAGAAAGGGGGTGAAATATAAATATGAGCTGGTCAGCTGCACAAATAAGATACTCAAAGAGTGAAAAAGGCCGAGCCGCAAGGCGTAAATACTAAATGTCAGAAAAAGGCAGAAATGCTAGGAAAGCCTACCTTGAAAGACGCAAAGTAAAACTGTCAGAAGCAAAGCAGACAGAAGAAATGAAACCCGTGGAAAAGAAGGAAAAAGAAGCTAAAATTAAAATTATTCCAACGGGTAAAAGCTCATAGGAAGGCTCGTTATTAAAGAAGGCCGGGATTTGTCCCCCGGCTTTCTTTTTGCCAAGTTAATTTTCTCTTAATTTGATTTCAAAACCACAGGCACTACACTTTGTAATATTGTCTGGCGTTCCCCACTCCGGTTCTCCACCCCGGGGGTGTAGTAGGTACTCCACTCCCGGGGTGGAGTACCTGTGATTCGCTTCGCTGAGCGGTTGAAGCAGTCCGGTTTCCGCCGACAGCAGATGAGTCTCTTCGTAGCGCTCCATAAACCTGATTATTGTTCTGAGTTTGCCGGTATGCTATCATAGCTGAATCCCTCGCAAGGGGGATTAATTTTTGACCAATTTTAAGCTTAAATAAGTTTTGCTAAAATTAATTTTGTATGGCAGAAGCAATCGAGGTAACCAGGGACAGAGACGTGCCGATGGAGAAAATTAGAAACATCGGTATTATTGCCCATATTGACGCCGGAAAAACGACTACCACGGAAAGAGTCCTTTTCTATACCGGAAGAACCTATAAAATGGGTAATATCGATGACGGCACTACTGTTACCGACTGGATGGACCAGGAAAGGGAACGAGGAATCACCATTATGTCAGCGGCGGTGACTGCTTTCTGGAAGGACTTCAGGATTAATATTATCGATACTCCCGGGCATGTGGATTTTACCGCTGAAGTAGAACGGTCGCTTCGGGTCTTAGACGGAGCGATTATGGTTTTTGACGCTGAAGAGGGGGTTCAGGCTCAGTCGGAGACAGTTTGGCACCAAGCCGACAAATACCGAGTTCCGCGGCTTGTTTTTATCAATAAAATGGATAAGTTGGGTGCTAATTTTGAAAACACCGTGGCAATGATTAGGGACAGGCTTACCGCTAAACCAGTGGTTATCGCTTACCCGGTCGGCCAAGAAGATCAGTTTAAGGGAGTATTTCTTCTTTTGGAGCGAAAAATGTTGATTTGGGATAAAGACCCGATGGGAACTGAATATTCAACCCTGGAAATTCCGGAACAATATCATGAAAAAGTCGAACAGCTTAGGGATAAACTGGTAGAAGATATCTGTGGAGAAGATGAGAAGTTAATGGAAAAGTTCTTAAACGACCAAGAGATTAATCTGGGCGAGTTGAAAACAGCCTTGAGAAGGGCGGTAATAAACAACCGTTTGGTTCCGATCTATTGCGGCTCTTCTTTAAGAAATAAGGGCGTTCAGCCGGTTTTAGACGGAGTGGCTGATTATTTACCCTCGCCCTTAGATATTCCGCCGGCAAAAGGAATTCATCCCCAGACCGAAGCGGAAGAATCAAGGGCGGCTGACAAGAAAGCGCCATTTTCGGCGCTTTTGTTTAAGGTTCAGACTGACCCCCATGTGGGGAAACTGTCTTATTTAAGAATTTATTCGGGAACCTTAAAAAGCGCTTCGGCTGTTTACAATACCACTAAAGACGAAACCGAAAGAATAGGCAGATTGTTGTTGATGCATGCTAACAAGAGGGAGGGAATTGAAGAAGCTTTTGCCGGCGAAATCGTTGCCGCTATTGGCTTAAAACAATCTACTACCGGCGATACTCTCTGCGACCAAGAAAAGCCGGTTCTTTTCGAGTCGATAAACTTTCCTGACCCGGTAATTTCTTTAGCCATTGAACCGCAGACGAAAGCGGATCAGGAGAAATTAAGTGTTGCTTTAGCTAAATTAGGCGAGGAAGACCCGACTTTTAAGACTAAAGTTGATCAGGAGACAGGCCAGACAATTATTTCCGGAATGGGAGAACTTCATTTGGAGATACTAGTAGACCGGATGAGAAGAGAATTTGGCTTGAATGTCAATGTTGGCAAACCTCAGATTGCTTATCGGGAAACGATTACCCAGGTTCAAACAGCCGAGGGAAAGTATATTCGCCAGACTGGCGGCCGCGGTCAGTATGGGCACTGCTGGCTTCGAGTTGAGCCTTTAGACCGCGGCAGTGGTTTTGAATTTGTTTCTGAAATAAGAGGAGCGGCAATACCTGGCAATTTTATTCCTTCGATCGAAAAAGGAGTCAAAGAAGCGGTTGAAAAGGGTGTTATCTCCGGTTACCCGGTGGTTGATATCAAAGTGGCTGTTTATGACGGCAGTTATCACGAGGTTGACTCTTCCGACCTGGCTTTTAAAATTGCCGGCTCGATTGCTTTTCAAGAAGCGGCCAAACGAGCTTCTCCGGTGGTTTTAGAGCCGATCATGAAACTGGAGGTTTCCGCTCCGGAGGACTTTTTAGGTCAAGTGATTGGAGACCTTTCCGCCAGACGGGCTCAGATTCTGGGCACTGAAAACAGGGGAAAAATGAAAGTGATCAGGGCAACCATCCCGCTTGAGGCGGCCAGAGGTTATGCCACGATAATCAGAAGCCTGACCCAAGGGAGAGGTTCCTTTTACATGGAACCTTCCCACTATCAGGAAGTCCCCAAAAATATTCAAGAGGATATTGTTGCAAAGAAGCTATCCTGATGGTAGAATTTATATCTGGTAACTTAATCAGTTAAAATATTATTTTCCAACGACCAAAGGAGGTATCAGATGGCAGACAGTGCAAAGTTTACTCGGGATAAACCCCACGTTAATATTGGTACCATCGGTCACATAGACCATGGTAAAACCACTCTTACCGCGGCGATTTTAAAAGTTTTGGAGGAGCAGGGTAGAGCTAAATCAAAATCTTATGAGGAAATTGCCAAAGGCGGGGTGGTTAGGGATCAGAGTAAGATTTTGACTGTTTCCGTTGCTCACGTTGAATACGAGACCGAAAATAGGCATTATGCTCACATAGATTGCCCTGGACACGCAGACTATATTAAGAACATGATTACCGGCGCCGCCCAGATGGACGGAGCGATTTTGGTTGTTTCCGCGCCCGATGGGCCAATGCCCCAAACCAGGGAGCACGTTCTTCTGGCCGGTCAAGTAAACGTTCCGTCGATTGTTGTTTTTCTAAACAAGGTCGATTTAGTGGACGATCCTGAGTTTTTGGATTTAGTGGAAATGGAGATTAGAGAGTTGCTTAAAAAGTATAATTTTGATGGGGACAAAACTCCGATTGTTCGCGGTTCGGCCTTAAAAGTAATGGAGGGGGACGAGGCGGCTAAAAAGTCAATCCTTGAACTAATGAAAGCGGTTGACGAGTTTATTCCTACTCCCCAAAGAGACTTGGATAAGCCTTTTATGATGCCAGTTGAGGATATTTTCTCAATCAAAGGCCGAGGTACGGTAGCTACGGGCAGGATTGAGCGCGGAAAAGTAAAGATTAACGACGAGATTGAAATAGTTGGCTTGGGGGATACCAGAAAAACAGTGGTTACTGGAGTAGAGATGTTTCACAAGAGCTTGGATGAAGGCCAGGCGGGAGATAACGCCGGGGTTCTTTTAAGAGGGATCGAGAAAGATCAGATCGAAAGAGGGGTGGTTTTGGCAAAGCCAGGATCGATTACTCCCCACACTGATTTTAAAGCAGAGATTTATGTTTTGAAAAAGGAAGAGGGTGGCCGCCATACCCCGTTCTTTACCGGTTACCGGCCGCAGATTTATATTAGAACTACAGATGTTACCGGAGAAATATCCCTTCCCGAGGGTGTGGAAATGGTTATGCCCGGAGACAGCGCTAATGTTAAGGTTTCTTTGATCAAGGCAGTGGCTTTGGAGCAGGGTTCCACTTTCGCTATCAGAGAAGGCGGCAAAACGGTTGGCGCGGGTGTGGTTACTGAGGTAGAAAAGTAAGTTTGATCCGGAAAAGTAGTCTTTACCGGCAGCGGACAGTTTATTTTTTTTAAAATTTGGTTTAAGATGCCTAGAGGCGGAAGGATTAGGGTACGTTTAAAATCCTGGGATCATCGTGTAATCGACGAAGCGGCGGCTAAAATTGTCGAGGCGGCAATAACTACCGGGGCTTTAGTGATTGGACCGGTGCCGTTGCCAACAGACAGAAAGCTTTTTGTTGTTGGTATCAGCCCTCATGTTGATAAAGACGCGCGCGAGCACTTTGAGGTTCTTACCTATAAAAGGTTAATTGATATTGAAAATGCCAGTGTCAAAACGATGGATAGCCTGCAACATTTAGAGTTGCCCGCCGGAGTGGAGATAACAATTAGGATGTAGCTTTGAGAGGCAAAGGTGAAAACAAAACAACCTTTTTGGATTTTGTCAATGTTTCTGTTTTGAGCTTGTTTTCCCGATAGAAAGAATCTCTTTAGAGACAAGCCCGAAACTTTTCTTATAGGGCCTCAGAGGGCCCTTTTTTTGTTGACGAAAATTTAAATTAAAAAATTTTTCTTAAAATGCTTAATGGCTTTTTGCTCAAAAAATTAAACATGGTTCAACAATTTAGCCCAGGGGGAAAATTGTTGGCGGCTACTTTGTGCCAAGCCAAACCTTGCTTTGTTGTCGGAATTAAGTCTAAAGACAAAGATGGATATTCTGCTTTTCAGCTTGGTTCCGGTTCAAAGAAAAACGCGGTTAAAGCTCTGGCGGGTCAGATGAAGAAAGCGGGCTTGAAATTTAAACCGGAAATTATCCGTGAGGTTAAGCTGGAAGATGAAAAAGGTCTGCCGAAACTTGGCGACCAGGTTTTGGTAGGTCAGGTTTTAAAAGCAGGTGATTTACTCGACGTTGTCGGGGTTACCAAAGGGAGAGGTTTTAGCGGAGTAATAAAGCGTTGGGGTTTTCATAGCCAGCCGGCTAGCCGGGGCCAAAAGAACCATGAAAGATCCCCGGGTGCGATTGGCGCCCAAACTCCGGGAAAGGTAGTCAAGGGAAAGAAAATGCCCGGCCATTACGGAGTTGATCGGAAAACAATCAAGAATTTAGAGGTATTGTCTGTTGACGCCGCCGGAGAGCGGGTTTTAATTAAAGGTGCCCTTCCGGGTTATCGCGGATCATGGCTGACAGCCTTACTAACCGGCAAAGCTAAGAGTTTTGTTCCTTTAGCCAAACAAGGGGAGAAAGATGAAGAAAACTAAAAAGTCGACTAAATTACCGGTTTTAAATCTTTCCGGAAGGGATGAGGGAGAGATAGTCTTGCCCGGGGGTATCTTTGCCGCCAAGGTTAACCTTCCTTTGATGGCTCAGGCAGTGAGGGTTTTTCTCTCCAATCAGAGGAAGGCCTTTGCCAAAACTAAAACTCGGGGCGAAGTCAGGGGTTCAGGAAAAAAAATCTGGCGTCAAAAGGGAACCGGCAGGGCTCGTCACAAAGACCGCTACGCCCCAATTTTTGTTGGCGGCGGTGTTACCCATGGACCTAAGGGGGACAGGAATTATAAGAAAAAATTTTCTTTAAAAATGAAAAGGGCCTCTCTTAAGAGTGCCTTGACAGTTAAATTTGAGGATAAGAGTATTTTGGTAATCAAAGGCTTTGACAAATTTGGTTTTAAAACCAAACCGATTTTAAATGCTTTAACAGATCGAGCGGGTTTGACTGAGGACCGAAAATTTCTTTTAGTCCTCTCAAACTTAAAAGGGAAAGTTAAAAAAGCGCTTAGAAACGTTCCTTTTGTTACCGTTTCTTCCGCCGCCGGGTTGAACACTTATTTGGTTTTGAACCATGACCGGCTGATTTTAACACCGAGATCGGTTAAGGATTTATCAAAAAGGATGGGGGAAAATGAATAATCATTTTTTAATTTTGAAACCGGTAGTAACCGAAAAAAGCTTGTCTCTTCAAGAGGCGGGCGATTTTTCTTTTTGGGTTGATACTAAGGCGACTAAGAGCCAGATTGCTAAAGCAGTTGAGCAGCTGTTTAAGGTTAAACCGGTGTCAGTCAGGGTCATCTTGGTTAAAGGTAAATCAAAAACGGTAAGACGTCAAAATAGAAAAATTATCACCGGATTAAGAAAAAAGGCGATTGTCAAACTTCCCGAGGGAAGCAAAATTTCTCTATTAAGCGGAGGAAAGAATAAATGACACGTAGACTAACCAAAAAATTAGTAGTAATCAAAAAAAAGAGAAGCGGTCGGGACAATCAGGGCCGGGTCAGCGTCCGTCACCAGGGTGGGCAACATAAAAGGTATATCCGTTTGCTTGATTGGAAGAGGAGCAGAAAGGATATTGTCGGAAAAGTGGCGGCAATAGAGTACGATCCCAACAGAAACGCTGATGTTGCCCTTATTTTTTACCCTGATGGGGATAAGAGATACATAATTGCCCCTGAAGGTTTAAAGGTGGGCGGCAAGGTTGTTGCCAGCGAAAGAGCGCCGGTCAAGCTTGGCAATTGTTTGATTTTGAAAAACATTCCGGTTGGGGTGGCAATTCACAATCTGGAAATTATTCCCGGCAAAGGCGCTCAAGTAGCGCGCGGCGCCGGAAATAGCGCCTTGATCCAGAGTAAAGAAGAAAAAAGGGTTAAGGTTTCACTACCTTCCGGGGAAACAAAATGGTTCCCCTCTCTTTGTTGGGCTACTATCGGCCAGGTGGGCAATGTTAACTATTCGTATAAGAAGTTTAAAAAAGCCGGGGACAAAAGAAGGCGGGGAATCAGGCCGACTGTCCGCGGAGTGGCCCAGGATCCAAGATCTCATCCGCACGGCGGAGGCGAGGGCAGATCCCCGATAGGGATGAAATCGCCGAAAACTCCTTGGGGGAAAAAGACCTTGGGCAAGAGAACTAGGAAGAAGAAGAAATATTCCGACCGGTTAATTATAAAAAAGAGGAAATAATCGGATAATTTTAGTATAATAAGCAGTCTTTTTAAGTTATTCATAATTGAAAAATGTCAAGAAGTTCTAAAAAAGGACCGTACATAGATTCCAAATTACAAAAAAAAGTTACTGCTCAACAAAAGAGCGGCGACAAAAAGGTAATTAAAACTTGGGCCAGGAGTTCCCAGATTCCTCCTGAGTTTGTTGGCGTTACTTTTGAGATTCATAATGGTCATAAATTTATTAAGGTTTTTATAACCGAGGAGATGGTTGGTCATCGTTTAGGGGAGTTTGCTTTGAGCAGGACTTTCAGAGGCCATGGCCGGGTAGTTAAGAGGATAATTGAAAAAACCTAATTTTTTCTTTTAAGTTTTTTAATCGAAATGGCAAGAGCAATAAAGAGAGACACCAAACAAGAGTTATCCAAAGAGGCCGTTTTGGAGGTTAAGGCAGAAGTTAAATATCTTCCGGTCTCGGAAAGAAAGTTGAGGCTGGTAGTCGCTGCCGTAAAAGGACTTTCTCCGCAAGAAGCATTGGTTAAATTGCGGTTTCTTAATAAAAAGGGGTCAGCAATCTTGGCAAAGACGATCAAGTCGGCGATTGCCAATGCTGAACAAAAATTTAACTCAGACAAAGAAGACTTGGTTTTTAAAAGCATTCTAGTTAATCAAGGCCCGGTTTTAAAAAGAAGGGATGTTTATCACGGATCCCGTTTTAACGGCGGTCTGATCAGGAAACCGAGAAGCCATTTGCTGGTGGAGTTAATTAGTAAAAAAACACAGGTTTAATGGGAAGAAAAGCTAATCCTATCGGTTTTAGGCTGGCGCTTAAAAACAGCCCTTTTGGTTGGAAATCTCAGTGGTTTGCCAAAAAAAGCGACTATAAGAAGTTTATTATGGAAGACTGGAAGATTAGGAATTTTTTGGAAAAGAGACTCTCCATGGCAGGCTTGGTCAGCGTTCGGGTAGAGAGACTTAATAATCGAACTAAGCTGATTATTCAGGTTAGTCGCCCCGGGATTGTAATTGGCCGAGGCGGCAGGGGCCTGGAGGATCTTAAGGGAGAGTTGCTCAAGATAATGAATATCTCCGATTCGGATAATAATTTAGAAATAGAAGTTGAGGAAGTGAAAAATTCGGAGCTTTCAGCCAAACTAGTGGCGGAAAGAATTGCTGTCCAAATAGAGAGAAGAATGCCTTACCGTCGGGTGATTAGTCGAACAATTGAATCAGTGATCAACGCTGGGGCTTTGGGAATTAAGGTGATCCTTTCGGGCAGGATCGCTGGAGTTGAAGTTAGCCGGGTGGAGAAATTCTCCCAAGGGAAAGTTCCATTAAGCTCGATTAGAGCCAACATTGATTATTCGGAAAGACCGGCCTTAACCAAGTCGGGCTATGTCGGAGTTAAAGTTTATATCAACAGGGGAGAAAGCGAGTAATGCTCCAGCCGAGGAAGACGAAACATAAAAATAGATTTAGGGGTAGAATGAAGGGAATCAGCGTTTCCGGCTCCAGGGTTTGTTTTGGAGATTTTGGTTTAAAGAGCTTGACTAGGGGTATTGTTAGCGCTAATCAGCTCGAGGCCGCCCGAAAAATGATTAGTAACCAGACCAAGAGGAAGGCTAAGCTTTGGGTTAGAGTTTTTCCCGATAAGCCGATTACCAAAAAAGCGCCTGGTGCGCCTATGGGTGGAGGCAAGGGTGATATTGATCATTGGGGTGTGGTGGTTAAACCGGGAAGAATTATTTTTGAAATTGGCGGCGTTGCTTTTGATGTTGCCGAGAAGGCTTTGATTCAAGCGGGGCATAAATTACCGGTCAGGACGAAACTGGTTAAAAGGGAGGGAGAATGAAAAAGAGTTTAAAAATAGAGCTGAGGACCAAGACGGTTGAAGAGCTAAAAATAGAGCTGGCTAAAAGGGAATCTCTCTTAACCGAACTTAATTTCAAGTTAGCTCAGGGTCAGCTCAAGGATGTGAAATTGCCCGGTAAAACCAGGAACGAGGTCGCTGTTTTAAAAACTATAATTGCGGAGAAGATAAGGACTGGTGTTTCTAAAAAAGGAACAAAATTAGTTAAAGGGAATGAAGGGAAAGTTAAAAGTTAGTTTAGGGAAAATAAATCATGTCGAAAACTTTTGTTGGTCAAGTGGTTTCAGACAAAATGGATCAGACGGTAGTAGTTTTGGTGAGGAGAAAAGTTTCTCACCCTTTTTATGGAAAAGTGATTGTTAAGAGGAAAAGACTCTATGCCGATAACAAAATTGGTTCTAAATTGGGACAATTGGTTGAAATTAAGGAGGTCAGGCCAATCAGCAAGACCAAGAGATTTAAAGTAGTTAAAATAATTAGTTCTAAAGAATGATCCAGTTAAGGAGTATTTTAAGACCGGCGGATAACGTTGGCGCCAAAAGGATTATGGTAATTCATGTTTTTGGCGGTTCCAAGAGAAGAACGGGCACTCTTGGCGACGTTGTTATCGCTTCGGTTAAAGAAGCGATTCCTGAGTCGGCGGTAAAGAAAGGGGAAAAAGTGAGAGCGGTGATTATTAGAGTCAGGAAAGAAGTAAGAAGGCCGGATGGCTCCTATGTTAAATTTGACGATAATGCCGTTGTGATTATCGATAACCAAAATAATCCCCGGGGGACCAGAATTTTTGGCCCGGTGGCCAGAGAGGTTAAAGAGAGCGGTTTTGAAAAAATTGCCTCAATGGCAAAGGAATTGATTTAGTTAATCTGGGCGACTATGAAAATAAGAAAAGGTGATAAAATTAAGGTTTTAAGCGGGAAAGACCGAGGCAGGACCGGAGTGGTGAAAAAGGTTTTTCCCGAAAAGAACAAGATAGTTGTTGGCGGGGTCAATTTGTCTAAAAAACATAAAAAGCCCCAGAAGGGCAGTCCTGGGGGAATTATTGAGATCGAAACCCCGCTTTGGGCCAATAAAGTAGTTTTAATCTGTTCTCAATGCGGTGAGGCTACCAGAGTTGGCTATCAGCTTGACAAAAGCGGCAGAAAGTATAGAATTTGCCGAAAGTGTCAGTCTTTATTAATTAGTCAACCTGAAAGAAATCAAAAATA
>Ga0066637_10002890_pt1 | contig 11509 bp, 5 predicted proteins | sample CryGeyCG2014_020_FD_62737 | JGI IMG/M metagenome (GOLD analysis project Ga0066637, IMG submission 62737) | Groundwater microbial communities from aquifer - Crystal Geyser CG08_land_8/20/14_0.20 | ecosystem: Environmental > Aquatic > Deep subsurface > Groundwater | place: USA: Utah: Grand County...
AATGCTTTTAGTATGCAAGCTTTTACATACTTGAGTAATTAAAGTACTCTTTCCTATCCCCGGCTCACCTGCTAAAAGAACTGCTTGCCCTGGAACAAATCCCCCACCCAAAACTCTATCAAACTCCCCTACTCCCGTTAAAATTCTTTGGGTATCGCTAATCTTAACTTTGTCTAAAGTCTCTACTTTAACCGACGCTGTAAAACCAGCGCTGACACCATCGTTGCTCGCCTTTTTCCCACTCGCCTTGTTCCCGCCCGATCTGTCCAAAGTTTCAACTAAAGTGTTCCATTCTCCGCACTTAGGACATTGCCCCGCCCAATTAGTAACCTGCCCAGAACAACTCTGACAAATATAAACGGTTTTTAAGTTTTTCATTGCAACACCTCCAAAACCCCTTCTGGGGACAATTTTACCTTGATTATTTTTCTCGTACTAGAGCCCCGCATCAAAAAGCCGGCGATTTTATCTAAAAGCTCCTTTTCCACGGTTCTTCGCAAAGATCTAGCCCCAAATTCCATAGAAAACCCCTTTTCCAACAAAAACTCTTTAACTCCCCTCCCAAGCTCCAGTGTTAAGTCTTTATCTGCCAAGCTTTTTTTAACCTCGTCTACCAAAATATCCAAAATCCTAATAGAATCCTTTTTCTCCAACTGTTTAAAGGTGATAACTTCATCGAATCTATTTAACAGCTCTGGTTTTAGAAAAGCTTTAGCACTCTGCTGAACGCGTTCTTCAATCTCTTTTTGTGACTTTATAGAGCCACCGTAACCTATATCTCGCTTATGAATGCTTTCTGTACCCAGATTACTGGTTAATATTACTACGGCGTGAGAAAAGCTAAAAGTATCCCCCCGCATGTCGCACAACTCGCCTTCCTCCATAATCTGCAAAAGAATATTTAAAATATCGGGATGAGCTTTTTCTATTTCGTCAAACAATACCACACTTTGGGGCTTCCGGCTTATTTTAGATGTTAACTCCCCTCCGTCGTTGTAACCAAGATAGCCTGGAGGCGCTCCCACCAGCCGTGCTACGGTGTGCTTTTCCCCAAAGTCGCTCATATCCAACCTGATTAAAGCGTCGTCACCAAAAGCTTCTTGAGCCAACACTTTAGCAAGCTCTGTTTTTCCAACACCTGTGGGACCTAGAAACAAAAAGTTCCCCACGGGTTTATGCTTGGGACGCAAACCCATTTGGGATCTCACTAACGCCTGTGTTACAACCCCCACTGCCCTATCCTGTCCTACAATTTTTTGCTTAATGTGCCTATCTAAATCCGCTAAGGTCTTTGTACCAATTTTATACTCTTTTTGCTCCTCCTCCTTGTATTCGTTAAGCACTTTATCTATATCTTTTGCTGTAAGCGTGTGCAGATCTTTACCGGAAGCTAGAGTTACCCCGTTTAGCTTATCTTCTAGCTTATATAGCACCTTTGCCAAACGCGTAGCTTTATCGTAATTTTTATCAAAAAAAGCCTGGTCTACATCCAAACTTGCCTTAATGTGTTTGGCAACCAGCGCTCTCAAGTCCGCTGGAACCTTGGTATCTTCATAAGATGCTAGGGAGCAAGCTCTGTCTAAAAGCTCCACTGCTTTTTGCGGAAAAACTTCAGCCTTAACTTCTGTTTTAGCCTTCTTATACGCGTAACTCACCGCCTCTTTAGGAATTTTGAGCAAAAAGTAACCTGCCAATTTGCGGGCTTCCATGTGTAAAATCTCCATAGTAATTTTTTGGGCCGGCTCTTTGATATCTAGCGCGGTAAAACCCCAAAAAAGCTCCTCCTGCAGGCTAAAATCGCCGTTGGCGGACTCGTCGTCCAAACAAATAATAAGTTTACAGTTTACTCTGTTTAAGCTTTCTACTAAATTTTTAAAAACCGCTCCAGCACTAGAAGTGGCAGAAAGGTTTATAAACATGGAGGGCATGCTTTTTATTACTAAAATACTTCTACCCAACATTCTTGCCTCTGATGCCAAATTTCTTATGGCTATGTCAAAAGTCTCTGTATTTGCCGGAAGGTTGGTAACAAAGGCTTGCAAATTAAAATCCAGCATGTAGGTTCCTGCAAAAAAAATGGGGGTGTCCATTAAGCTGATTCTTCTAGCCATAACTTCTATAAGTGACTTTTTCCCCACACCCCGAGGACCAGTGAGTAATACATTGGAATTATTTCTTTGAAGTAATATTTTGAACATTTTGTGAACTTCTTCTCGCTCCACAAAACGGTCTTTTGGGTAAAACATGTACCTTTTTGTTAAATCGATGGCGTAGGTGTTTAAAATATTTGGTTTTACCGAGTCGCTTACATTTTTAAGCAGTAACGGCAAGGAATTTAGCCTTTCCACTTCCATACTTATTTCCTCCAGCCCACCAAACCCAGCTTTGGTTAACCCAGCCAACAGCAAATGTTCCGTTCCCACATAAGTGTGCCCCATCCTAATAGCGGTGTAAAAAGCTTCTTCTACTAACTGATTAAGGGGTATGTATTTGTCTTGTTTTAGATTTTGTAAAAACCCACGCGATTCCAGAACGCGTTTACCCATACCGCCAGCGGTAACAATTTTGGTAAGTAGATCAACTAGGCTAATCTCGCTAACATCGCCAAAGGAACTTAAAATAATTTTGGCCCGTGCATCTATTCGAGTAAGAAAAGTATTCATTAGACTTGTGCAGGTTGTTCTTCTTTAAGACTTAAGGAAAGCTTTTGATTTTCCGGCTCAATGCCAATAATTCTAGCCTCTACCTCTTGACCTACTTGCAAAGGTCCGGTGGCTTGACTTATGTGCAAAAGCCCGTCCAACCCTTTTTCCACATTAATAAAGGCACCAAACGGTACAATTTTACTAACCACACCCTTAACCTTTTGACCTACTTTAAAGCGGTTGTTAATACCCTCCCAAGGATTAGTGGTTAACCGTTTAATGCTTAGCGCTAAACGCTTGGAACCTTTGTCCACGCCCATTACTTTAACGGTAACTTTTGAACCCACGGTATAGTAAACGGATGGATTTGACACCTTTTCCCATGCAATTTCAGAAATATGCACCAAGCCTTCTATGCCGTCAAGATCCACAAAAACACCAAAGGCCATAACACCGGTAACAACGCCTTCTACCGTGTCGCCCTCCTTTACCTCACCTAATCTCTTGGTACGCGCTTCCTCGCTGTAATGCTCTAAAGCCTTCTTCTCCGACAAAATAAGTCGATTTTTTTCTTTGTCGTACTCAATAACTCTAATTTTTAAAAGTTTACCGGAGAGAACTTTAAGCGACTCGCGAATCTCTGCCTCACTACCGTGGGCAAATTTAGCAACATCGTTGGTAAAATGTACTCGATCCAGGTGCGAGAGAGGAACAAACCCGCGCATGCCCATAAATTCCACTAAAAGTCCGCCTTTGTTGTACTCAATTACTTGGGCTTCGCCGTCTATACCTTGGCTATACATTTTTTCTATATCGCGCCATTTTCTTTCTCGTTCTGCCCTTTTTAGCGACAAAACAGTATAACCTTGTTCGCTTTCTGACTGGATAACCTGTGCCACTAAAGTATCTCCGGGCTTAAGATCCGCAAGGCTAGCTTTAAATTCACCGAATTCCTCACGAGTAATAACGCCTTCTGATTTGGCTCCAATATCAAGTAAAATTTCGTTCTCACGAATAGCTACGATGGAGCCTTCTACTACATCCCCCACCATAAACTTTTTAAGCGTGGGAGAATTGCCCATTAGTTTTGCCATTGACGATTCTTTTTTTAAGACCTTTTTTGCCTTCATATATCTGTTAAGGGTGTGGTATAGCTCGCATCGAGTCCAACGAAAACACGCTTCGCGGAGTTTTCTTATGGACATCAAACGCGAGCCACCCAATTATTTTACACCCAAGATCCCGGCGACGACTATTAGATCCGCAGGAGCGGAGGTCTAGCCTTGTACCCAAGATCCCGGCGACGACCTATCTTCCCAGAAATCATACTCTAGTATTTTTGGCGCTGGTAGGTTTAACTTCTCTGTTCGGAATGGAAAGAGGTGGGTCCCTACCGCTATCATCACCGAGACCTTGGGCGCAAAAACCTTTAAAACCAGATAGAAATAAACTTCGATGTTAATCATCAATAAAAAGAGTCGCAAAAATTAGTACCGCTTAGCTCAACACATTGCTGTGCTTACACCTGCGGCCTATCAACATAGTAGTCTCCTATGATCTGCGTCCCCTTGCGAGGAAGAGTTCTAATCTTGGGGCGAGTTTCGTGCTTAGATGCTTTCAGCGCTTATCTCAACCGAACATAGCTACCCAGCGATGCCGTTAGCACGACAACTGGTACACCAGAGGTTCGTTCATTAGGGTCCTCTCGTACTACTAACAACCCCCCTCAGAACTCATGCGCTTGCTGTGGAAAGAGACCGAGCTGTCTTACAACGCTCTGAACCCATCAACGCGCCGTTTTAATGGGCGAACAGCCCAACCCTTGGGACCTACTCCAGCCCCAGGATACGACGAGACGACATCGCAATCATTCAACTATCTCTAGTTGCGCTGACTATATCTTCATCCTCTTTCTCACGAGATGTGAGAGTAGGAGTTGGCGTATTATATGAGCTTTATTTTTCGAACTTCGTCCGAACAACTCATATCTCGTCCGCCATAGGCGGACTCAGTCGATACGGGGTCTCAACGGAAGTTTGTATTCCATACTTTTTATTATATAAGGCTTTACTAAATCGATAAAATGATTAATACACCTTGTAGATAAGCGTATTCTATAATACAACTTGTCTTTGTTAAGAGTAGCAATCAGTCCCGACTCCCCTAAAAGCTTAATCAGAAATTTTTGGTCATTAATACAAAACTGCTGGGTATTAAAGTAAACGCTAGATCGTGATCTAGATCCGTCGTCCATAAACCAAACAGCTAGTATTAGCGGATTTAACCGTAATGACCTTGATATAGATTTTTGTCCTTTTGAGTAGAACAAGTCGTAATACCGATTTAATTCTGACAAACTAAGAGTTGTAAACCTATAAGAAAGTCTGTTGACTCCAGAAGTTCTTAATACAAAGAACCGTCACCAAGCAACTTTCCTAAAAGTATGAATACTTGCTTTTCCGTTAGACTTCCCACGGTATTGTCCATTGATACATTATATCAACTGGAGTTCACCGTTATTAGCCAAATTTTTGGTTCCAAATTACTTTGGAAGCACCCCAATGTACTTAAAGGTGCCAAACCCTACCGCCGCTGTGAACGCTCGGGTAGGATCAGCCTGTTCACTATTGTCTTTTGTTACCAAAAGAGCTGACTATATCTTTCCGCCAGAGGCGGATACGGCATATAATATGGTTTAGGATTTAGCGTCATACACGCTAGAAACCATATTCTTCCACTTAAGGAAAAGTCGATACGGGGTTAAAGTCCAATTTTGTACTTCATGCAGTCTGGAACAAACGGAGAAATTAACTTAATAAGTTCTCTAGTTTGTAACACAGAAAACAACAAGCACCACCCAAGCTTCTTGCGTTTAAGCTTTGGGCTTAGGTTAAAATTCTTAGTCATGACTAAGGTCAAAAAATCAAACTCTTTACTGGAATAATTAGGTAAATATATGTACGACATCTTGTCTTTCTTGTAGTAGTATCCGTCATCCAGATACCAAACACACAGAGAAAGAGGGTGATGTAACAGTTCGACCATATTCTCTGGAATCACCTTTTTACCGTGGTCGTCATAAAAAATCCTTCTAAAAGCGCCAATTTCCGGCGACGAATTAGATTGAAAACGACAATATGAGTAGGTTTTTCCGTACTTTTGGTTGAATCTATTTAATGTAGTGGGCCTCCCTTGAAAAAATTCAGGAAAAAACTTTGCTTTCCACATTAAATAGTCGTACTGCTTTAAACTATGCTCCAACCTTATTCTGGCATTTTTAGCACCAGTAGGCTGGATATAGGCATCTCCCATTATCATTCCAACAAGAACTACTTTTTGAACTTTATTCATACACGCTATTATACTGGACTCAACTTCCCACGGTATTGCCCATTGCGGGGTTTCACCGTTATTAGCCATATTTATTACCTCCACATTACTGTGAAGGAGGACAACAACCCGCCTTCTGCGGGCTTATCCCCAGGGTAACTTTTATCCGATAAGTTCCGGGCCATCCATATGGCACTCGGAAGATCACTAAGACCTGCTTTCGCAACTGCGCGACTTGTATGTCTTGCAGTTAAGCTCCCATATACCTTTACGCTTACATCCCGATTTCCATCCGGGATAAGGGAACCTTTGTGCTCCTGCGTTACCTTTTAGCAGGAAACCGCCCCAGTTAAACTGCCCACCAGACATTGTCCTCTTGACCGATAAGGCCAAGTAGTTAGGCTTGTCGCCTTAACAGAGAGGTGTTTCATTGACGATCTTTCAACTTTCGTAGAAAAATCTCCCTCCTACACTACACAATTAAAACAACTAACCAATGTCAAGCTACAGTAAAGCTCCATGGGGTCTTTTTGTCCAACAGCAAGTAACCGGCATCTTCACCGGTAGTTCTATTTCACCGAGCCTGTGATTAAGAGAGTGCTCAAGTCGTTACGCGTTTCGTGCGGGTCGGAACTTCGCTTTTTGTCCATTTAGCGCAAAGCGCACAATGGATTTATCCATTATTGCTAATGGCGCTGACTATATCTTTGTCTTATGTTCCCCGTTTATTTGGCGACTTAGGAAACGGATCTTTTCGACATTTTCAGTCAATTTATGCTGACGGTTTTTCATCATCAAACATATTTCTTTGAATAATCTAAAAGACTCGTTCTTGGTCGATATTAAAGGATGCTCCTCAAAGTGAGGAATAATCCTGGTCAGCAAATCATTTAGAGATCTTACCTCATACTTAATTGTCTTGTCGGACCTGTCAGGCCGGATTGAACCGCACCCAAAATAGTCTTTCATTAAATAAAGTACTTGCGCTCTAGCTTTGTTTTGCGACACGGAGAAACTTGGTCTAATTTCCCATCCCAGTTTATGTCTTGCGCTTTTATTTGTTGAAACGCAAAAGCAACCTTCACCGTCAGTAAAGGCGGTAATGTAGGTTGGAATGTGAATTTTAGGCATTTGATAAGACATCGGCGTATTATGCAGTTTAAGTCTGTCCATAAAGTCAATGGACCAACTGCATCGTCCACATTGTTGTAACACAATTTAGTGGAACAGTCGATACGGGTCCCCGCCAAGGCGGGATTCCCACGTGATTGTCATTAAGTCTACCTGCACATGTGCTCCCTATAAGCACTGACTTAAAGACTTTCCCGTTATAAGCCGATACGGGTTCGTTTTTCTTCTTACCCGACAAGGGATTACGCTACCATAGGATCCTTATAGTTAAGACCGCCGTTCACCCGAGCTTAGACCCAAAGCTGTTGCTGTCTTGCGACAGCCGTCACCTCAGGCTTTAACTTACGGGCACTGGGCACGCGTCGACCCCTATACTTCCTCTTACGAGTTAAGCAGAGATCTGTGTTTTTGTTAAACAGCCGCTTGAACCATTTTTGTGCCCCCGCCTTTGCTTGCGCGCGGACGGGCATCCTTTTCCCTAAGTTACGGATGTAATTTGCCTAGTTCCTCAATCACAGTTCACTCGATCGCCTTGGTATTCTCTACCCGTCTACCTGTGTCGGTTTGTGGTACGGATGGTATAAAACCTCCCTAGAAGTTTTTCTTGGACGCACGACTCAATTAAGTTGACTCAATTACGAGCCTTCCCATAAGCTCACATTCAGGATCTCTCCAACGTTCCCGCGGATTTGCCTACGGGAACTAGCTAACTTTTTGGACCGGAATCTTTAACCGGCTTAACCTACCGCGCGCCGTTACTCCATTGGTAAAGCGGTTCCACACCAGTGCAGGAATATTAACCTGCTGTCCATCGGCTACGCCTTTTGACCTTACCTTAGGACCGACTAACCCTCCGTTGACTGACATAGCGGAGGAAACCTTAGACTTACGGCGGCCGCCGTTTTCAGGCGGCTCTCGTTACTCAAGCCAACATACTCACTTGATGACGCTCCAGCATGCCTTACAGCACACCTTCACTGCTTAAATCCGCCTATCGGCGGAGACATCAAAGCTCCCCTACCGTGTGTGAAGGATTAAAAGCTATGAGATTGCTCGAGTGGGTTCGTTGCGACGCTGCGCTACTGCGCAAAGTCGCTCCTTAACCCACATCTTGCCAATCTCTCACAACCTTAAACCCTCCACACACCCACGAAGTCGGTTTTCTGCTTAGCCCCGTTAAATTGTCGGCGCAAAACCGTTAAACTAGTGAGCTGTTACGCTTTCTTTAAAGGATGGCTGCTTCTAAGCCAACCTCCTAGCTGTTTAAACGGTTTCACTACCTTGCCCACTTAGCAGAAATTAGGGACCTTATTCGATGGTCTGGGCTGTTTCCCTCTTGCAACAGGAGATTGCCCCCCATTGCTGACTCCCGCACCACTAACGAGCATTCTGAGTTTGGTAAGAATGGGTACCCTTGCGAGCCCCAATTCTTTCCAGTATCTTTACCTCCCGTTAGATCGTCACGCGAGGCATTAGCCCGCCGTTAGGCGGGCATAGCGACGCACAAAGCGCGGAGCTATACCTAAATATATTTCGGGGAGAGCCAGCTATCACCAGGTTCGTTTGACGTTTCACCACTAATCACAAGTCATCCGAGCATTTTTCAACATACACCGGTTCGGTCCTCCATCTACCTTTCGGTCGACTTCAACCTGCTCATGATTGGCTCACCTGGCTTCGGGTCTAATTCTACGCACGAACGCCCTTTTAAGACTCGGTTTCCCTAAGCTTGCGTTGTTTATAAGCAACTTAAGCATGCGCGCAGAATTAACTCGTTGGCTCATTCTTCAATAGGCACGACATTAGGACATCCGCCTTGCGGCGGACCCCCTTTGTCAGCTTGTCTGTACACGGTTTCAGTTTCTATTTCACTCCCCTAACAGGGGTTCTTTTCACCTTTCCCTCACGGTACTAGTTCACTATCGGTGTTTTTGCGTATTTAGCCTTGGCTTATGGTCAAGCCTGCTTCACACAGGATTTCTCGTGTCCCATGTTACTCTGGATCAACCCAAGAAGGCATTTTCATTTTGGATACGAGGCTATTACTCGCTATGACCTAACTTTCCAGAAATGTTCTCCTATGAAAGTGCTTTGTGACTTCTTGCCACTTAAAGTGACTATGGGCTGTCCGCACCCCTATAGATTGATTTAATCTTAGGTTTGGGCTTCTTCGCTTTCGCTCGCCGCTACTAACGAAATGCATATTTGTTTATTTTCCTCCAGTTACTAAGTTGGTTCAGTTCACTGGGTGTGCTCCTAAATGCCTTCTTTCCCTGTCTTACGACAAGAAACTTTAGCAAATGGTTACCTTACATTGCTGTAGGTAGGGTTTCCCCATTAGGACATCTCCGGGTATAACGCTTCTTGACAGCTTCCCGAAGCTTAACGCAGTCTGGCACGTCCTTCATCGCCGCAAAAACCCTAGGCATCCTCCGTGTACATTAATTTCTTTTTTACTAAGACGATTTACATGAAATTTTTCAATTCAATTTCTATCTGGTTTTCAAGGTTCTTTCCGCCTTTGGCGGATTGTCAACTTTGGTGGACCCGACGGGATTCGAACCCGTGACCCTCGCGATGCAAACGCGATGCTCTGCCAACTGAGCTACAGGCCCAAAGGGCCAGGTCCATATTATATACGCTCGTTTGAGCGATTGCTAATTAAGTAAAAGGGTTCAGAGCAAGTGAACCTTTCCATTCCGTGGAGTGTAAGTTATCACCAGTTATTGGCTTTGTCAACATGACAACATGCGATATCTAACATACAACGAGTCTACGCTTCTAGCTATCTGCAAAAATAAGGGCTATTTACCTGGTTATGCTTAATTCCGCCATCCTAGAAAGCATTTTCTTTCCCTCTACAGTACCGAATTCCTGCCTAACTGGCGCTAGAAGATCCACCAGAAATTCAGTTAGTGCGACTTTTAGATCCATTGGATGAACCGCCTCATTAGCAAAATCTTCTTCCAACTCGCCGTAAGACTCGTAACTAACATTCCCACCATGTTCGACTTTTCTGTTAATCGAAAACACGATACCGTCACCAGCAAAAACAAGACTTTTTATCCAGTCTAAAATGGGGTTAAAACCAATCTCTTTTTCGGGACAAAATGCATTATTTATTTTTCTCTTTATTTCGTCAGCACTATCGTGAATAAATATACAAGATTCGGGCTTGGACTTACTCATCTTAGCCGAAATCCACACCTCTTTTATATTTTCCTCGGAGATAGGCCAGATAGCAGGTTTTTGTAGCCCTAAAAGTAAATGGTGATGTATAGCAATCGGCTTTATTTTATTACCCTTGTTATCCAAAACAGGCGAGATATTAAGTTTAAGCGCTACATCCCTCATAATTACATGGGCTTTTCTTTGATCCATTCCTGCGTGAGCAATGGTGAGACCTTGTATAAATATATCCGCAACCTGCATAGGTGGGTAAATAAGTTTTGCAAAATCAATATTTTCGCCTTCTTGCCGACCCATTATGGAAGTGCTCCGTAAAGTTCTGGATAGAGTTATATTTTTGGACACCTCGATAACCGTAGCCCAATATTCATCGTTGTTATGGTACAAGTCGCTTCCCAAAACGAACTTTACTTTATCAGGATCACCGCCTAAGCATTTAATTGATGCTTTTAGCCCCTCTTTAAAATAACCCACCGCAACCTCTTGAATTATCTTCATATCACCACCAAGCTTGTCGTTTATCCAGGTGTGCCAATCTGCCAGTAAAATGTGGCACTCAATACCGGCATCCAAAAAGTCCACCACTTTTCGCATACACATAAGACCGGTACCTAAATGGATTAAGCCCGATATTTCAAAACCAATATAATGTCTAAGCGGTGTACCGTTTTTCACGAGGCTTTCTAATTCATCTTCCTGAATTATCTCCTCGGTATTTCTTTTAATTAGTTCAAGTTTATCGGCCATTTAAGCCTCCTTTCTTATTTTTACAGTCTTAAATACAAGATGTTTTATCAAGTCGTCGGTTTTAATATTTATCCCTTGTGTAACACTGCCCGCACCCATACTCAAAGTTGTCAGCTGTAGAACGCTTTCGTCCAATAATATTGGAACATCCAGTACAAAGGGGTTAATGCCACCCGCTACTAGACCGAAGTTTGTTTCTAACTCGGGGGCTGTGACCACGCTCCATTTGCCGATCAGCTCTTTAAGCTTATCCGTATCAACTTTATCCTCTCCTCTTAGGATCAAAGCAAAAACGCCTGCTTTGCCTTTTACGAGCAGAGTTTTGACGGCATTTCTAGGGTCGTAGTTGCCGTTTACCGATGTATCAGTCATACGCGCTGATACTGCAGTATCTGAAAACGCCACCTCTTCAAACGGAATGTGTCTGCTATTTAGTTTTTCTTTTATTTTCTCAAAAGTCCACATTT
>Ga0066637_10002891_pt1 | contig 11507 bp, 10 predicted proteins | sample CryGeyCG2014_020_FD_62737 | JGI IMG/M metagenome (GOLD analysis project Ga0066637, IMG submission 62737) | Groundwater microbial communities from aquifer - Crystal Geyser CG08_land_8/20/14_0.20 | ecosystem: Environmental > Aquatic > Deep subsurface > Groundwater | place: USA: Utah: Grand County...
TATTGTTGCCAAGGATTTTAAAAAATTTTAGGGAAGTCAGACTTCCTTAGCCAGGCCTGTTTTTTGTGTCAAAAAGCGGCAGTCTCTTAAAATGGGTGAAATCCTGGCGGCAGAACCGCTTAGGGATTCGCGTTTGCGCCGCCGATTAAAAATTTATAATTTCCCGTTTATCATTTTTTGATTGAAACAAAATTTAGGCCTTTCGGCAGGCTTGGGGTAAGCCGAAGTTGAAAAATGAATAAAAAACGAATTAAGAATTGGTCCGGTTACGTGAGTCGCCACAGTTTCGCTCTTGATCTTGAGGGGGGCGTTTTTACTTCCAAGAGTCCTCGGCGGATAGCGTTTTCGCTTAAGCGGTCAGCGGAAATGAGTATGCGTCGGAAAGGAACGCCTTTTCAATCGGCTATGTCCATGCTCAATTTTTATATCAACCGGGCCGGGAAAAATCTCAATCCAAAACGGAAAGAAATCTTGGAACAGGCGAAAACCGAACTCCGTCTTCTTTTCAAACCCTAAAACTACAACATTCCAACATTTTCCCCAGTAGTAGAGCAAAGCACACTACGGGGCAGGCAAGAATGTTGGAATGTCTAATCAATTTAGGATAAGTCCCGCAAAATCCGCCAGCCGGCGGGTCTACGGGACAGGTTGAGTCCGCTCGACGAGATTTGGGGCAAAGGAAATTTAATAGAGCAGGAGGAGAAGCGTCCTCACTACTATATTATCGGTTTGCTCGGTCGCCCCATTAGATATGAAATTATCTAACGGGGCTCCCTCGCTGCCGATAATTAAAAAATGGAGGCAATTATTGAGGTTGAAAAAGGGGAGAGCCCTTATAAGATTATTCGTTCACCCTGGCTTAAAGATAAAGATGGAGATGTTTTATTTAAGTTATTAAGCAAAAAATGTCTGGATGGAAAAATCGAAGCTGCTTATGTGGCGGAAAGGTCTAATGGCAGAAAAACGATTTTGGGGAGAACCATTACAGAAGAAGAAAGATTTATGGATGCAGTCAGCGCTTTCAGGTCGGTGGTTTGGAAATTTTTTCCAGACGTGGATTTAGAGATAGAAGACATTGAACCTATTGATAGTTTTTCCCCAAAGAGCACTTCCCAATATTCTGTTGCTAAAAATACAAAGAGAGGAATTTTCTGGCTAAAAATAAGAAAGTGGTTAGGACTGTAAAAAATATGCTGAAAATAAATTGGTTTACCAAATTATTAATGCGTTTTGCTCCAAAAATTTTTCTGCGCCATGCGGCTAAGGAGCAGGGAATTGAACCCCGCAAGATTGACTATGCTATGAAACTTTTTGGAGAAAGTAACAGGATAGATATTCATCCTTTGCCTAGCCATGGCGGTAGGGGTTTTATTATTGTTTTGGATAACAAATTATCTCTACATTTCTACCAAGACGGCGACCATTTTTATTACGACGGCTGTGAGATGGGGGAATACGAAAAAGGAGATGTAACTGTTTTTGACGACCTAAATTCTATACGGCAGGGAATTAATTAAAGAAATGTTGTTATTATGGACATGGATAAAATCTTAAATAAATACTGCACAAAAAAATTTTTAATATTGTTCCTGATATTCTTGGGAATTGTTTTATATCCGAACACTTTTTTTAACGATTTTGTTTGGGACGATGAAGATATAATTCAAAATGCGTATATTAGGGACTGGCATCATATTTCCAAATATTTTACCCAGAATTTTATAAGCGGGGCGGGTGAGATTTCAAATTATTGGCGGCCCCTGCTTCTTTTATCTTTTTTAATTGATTGGCATATTGCCAAGTTTGAACCGTCTTTTTACCATTTTCACAATCTTCTTTTGCATATAATTTCGGCGATTTTGCTTTTTTTGATGCTGGAATATCTTTTGAAGAGAAAATATTTTTCTTTTTTAATTTCTTTAATATTTTTGATTCATCCTTTGCAGACCGAAGCGGTAACTTATATTGCCGGCCGGGGAGACTCTCTTTCGGCTGTTTTTATCTTTCTTTCTTTGTTTTTGTTTGCAAAATCCTTTAATAATCCCGAAAAATCAATTATTAAGAAGTGGTATTTTCTGTCGCCCTCTTGTTTTATTTTGGCTTTGCTTTCCAAGGAGACAGCCATAATAACCCCGTTTTTAATGGCGCTTTTAATGCTAAGTTTTCGGGATAAATTTTTTTCTCAAGAAATTATCGGCTATCCCAAAAAACAAAGAATCAGGGAAATAATATTTTTGATTGTCAAAAGGCTGACTCCCTACTTTATAATTTTAGTGATTTTTGTGAGTTTAAGGTTGACGGTTTTGAATTTCCAAAATATTCTTAATTTTTGGCCAACTGAAAATGTTTATACCGAGAATATTAGCGTTAGAATTTTCACTTTTTTTAGCACCCTTGTAACTTATTTTGAATTGATATTTTTTCCTCATGATCTTCACATGGAAAGGGATTTCCCCATTGAGACCTCATTTTTTTCCTCTTCAGTTTTCTTTGGATTCCTATTATTTTTGGGAATGACAATCTTTGCTATTTTTGACTTTTTAAAATATTTTTCTTCCTCCTCTCCAAGGATCGTCCGAGCCCCATATTTTTTCCTCGGCATCGGCTGGTTTTTCATTGCCCTGGCTTCTTATTCCAATATTTTAATTCCAATTAATGGCATAATTTATGAACACTGGATGTATTTGCCTCTTATTGGAATTTTTATTTGCGCCATTCATTTTTTTGAAGAGATTTTAAGAGACAAAAAGGTTTTGATAAAAAAATTGATAATTTTGTTTTTGATTTTTTATCTTGCCTTTTTCAGTATAAGAACTATCTTGAGAAATCGCGAATGGCAAAACCCGATTGTTTTTTATAACCAGATTTTACAATATAACGCAAGTTATCGGGTTTATAATAATCTGGGAATAGCTTATGAGGAAATTGGAGAATATGAGAAAGCAAAAGAAAATTATTTCAAAGCAATTAATTTTGACCCGACCTCTCCGAGATTTGAGGCCTATAATAATCTGGGAATAGTCTTTTTAAAGCAGAAAAAATATGATGAGGCGATATTTTATTTTAAAGAAGCCCTCAAACTAAATAAAAATTATCCCATTACCATTATTAATTTAGGCGATGCTTATTTTCAAAAGGGAGATTTTACCGCAGCAAAGGAGGAGTATCTTTTGGCAGTTGAATTGTTTCCTCATCATTTTTATCCCTATTTCAAATTGGGAGAAACCGCTTTTTATGAGAAGAATTGTTCCGAGGCGATTTCTTACTTGAATCAGGCGAAAGAAGTTGCTCCGCCGGATAGAGAAATTCAAGAAAAACTGTTTTTATTGATTAAAGAAGCTCAAAAATGCCAAAACTTTCAATAATAACCCCGGTTTTTAATGAGGAGAATTTTATTGAAGAAATATTAAAGAGGGTAAATGGCGCTCGGATTTTTGGCTGGGAAAAAGAAATTGTTATTGTTGACGACGGTTCAACCGACAAATCAAAAATTAAAATCTTCGCCTTCGCCAAGTCTGACTTGGCTATGGCGGACAAGCAAAATTTTAAAGTTATTGCCCACAAAAAAAATCAGGGAAAGGGGACGGCTGTTAAAACCGCTTTAAATTATGTTTCTGGAGACTATATTTTGATTCAGGATGCCGATTTGGAGTACAATCCCAATGATTATCAGAAACTGCTTGAGCCGATTATAAAAGACGGGGCGAAAATAGTTTATGGTTCCAGAAATCTTGGGCATTCAAGAAGGGGCTATTTTTTAAATTTTTTAGGTGGAAAATTTTTAACTTTTTTAACTAATATATTGTTTGGGGGAAATTTAACCGACATTAATACTTGTTATAAGGTTTTTAAAACCGAAATTTTAAAAGGCTTTGATTTAAAAAGTTCGGGATTCAATTTTTGCGAGGAAGTAACCGCCAGAGCTCTCATGGCCGGTTATAAAATTATTGAAGTTCCAATTTCTTATTCTCCGCGCAAAATTTCGGAAGGGAAAAAGTTAAGATGGACCGACGGAGCCAGGGGACTTTTGACCATTATTAAATTGAAATTTTTTGATAAAGGTTTATAATTAAATAATAAAGGAATTTGTTAGCGACCCCATTAGATAATTATCTAACGGGGGAGCGTTACAAAGTCCTTTACCCCATTAGATGAAAATTTATGTAATAAATTTTCTATCTAACGGGGTGCTCAATTTTCTAACAGTTCAGCTGCATCTCTCACTTCGTTTGGGACTTGCTTCGCTGAGAAAATTGGCATGCTCAAAAGAATAAAAACTTGGTTTTTAATCATTATTGTCGCGGCTGTTTTTGTCGGCTTTTTTGACTATCCGGACTATTGGAACAAAGCCTCTGATTTGATAAATAACCGCTTTAAAATAAATATTCCTCATTTTCCCACCCTTTCGTATAAATTGGGATTGGATTTGGTGGGCGGAACCCATTTGATATACGAAGCCGACCTCTCCAAGGTTGACAAATCAGAACATTCAACTTCAGTCCAGGGATTAAGAGACGTAATTGAAAGAAGGGTTAATCTTTTCGGGGTTCAGGAGCCGTTGGTCCAGGTCCAGCGAAAAGGCGATAATTACCGATTGATTGTGGAATTGGCCGGGGTTAAAGATACTGCCCAGGCCATTAAAATGATAGGGGAGACCCCATTTTTGGAATTTAAGGAAGAAAGATCGGAGGCCGAAAGAAATAAAATATTGGAAGCGCAAAAAAAATTTTCAGAGGCCCAGCAGAGCGGAGGGCAGATGAATTTAACGGAGGAAGAACAGGGATTGATTATAGAGGACCCTTATTTTGTTTCAACGAATTTAACAGGTCAATATTTAAAAAAAGCATCAATGGAATTTGACCAACAGACTTACAAGCCCGAGGTTTCTTTGGAATTTAATGACGATGGCGCTAAAATTTTTAAGGAGATAACAAAAAGAAGTGTCGGGAAAAGATTGGCAATTTACATTGATTATCAGGTGCTTTCCGCTCCAACGGTTCAGGAAGAAATACCTTCGGGCAAGGCGAGAATTACGGGCACTTTTTCGGTGGAGGAAGCCAAAACTTTGGCTCGCAATTTAACAGCCGGCGCCCTGCCTGTCCCCATAAAACTTATTTCCCAGCAAAGCGTTGAAGCGAGCCTCGGGAAGATTTCTCTTGAAAAGAGCCTGAAAGCCGGATTTATCGGGTTTTTGATGATTGCTCTTTTTATGATATTGTTTTATAGATTTCCGGGGTTTTTGACGGTTATCGCCTTGACAATTTACGCCATTTTGAATCTCGCGATTTTTAAATTAATATCCGTGACTTTGAGCTTATCCGGAGTTACCGGCTTTCTTTTATCTGTTGGAATGGCGATTGACGCCAATATTTTGATTTTTGCCCGGATGCGCGAGGAGGCAAAATTGGGAAAAAATTTATTAATGATAGTGCAGGACGGTTTTAAAAGAGCCTGGCCTTCCATAAGAGACGGAAATGTCACAGTTCTTCTTACCAGTTTTATTCTCTTTGGATTCGGAACGGGATTTGTTAAGGGTTTTGCCACCACTTTAATACTCGGGACTTTTGTTAATATTTTAGTAGCCATGGTGGTAACAAAAATTTTAATGTTATTTTTTGCCAAAACGATTGCCGGGAGAATAAAATGGCTCTGGCATTAGATGGTAAATGGCAAATCAAAAAAGCGATAAGCGACTTGCGATAAGCAATTTGCAAAAGGATGGATTTTTTAAAGTATAAAAATTTTTATTATATATTTTCTGGCATTCTTATTATCGCCAGTGTTTTGGGCATGACTTTGTGGGGATTTCGTTTGGGTATTGATTTTAAGGGCGGAAGCATTTTGGAAGTGGAATTTTCAAAGGTTAGACCGGACAATGAAAAAATCAGAGAGGGATTGAAAGAATTTAATTTTGCCGAACTTGTTTTGCAGCCAACTCAAGAGAAGGGTTTTTTATTGAGGTTCGGGGATATTCCCGAAGAAACCCATCAAAAGATAATTGAAAAATTGAAAGAGATCACCCTGTCTCAAGACTCCGAAAATAAGTTAGAAGAAAAAAGATTTGATTCAATCGGGCCGGTTATCGGAAAAGAATTGCAGGCCTCTGCTTTGAAGATGATTATTCTCGCATTGCTTAGCATTTCTTTATATGTGGCTTGGGCATTCAGAAGGGTTTCCAGGCCCGTTGCTTCCTATAAATACGGAATAGCGACTTTAATCGCGCTTTTTCACGACGTTTTAATTACTTGCGGTTTCTTTTCCTATCTTGGTCATTTCGGGGGCGTGGAACTGGGAATCCCGTTTATTGTCGCCTTATTGACTCTTTTGGGATATTCCGTAAGCGACACCGTTGTTGTTTTTGACAGGATAAGGGAAAATTTAACAAAATCTTCAGAAAAAACTTTTGAAGGGCTGGTTAATAAAAGTCTTAGGCAAACAATGGTGCGTTCTCTCAACACTTCGCTTGGCGTAATTTTTGTTTTGTTCGCAATTTATTTTTTCGGCGGCGAAACCTTAAAATATTTTGTGTTGGCCCTGATAGTCGGAATTTCTTTTGGGACATATTCTTCAATTTTTATTGCCGCGCCACTTTTGATTAGTTTTTTGAGGAGAAGGATTTAAAGGGCTGTTATCAATAATCAAAAATGTCGCCCTTAACCTTCCAACAAAATGTCAGACCTTGGCTGGTTTCCGAAGAGTTGAGCCTTACGAATTTACGAATCAGTACGAATGTACGAATTGGCAAAAAACAGAAATTTTATTCGTATATTCGTAAGAAATTCGTAATTTCGCAGGGAGTTGCCGCCATCCTTTTAAGAATTCGCCCTTGAGGTATTTATGACATCTTGCCGAAAGATAACGAACGATATTTCAGCTAAAAGGCAACAAGGGGGCTTGACAGGGATTGTTTGGTATGATATAAAAGAGGAAGAAGAGAGTGAGGGCAAATATAATTAAATTCGTCTCGGTAGGTGCGCCGGGAGGAAAAAAATGCAGAAGCCAAAATTTAATTATCAAAAGCTAACAAAAAATCTTTTAAACAATATCCCCGAACGGCCGAAAACCATTATTGACAGGCGTTACGGAATATCGACGGGAAAAGGAGAGACTCTTCAGGAAATCGGAGACAGTTTGAATATTACAAGGGAGCGGGTTCGTCAAATAGAGGAGTGGGGATTCGGGCTTTTAGAAAAGTCTCCATCATCTAAAAATATTGAACCGATTTCCCGGGCATTAGAGGAATATCTTAATTTTTTTGGAGGGCTGAAAAAGGAGGATGTCTTGTTTTATAATTTAGCTCCGGAATCCCAGCATTCGTCTTTGGGATTGGTTTTGCGCTTATCGCCCGGCCTGGAAAGATTTCAAGAAACCTCCCAACTTCATCCTTTTTGGTCTATCGGCAAAAAACCGCAGGCCGCAGCAAAGAGAGTCATTGACTTTTTAATTAAAAGATTCAAGAAGCAAAACTCCCCGTTAGAGGAAAAAGAATTAGATAAAATTTATCAGAAAGAGATTATGTCTGTGTCGGGTGGCAAAATTTCAAAAGACGCTTTCCAGTCTTATATTGAAATCTCAAAAGAAATCAGAAAAGGGGCTTTTGATAAAATCGGGCTGTCTTTTTGGTCGGAAATCAATCCGAGAGGAGTAAGAGACGAGGCTTATCTCGTGTTCAAGAAAGAAGAGAAGCCGATTCATTTTTCCGATTTAACCGATTTGATTAATGAATATTTTCGTTCAAAAGACGAGGTCGCTCAAATTCAAACAGTTCATAACGAGTTAATAAAGGATCCCCGCTTCGTTTTAATCGGCAGAGGAATTTATACTTTGAAAGAATGGGGCTACGAGCCTGGAGTTGTAAAGGATGTGATAGTCAAGGTTTTAAAAACAAACAAAAAACCAATGACCAGGGAGCAAATTGTGGACGGAGTTTTAAAGTGCAGAATGGTAAAGAAAAATACGGTTTTGTTTAATCTTCAGGATAAAAATTATTTCAGAAAAACGGAGGACGGGAGATACCAAACAACTTAAAATGGATCCCGCCATAATTTTAAGGCCGTTTTTGAATTTTTTTGGAGAGTGGTGGTGGACTTTTACGCCCATAATTTTGGGCTTTATTTTTTGGGAACTTTACGTTTTTTATGTGCGGGAAAAGTATTTTTTAAGCACCCGTTTTGTGCTTTTGGAGATTCGTCTGCCAAAAGAGGTTGAAAAAACTCCGAAAGCCATGGAGCAGGTTTGGCACGACCTTCACGGGATGCACGATATTTTTAACCTTAAAGAGCTGTATCTTAAGGGAGAGTTTGTCTGGTGGGTAAGCTGTGAAATCGTAAGCAACGCCGGGAAAATTCATTTTTACATCAGGGCGCCGGAGGCTTTTAGGGATTTGATTGAGAGCGCCGTTTATTCCCAATATCCTGAAGCGGAAATTACCGAAGCCGAGGATTATATTCATTCGGTTCCGGCCGATATTCCAAATAGTGCCTACGATATATGGGGGTCAGACCTTGTTTTGACAAAACCAAATCCATATCCCATCAGGACTTATTTTGAATTTGAAGACGTAAAGGAAGAAAAAAGAGTTGACCCGATGTCTTCCATGATGGAAGGTTTGAGCATGCTGAAAGAAGGAGAGCAAATATGGGTTCAGTTATTGGCCCAGCCGATTTTGTTTGAAGGTCGTCCGGAAGCCGAAAAATTGGTAGAAAAATTATTTGGAAAGAAAATAGAAAAGGGGACCAACGCGATGGGGGAGCTGGGAAAGTTCGCCGGAGACTTTATTGATATTATAGCCACCGGCAGGAAAGCGGAGACACAGGAAGAAAAGGAGTCTTATGATATGTTCAAGATGTTTGTGTTAACTCCCGGGGACAGGAAGGTTTTGGAGGGCATTGAAAATAAAATGGACAAGCTTCAATTTCACTGTAATTTCCGCTTTATGTATATTGGCAAAAAGGAGGTGTTTTTTAAGCCGAGAATTAAATTTGTGCTGGGGCCGATTAAGCAATTCACTACTTTAAACACCAACGGAATAAGGGTTGGGCCGAATAAGACAAAGATTAATTATTTTTTTATTAACAGAAGGGTTTATTATCGGAAAAGGAGATTGTTTCGGTTTTATAAAAAAAGACTTTTTGAATCTTGGTACAAACCCATTATTTTGAACACCGAAGAACTGGCAACGATATTTCATTTTCCGGGCAAGATGGTTGCGCCGGCCCCCATGGTTCCAAGGGTTGAGGCCAGAAAAGGGGAGCCGCCGCCGATATTGCCTACGGAGTAAAACATACGAATATTAATGCGAATTATATGCGAATCACACGAATATGCGAATTCGCATATTAGCATTATTCGTATTAAATTTGCATAGTAATTCGTATGGCAGCCATTATTCGTATTAAATCCGCATAATAATTCGCATGATTCCAACTAACAACAATATTACTTATTTTGCCGAGACGAATTTTCGCAATCAGAACGCCAAGTTTGGCGTAAAGCCCGATGACAGAAGGCGCCATCTTTATCTTGTCGGAAAAACCGGTATGGGAAAAACCGCGATGCTTGAAAATATGGCGATTCAGGATATTCAGCGCGGCAATGGCGTGGCAGTGGTTGATCCTCACGGCGAGTTTGCCGAAAAAATGCTTGATTTTGTGCCGTCCAACAGGGTTAACGATGTGATTTATTTTAATCCGGCCGACCTTTCAAATCCAATCTCTTTTAACGTTATTGAAAAAGTTCGGCCGGATTTCAGATATCTTATCGCTTCGGGCGTTCTTGGCGTATTCAAGAAAATTTGGCCGGACGTATGGTCGCCAAGGATGGAATACATTTTAAACAATACCATTCTTGCTCTCTTGGAATATCCGGGTTCAACGCTTCTGGGCATTAATCGGATGCTTGCCGAAAAGGAATACCGGAACAAAGTTGTGAGCATGGTTCAGGACCCCGGCGTAAGGTCTTTTTGGATAAATGAATTTGCCAAATATCCGGACAGATTCAGAGAAGAGGCCGTTGCTCCAATTCAAAATAAAGCCGGCCAGTTTATCTCCTCCCCGTTAATCAGAAACATTATCGGGCAGACCAAGTCCTCCATTGATGTAAGAAAAGTTATAGACGAAGGAAAAATTTTGGTTTTGAATCTCTCCAAAGGGAAAATAGGGGAGGATGCCTCTCATTTGCTTGGAGCTTTGATGATTTCCAAAATTCAGTTGGCCTCAATGTCAAGGGTTGATATCCCGGAAGAGGAAAGGCGGGACTTTTATCTTTATGTTGACGAATTTCAAAATTTTGCCACTGAATCTTTTGTAAATATTTTATCAGAGGCGAGAAAATATCATCTTTGTTTGATTTTGGCCCATCAATATATCGCCCAGATGGATGAGGCGGTTAGAGACGCGGTTTTTGGGAACGTGGGAACATTGGTGACTTTTCGGGTTGGGGCCGATGACGCGGAAATTTTGGAGCCGGAATTTGTTCCGGAATTCATGGCCCAGGACTTGGTGAATTTGGCAAAATATAACGTTTATTTAAAATTGATGATTGACGGAATTACCTCGCGGGCTTTTTCGGCCACAACTCTGCCGCCCTTTCCAAGGCCCCAGGAAAATTACAGAGAAACAATCGTAAAAGTTTCCCGGGAAAGATACTCAACTTTGCGTCCAAAAATAGAGGAAAAAATCATAAGATGGAGCGGAGCAACAGAACTGCCGGCAACGGCAAAAGAGGAGGAAAAACCTCGTTCTTCAGACCTTTATGAGGCTCAATGCGCGGAATGCGGCAAGTGGACCCATGTCGCTTTTAAGCCGGATGGCGTGAGGCCGGTTTATTGCAAAACTTGTTTGAAAAAATCCAGGGAAGAAAGGGAAATTGGCGATAACAAAAGAGGAATGCCTCTAAAAGAGGCCTTGGACAGGGGGCCGGTATCTTTTTTTGGCTCCCAAAAAAGAGAGAAAGAAAGAAAATCTCCCGATGTTGAAGGATTAAGGAGAGCGCTTGACGGACGAACTCAAGCCGACAAAGAAGATAAGTATCATGAGATTTTGGAGGCCGAAAAACCAAAGTGGCGGAGATAGGGCTCGGAAATGTGACTTTTGGTGAACATTCGTCTTGCCCCAGCGAGGCAAGACTTCACTCGGGCGACCCTGCTTGCTCTTCCGACTTCGTCGGAAACCATGCCCGCAAGCAGGGTCTTACGTCCCCAAAAGCCACATTTCCTCGCCTTGAGGAAATAAAAAGTTGCGGCGCGAGATTTTTCTTAGCGGCAAATTCTCGCCCTTGAAAAAAGTAAGAAGTTTGTGAGGGACCTTTCTCACCAACAGTCTTCGTCTTGGAATGGGAAGTGAAAAATAATTGACCCCAAGAGGTCTTTTTTGGAAACAGTCCTCGCCACAAAATGGGTTGACCCCGTTAGAAGTTTACCAATGTATTTTTTGGCTAAAGAAGTTCATAATTTAGAACTTCTTTAGCGAGATTTTAACTAACTTAAAATAGGCAATAAGACTTTGATT
>Ga0066637_10002892_pt1 | contig 11504 bp, 9 predicted proteins | sample CryGeyCG2014_020_FD_62737 | JGI IMG/M metagenome (GOLD analysis project Ga0066637, IMG submission 62737) | Groundwater microbial communities from aquifer - Crystal Geyser CG08_land_8/20/14_0.20 | ecosystem: Environmental > Aquatic > Deep subsurface > Groundwater | place: USA: Utah: Grand County...
GGCGGGGCGGTCCTGGTCTCGACCCTGGACGGTGCGGTCTTCTCGGTGTCGGGCCGGCCCCCGGACGACGGTCCCGAAGCGGACGATCCGGAAGACGGGCCTCTTGAGTCGGCTACGGCCGACCCCAACCTGACCGGGGCCTACAGCCCGCGGTCGGCGGAGGACGCCACCCGGTCGATCGATGTTGACCTTAGCTTGGAGCCACCAGCCAGCGAGGTTCATTGCGTCTCGGGTTCCCTGATCATGAGCATCGGTTCCTCGGCCGTCTACTACTGCGGGGCCGACGGGCGGCGGCACGCCTTCCCGAACGAGCGGATCTTCTTCTCCTGGTTCGAAGGCTTCGACGACGTCATTACCGTCAGCGCCGAGGGCATGGCTCGGATACCGCTCGGTCGCAGTGTGCTCTACCGTCCCGGCAGGCGGATGGTCAAGGTCGAGTCCGACCCCAGGACCTACGCCGTCGCGCGCGGCGGGACGCTGCGCTGGCTGACGACCGAGTGCGCGGCCCGCGAGACCTACGGCGACGACTGGAACCGGCTAGTCGACGACTTGAGTGTTGCACTCTTCTCCGAGTACGCGATCGGTGAGCCGATTGTCGAGTCGGGAGCTGGTTGTGCTGCTGTTCCCGAGCCTGTTTTGGAGGCAGCCGCTGCAGTGTCAGCCCCAACTTTCCCGCGTGACCTCTCACCTGGTATGGTCGGCGAAGACGTTAGAGCACTTCAACAGTATCTAAACACTCACGGCTTCCCTCTAGCTGACTCTGGTCCCGGCTCCCCGGGCAGCGAGACCGACATGTACGGCCGTCTGACCTGGCTCAGACTCATGGAGTTACAGAGATCCCTAGGTCTCACACCCACCGGCCTGCTTGACCCTCCAACTAGGGAGGTCATCAACAGCTAAGGCGGTCCATTCGACAGGATGGGCCGCTTTGTTTTTCGGGAGGGGATCGTAAGACGTTGATTCAGGCAGATTTTTTGGCTTTTTAGACTTGATACCACCGGCCACCTCTTGCCTGTTTCGTCGCTTTCCGGTAGTCTATTGTCGCGTCCGTCAAGGCGGACTTTTTTAAACAGGGAAGTGCAATCCCTAATTTCATCTCACATACGTCACATTAAACGCTTTCGTTCCTGTCTTCGGCCAAGCCGAAGGATGCGACAGCGGTGACGTAGAGGCCAAAAGGCTATGCTTAAACTACCTTCCATGCTGGAGCTGCTCCAGGCGGGTGTTCACTTCGGACACAAGACCGCCCGGCGGCACCCCAAGATGATGCCCTATATTTTCGGCGAGCGGGGCGGCATCAACATAATCGATCTCGACAGGACTCTGTCGATGGCCAAGACCGCACTCGGTCGCCTGCAGGAAATTGCGGCCCGAGGGGGGACCATACTGTTCGTCGGCACCAAGAAGCAGGTCAGCGACACCGTCCGTCGTGAGGCTGAAGGCTGTGGCATGCCGTATGTCACCAACCGTTGGCTCGGTGGCACCTTCACCAACTTTAGCGAAGTATCGAATCAGATCCGCCGACATCATGACCTGAAGGACAAGCAGGAGAGCGGCGTCTTGGCCCGCAAGTACACCAAGAAGGAACAGGTCGTCTTCCTGCGGGAGATCGACGAACTGGAGAAGAAAGTCGGCGGTATCAAGAGTCTGCGGAAGCTGCCGGATGCGATCGTCATCATCGACTGCAAGAAGGAGAAGACCGCGCTGCGCGAGGCAAAGAGCGTCGGCGTTCCGGTTTTTGCCCTGCTCGACACTAACGTGAATCCAGAAGACATCACCTACGGCATTCCGGCCAACGACGATGCGGTCAAGACCATCAACATGATGGTTCACCTGTTTGCCGAGGCCGTTAAGGCAGGTCAGGCCCATCCGTTGACGGAAAGGGCGGCTGCCGCCGGTGAGGTTCCGGCAAAGACGAATCCGGTCGGGCAGGCTTCCCTGCTCTCGGAGAGCGGCGACATCGTCAACCGTCCCTCCGGCCAGGCCTAGTTTCGGCATCGGGAGCATGGATCGGTTTTCGCCCGTCATCTCGACTTAGAGTTTTTCAATCAGCCTAAGAGTAACGATTTTATGGCCGTTGACATCAAGACAGTAGCCGAACTCCGTGCCCGCACCAACGCCGGCATGGTCGACTGCAAGACCGCCCTCGACGAGGCAGGCGGCGACATCGACAGGGCCGCGGACATTCTTCGCAAGAAGGGGATCGCCAAGGCCGACAAGAAGGGCGATCGTCAGGTCAAGGAAGGTCTGGTCCACGCCTACATTCATGGAACGGGCCAGGTCGGCGCCATGGTCGAAGTGCTGTGCGAGACCGACTTCGTCGCTCTCAACGAGCAGTTCCAGGATTTCGTTCATGACCTGGCCATGCAGGTGGCGGCGACCAATCCGCTGTATCTGACTTCGGACGACATACCGGCCGAGGTGCTGGAGAAGGAACGTGAGCTGGCGACCGAGGAATTCGCCGGTTCCGGCAAGCCGTCCGACGTGATCGCCAAAATCGTCGAGGGTAAGCTCGCTAAGTACTACGAGCAGGTCTGTCTGTTGGATCAGCGGTTCGTCAAGGACGAGGATTTGACCGTCCGGGACCATCTTAAGAACAACATCGCCCGGATCGGCGAGAACATCCAGGTTCGGAGGTTCGTCCGTTTCGCCCTATCGTCCGGCGGCGAGGAATAACGAGGCAGTAAAGAATTTAAAACAAGAGGCTGTAAATCGGCCTCTTGTTTGTTTTTGGTCAAAAAGACTAAACTTAGTCGTCGTTTTAGATCGGTCCTGATTTTTGGGCTCGGCAACGGACGACCGAAAGGATCTTTGAAAATGAAAGATGACACCGACGGTTTGGTTACCTGCTTTCGTTTTTCTGATGGAGAGGCAGTGCAGGTACCTAAACAAAGGATGCGGTTCAGGCCCAGTGTCTACGCCATAATTCGGCATGGGGACTCCCTGCTGTTGATTTTGACGCCCGACGGTCGTTACTTTTTCCCGGGCGGCGAAATCGAACTCGGAGAGACCCTGAAAGAAGCCCTAGTCCGTGAGGTCGGGGAAGAGACGGGGCGTAAGATTAGAGCCGCTCAATTCTTCTGCTATAAAGAGAGAATGATTCTTTTTGACAACCAGGATGGTGAGTCAGATCAGTGCTCGCATTGCATGCTGCTTTTCTTCGCTGCCGAGTTGCTTGATCCGGCAGACTTCGAACAGCCGCTGGTCGGAGTCGACGAGAGCGTGGAAGGTCAACCGTTCTGGATGTCTATAGAAGGTCTGCAACCGGATCAGTTTCGAGAGCCGGCCGGTCTGGTCTTTGCGTCTTTTCTGTACGCCAATTCGTGAGGTTCCTTGTCTGTGTCGATGAATGGTCGTCTGACCATCAATGAGCGTGTCGTCACGCTCTTTTTGTTATATAATTGATCGGCAATTGACCTAATTTTTTCTCTTATGCCCATCAGAGTCGCCATTAACGGTTTCGGCCGCATCGGCCGCCAGACCTTCAAGGCCGCCTTCGGCCGTCTAAAGTCGCTGCAGTTCGTGGCCGTCAATGACCTGACCGACACCGAAACTCTGGCTCACCTGCTGAAATACGACACCTCGTACGGCCAGTACGACCGGACGGTAGGTTTCGATCCGACACATCTGATCGTCGGCGGAAAGAGGGTCCGCGTCTATCAGGAGAAGGATCCGGCCAAGTTGCCCTGGGCTAAGGACAAGATCGACATCGTGCTCGAATGCACCGGCCGTTTTTTGACCGAAGAACTCTCGAGTCAGCATCTGACCGCGGGCGCCCGGCACGTCATCATTTCTGCTCCGGCCAAGGGCGGCAACGTGCCGACCCATGTCATCGGCGTCAACGACAGCGGCAAGTGGAAGTCGAAGATCACCAATAACGCCTCCTGCACCACCAACTGCATCGCTCCGATCGCCCGGATAATGCACGACACTTTTGGGGTCAAGCGGGCGCTCATGAGTACTGTGCACAGCTACACTGCCGAGCAGAACCTTCAGGACGGTCCGCATAAGGACCTGAGGCGAGCTCGGGCTGCGGCTCTCAACATCATTCCGACGACCACCGGAGCGGCCATCGCCACCACGGAAGTCATTCCTGAGCTTAAGGGACTTTTCGACGGGATGGCCATCCGCGTTCCGACCCAAGTCGTGTCGCTGTCCGACTTCACTTTCCTGCTGAAGCGTAAAGTGACGGTCGAGGACGTCAACAGCACCTTCCGTAAGGCGGCCAAGGGTGTCCGTTACCGCGGAATAGTGGACGTGACCGACGAGCCGCTGGTCTCCTCGGACTTCATCGGCAACCCCTGTTCGTCCATAGTCGACCTGTCCCTGACCAAGGTGGTGGGCGGCGATTTCGTCAAGGTGGTCGCCTGGTACGACAACGAGTGGGGATATTCGATGCGGCTCGCCGAGATGGCCGAACAGATCGGCCGCAGTCTGGAGAGGTAGCCCCATGCTTGTCCGACTAATGCGGAGACTGTGAACCTTTCGTTCTGGTTTGACCTGACTATCGTCCTGGTGCTGGCCGGCGTGCCGCTGTACTTGGTTTGGCTGAGGTATCGCTGGGCGAGAATCATGGCCCGCGGTCCCCATGCCTTTTTGGTGCTGCTGCTGTCACTGGTTTGGCTGGGCATGGCCTACGGGAGTCTCGTCGAGCCGCACCGTCTGGTGGTCAGACGTCAGTCGGTCACCGTCGGTCCGGGGAATTCGCACCTGTCGTTGGTCCTGGTTTCCGATACGCATCTGGGCCTGTATCGACATGCCGATTGGCTGCGGAAGGTGGTCGATCGCGTCAATTCCCTGAAGCCTGACGCTGTAGTGATCTTGGGCGACATAGTCGACGGCGAGCACGGCATGAGCGAATTGGAGCCGTTAAACCAGATCGGCAGCCGGTTCGGTACCTTTGCTGTCCTGGGCAATACCGACTATCGCGTCGGTGCGGTCGACGTGCGGCGGGCCGTGGAGAGCCAGAGCGTGGAGGTGCTGACCAACGAGTGGGTCCGTCTGGGCGATGGCGGTCCGGTCTTGGCCGGACTGGACGACATCTGGTACGGGACACCGGATTGGGATGCAATTTTTCGTGGAATTCCCGACGGTGCACCGGTGATCCTGGCGGTCCACAATCCCGATCCGGCCGATCGGGCGGAGTACAATGGTGTCGACCTGATGGTCTCTGGTCACACGCATGGCGGTCAGGTGCGCCTGCCGCTCATCGGTCCGGCGGTTTCGTTGCCGACCGTTCTCGGCCAGCAGTACGACCAGGGGCTCTTTCCCTACGGAAAGATGAATCTGTTCATCACCTCCGGCGTCGGCGAGTCGACCGTCAGGGCCAGACTTTTCGATCCGCCGGAGATCGTCCGGCTCGACGTCACCTACTGATCGGCTTCGGCCGTCCGGAACGGACCGAACAGCTCGGTCTGCTTTTGTTTTTGGCAGCGGTCAGCGGAATAAGGTGCTATAATGCAGTCGTTCATAAATATTTCTAGGCTATGGGGATCAGAAACCTGGATGACCTACCGCAGCTGACGGGACGTAATGTCTTGGTGCGTGTCGACTACAACGTTCCTCTGAAGGAAGGCAAAGTCGATTCGCATGGAGACATCAAGCTGCGCACTTCGCTGCCGACTATCAGACATCTGACCGCTCGCAAGGCCAAGGTCGTTCTGGTGTCGCATCTCGGTCGGCCCGAGGGATGGGATCGGCATTTGTCGCTTGCGCCGATAGTCAGTCGTCTGGAGAAGCTCCTGCGCCGTAGGGTGCTTTTTGTCCGTGACGACATTACCGTCGGTCATGAAGCGGAGAAGAGACTTTCCGGACTCAAGGCCGGACAGATGGCCATGCTGGAGAACGTCCGTTTCTATCCGGGAGAGGAGAGTAACGACCGCTTTTTTGCCCGGCGTCTGGCTTCCTTAGGTGACCTGTATGTGGACGATGCCTTCGCCGATGCACATCGCAGGCATGCCTCGAACGTCGGCGTCACGCGCCATCTGAAGGGCTACGCAGGCCGTCTGATGGAGAGCGAGATTCACAACCTCGACCGTCTGCTGCGCCGTCCGACCAGTCCGTTCGTCGTACTGATGGGCGGCGCCAAGATTTCCACCAAGCTGCCGACATTGAAGAAGCTGCTTGGGGTTGCCGACGAGATACTGGTCGGCGGCGGGTTGGCCAACAGCTTCATTCGTGCCCACGGACTGTCGGTCGGACGGTCGGTCGTCCCGCGCAGCGAGGTGGTCGTCGCCCGCAGGTTGATCAGGAACCGCAAGATCGTGCTGCCTTGCGACCTGCTGGCCGCCTCGGCGGTTTCGGGTACGGCCAAGGTGCGCGTTTCCGACGTCGATGACGTCCATGACGACGAGTACGTCCTGGACATCGGTCCACGAACCGTCCACGACTTCGCCGTTCGGCTGAAGCGCGCGCAGACCATCGTCTGGAACGGTCCGATGGGTGTGTTCGAGATCGACCAGTTCAGCCACGGAACCGTGGCCTTGGGCCGTGTCGTTGCTGCCCGGGCCGGCGGTCGGGCCTTCGGTGCGGTCGGCGGAGGCGAGACGGTGGCTGCCTTGGAGCTGACCGGCATGGCCCATCACGTCGACTTCATCTCGACCGGCGGCGGGGCCATGCTCGAATATCTGACCGGCAAGACACTGCCGGGCATAGCACCGCTCCTCGATTAGGCTTCCATTCTTGAAAGATAACAAGATCGATATGGCGAGAAAGATCAAAAACATCACGGCCCACGAGATTTTGGACTCACGCGGCAATCCGACCGTGTCGGTCAGGATCGAGGTAGAGGGCGGAATCAGCGCTACGTCCTCCGTTCCTTCCGGTGCGTCGACCGGAACGCATGAGGCACTGGAGCTGCGCGACGGCGACCTCAAACGTTATGGCGGACAGGGTGTTCTGAAGGCGGTCAGGAACGTGAACACGCTGATCGCCCGATGTCTCATCGGTCTCGACGTCACTCGCCAGCAGGCTCTTGATCGGGCGATGATCGAGTTGGACGGGACGGACAACAAGTCGCGTCTGGGCGCAAACGCTATTCTAGGTGTGTCATTGGCCGCAGCTCGGACCGGTGCGGCGGTCAAGAAACAACCTCTCTATTCTTACATCCGTTCGACTTACCGACTGGCCTACCGCGGCTTCAAGCTGCCGCTGCCGATGATGAACGTGCTGAACGGCGGCCGTCACGCCGACTGGGCCATCGACTTCCAGGAGTGCCTGATCATTCCGCAGCAGCGGAAGTTTGCGGAGCGGGTCAGGGCCGGAGCCGAGACGTTTCATGCGCTGAAGAAGATACTGAAGAAGGGTGGCTACGAGACGTCGGTCGGCGACGAGGGTGGCTATGCGCCGCATCTCAAGTCCAACGAGCAGGCGTTCGACCTGATCATGGAGGCGATCAGGGCGGCGGGCTATCGGCCGGGCAAGGACATTAAGTTGGGTGCGGATATCGCCGCGTCCGAGCTCTATTCCGCGGAGAGCGGCCGTTATGAGCTGAAGCTGGACCGTAAGTCGTTGACCGCCGGACAGCTGACCGAGCTCTACGCCAGCTGGATCAAGAAGTATCCGTTCATGACACTGGAGGACGGGCTGGCCGAAGACGACTGGGACAACTGGGCCGATCAGACCAAACGTCTGGGACGCAAGTTGGTCCTGGTGGGCGACGACCTGTTCGTCACTGATGTCGATCGGCTGCAACGAGGCATCGAGGCGAAAGTGGCGAACGCCATCCTGATCAAGGTCAATCAGATCGGCTCCCTTTCGGAGACAGTCGACGCGATTGAGTTGGCGCACGCCAACGGCTACCAGACCTCGATTTCGCATCGTTCGGGCGAGACGGTCGATACCTTCATTGCCGACCTGTCCGTGGCGGTCAATTCCGAGTTCATCAAGAGCGGATCGCTGTCGCGCAGCGAGCGTCTGGAGAAGTACAATCGTCTGATGGAAATCGAGAGGGAACTGGCTCGTCGGTGAGGCGACGATCAAATGGGAAAACGCCGTTCTGGGACGGCGTTTTTCGTCCAATCGTCGATCTCGGGAGGCCATTGGTACCCGGCAGTTTGGATTCGGTCGGTCAGACGGTCTGATTCAACTTAGCTTCGGCTTACTATATAATATGCCCATGCCGAAACGCCCCGTTATCACTCCTAAGACCGACAGCAAACCTGGGCTCAAGTCCGGGTTCGTTGGTTCCGTTCCCGTCTCCGGCCGGTCCGGTCCGGTGGTCTTGGCGATCCTTGATGGATGGGGAATCGGTCCGTCCGGTCAGGGTAACGCCATCCGTCTGGCCAAGACTCCGCATCTTGATGCGTTGCAGCGCCGCTTTCCTAATTCGCAGGTGCTGGCTCACGGCAAGGACGTTGGATTGCTGGCGAATCAGGAGGGCAATTCCGAGGCCGGACACTCCAACATCGGCGCCGGTCGGGTCGTTCTGCAGGACATACTCTACGTCACTGAGGCGATTAAGGACGGGACGTTCTTCAAGAATCCGGCTTTCGGGGAGGCGATCAGTCATGCCGGCAAGAACGGTTCGCGGGTGCACGTGATGGGCCTGCTGTCGAACGGCAACAGTGCGCACGCCTCGCCCGAGCATCTCTATGCCCTGCTCAGGCTGCTGCGAGAGAAGTCACATCAGGAAGTACGGCTCCATCTCTTCACCGATGGACGGGACTCGTCGCCGCATTCCGCACCGAAGTTGCTGCATCTGCTGGAGAAGCATCTTTCGGAGGGTCAGAAGGTCGCCACGATCATGGGGCGTTTCTACGCCATGGACCGGAACAAGTGGTGGGTCCGTACCGAGCATGCCTACAATGCCATCGTCTGCGGCGAGGGGTTGGCCGCGCCGGATCCGGGGATCGCCATACTGCGTGGCTACAACCGCGGCGAGACCGACGAGTTCATACTGCCGACGGTCATCGTCGACGCCGACGACCGTCCGATCGGCACGATTGATGACGGCGACTCCATCATCTTCTACAACTTGAGGTCGGATCGGGCCAGGCAGCTGGCCAAGACCTTTGTCCAGAAGAAGTTCAACGACCGCAACGAAGGGTCCTTCAGTCGCAAGAAGGTTTTGAAGGATATTCGTTTCGTGGCCATGACCGACTTCGGGCCGGACTTGGACAGCATCATGACCGCTTTCCCGAGTCGCGACGTCAGGATGGGGCTGACCGAGGTCCTGGGACGGCGCGGACTGCAGCAGCTTTACATCGCCGAGAGCGAGAAGTTCGCCCATGTGACCTATTTTCTGAATGGCGGTTACTCGAAGGTGAGGTTCGGCGAGGAGCGCATGTGCATACCGTCGCAGTTCGTGCCGCATCACTACCTATGTCCGGAGATGCGGGCCGGAGCCATAACCGATGAGGTGGTTCGGCGGCTTCGGGCGGGATACGACGGATTCATCGCCCTGAACATGGCCAACGCCGACATGGTGGCCCATTCCGGAAACGTGCCGGCGACCGTTGAGGCCGTGCGTCATGTCGACGACTGTCTCGGCCTGCTCTCTGGTGAGGTGCTGGCCCGGAAAGGGACTCTGGTGATCGTCGGCGATCACGGCAACGCGGAGCAGATGATCGACAGGCAGACGGGCGAAGTGATAACCGAACACTCCACCAATCCGGTCCCGTTCGTCGTGGTCGACGAGCGGCTGCGCGGACGCAGGCTGGACGACGGTCGTTTGGCCGACGTAGCTCCGACGATCCTGGACGTCATGGAAATTCCTAAGCCAACCGAGATGACCGGCATCTCACTTTTGCGCGGACACTGATATGGCCGACGACAGACCAAAACCCGTAGTGCTCCTGATTCTGGACGGTTGGGGCGTCGCCCAGGCCGGGCCGGGCAACCCGATCGCAGCCGCGGACACGCCCTATCTTGACGAGATAGTATCCTCTTTTCCGACCGTGACCGTCCATGCCTCGGGCGAGGCGGTCGGCCTGTCCTGGGGGGAGATGGGCAACTCGGAGGTCGGACATCTGACCATAGGTGCGGGACGTGTTTTCTACCAGACCTTTCCGAGGATCAACCTGTCAATTCAGAACGGCGGATTCTTCGAGAATGAGGTCTTTTTGGCCGCAGCCGAACACGTCAAGAAGAACGGGAAGACCTTGCACGTCATGGGGATCCTCAGTCCGGGAAACGTGCACGGTTCCGACAAGCACATTCAGGCCCTATTGGATTTCGCCAAGAGACAGGAGCTTTCTGACGTGGTGGTGCATGTCTTCACCGACGGCCGTGACACCAAGTTCAATTCCGGTGTCGATTTCGTCCGGCAGCTCCAGGATAAGATGTCGGAGCTCGGCATCGGACGAATCGGCTCGGTCAGCGGACGGTTCTACGCCATGGATCGCGACAACCGTTGGGACAGGGTCGAGAAGGCCTATAACGCCGTCGTCGGCCAGTCCGTCGAGCGTACCTGCGAAGATCCGGTCAGGGCATTGGAGGATTCCTACGTTGCCGAAGTCTATGACGAGGAATTCGTGCCGACCGTCGTGGTCGGAAAGGACGGCCAGCCGGTCGGACCGGTCAGGGACGGGGACGCGGTCATCTTCGCTAACTTCCGTCCCGACCGGGCCAGACAGATCACCAATGCCTTCGTCGACCCGTCGTTCTCCAAGTTCGAACGCAGGCAGCTGGAAGGGCTGTTCTTCGGCACCATGGCCGAGTACGAGAAGGGTTTGCCGACTAAGGTCGCCTTTCCGCCGGAGACGATCGATGTCTGTCTGGCTCAGGCCATCTCCGTCGCCGGACTGAAGCAGCTGCATATCGCCGAGACGGAGAAGTACGCCCACGTGACTTTCTTTCTCAACGGCAAGAAGGAAGAGGAGTTTCCGGGCGAGACCCGGGTCATCATCCCTTCGCCGCGCGTGTCCTCCTACGACCAGGCTCCGGGGATGTCCACGGTCAAGATCACCGAACGCATTCTGCAGGAGATAGAGAAGGGGGAGTTCGACGTGATCATCTCGAACTTCGCCAATGCCGACATGGTCGGGCACACCGGAAACTTCGAGGCGACCAAGTCAGGCTGCGAGACGATCGACCAGTGCGTCGGACGGATCGTCAATGCGGTCCTGCCGCGCGGCGGAGTCGTGGTCATTACGGCCGACCACGGCAACGGCGAGGAGGTCCTGAATCTCCAGACCGGTGACATGGTCAAGGAACACAGCACCAACCCCGTGCCGTTCATCGTGATTGGGGAGCGGTGGCGCGGTCAGTCCGCGCCTGGCGGCGGGGAGGGCGTCGGCGGTGATTTGTCGCTCATGACGCCGGTCGGCATGCTGGCCGATACCGCACCGACGGTCCTGAAGATTTTGGGGATAGAGAAGCCGGAGGGCATGACCGGCTCGTCGCTGATCTGATTCGGAGCTAGGTTTGACTGGACCGGCTAAGTCCGGCCGTTATTTTTCTCCCATGCCGGAATTGCCTGAAGTCGAAACCGTACGACGTCAGCTGGAGCGGACGATCGTCGGCCGTCGCATCGGTTCGGTAGACGTGCGCTTTTCCGGACGGCT
>Ga0066637_10002895_pt1 | contig 11501 bp, 10 predicted proteins | sample CryGeyCG2014_020_FD_62737 | JGI IMG/M metagenome (GOLD analysis project Ga0066637, IMG submission 62737) | Groundwater microbial communities from aquifer - Crystal Geyser CG08_land_8/20/14_0.20 | ecosystem: Environmental > Aquatic > Deep subsurface > Groundwater | place: USA: Utah: Grand County...
TAAGTAAGTGGCGGGCGGGTAAAGGTAACTCATCCAAATTATCTATGTATGCACGCGGTGCAGTAATTACGATTTTACGATTCTTATCCATAAATACGATACCAGCAATATCTCTCCACTCGGTATTATGCTTTAAACTATTGCAAAGTTCAAGCATGGTATATTCACCCTCACCGACAACGCCCACATCAACGCCAAAATCGATCAAGCTTTCTTTAGGCAAAACAGTCACGTGGACACCGCCAATAACTATAAATGCTTCGGGTAGATTTTTTTTAAGGGTGCCGGTTATATGTTTAGCTCTAAAAAAATAATCAGTAAGTATTGTTATCCCGATAACGTCTGGGGAGTAAGATATAATTGAAGCTATATCCTTATCGTCAACGGGCGATATATCGAATATCTTTACATTAAAACCGCTCTTTTCTAACAACGCAGCGATATAAAGTAGTCCTAATGGAGGCATAGTCCCTGAGTAACTTTCAATTCGGGGATTAACTAAAGCTATTTTTAAATTAACATTGACACCATTTCTCATTGTGTCTCGTTAAATTTTGTTGCTAAGGAATAAATACTGGCTAAAAAAAAACCCATTGGTCTTGGCCATAATCGTTCAAAAATAAGCCTATCTTCTTTTCGTCGCACATTCTTTTTAATTTGCCGGGAAGTTTGGGAATCTTCGTTTATACGATGAAGCAATAGCTTATCTTTTACATAAACAAAGCTTCCCTTTATTAAGGATAATCTCAGCCAGGCATCCCAATCCATGTTACATCTAAAATCTTTTAAGAATTCAAAACTTCCAAGTTCACTCTTATGATACATCACGGTAGGGCACGGAATTGAGTTACCAAAAGAAAGTATGGATCTCTTTAGTAAAACCGAGGAGATGTTTTGTTTAAATAAAAAAGGAAATAATAGAACATTTTTAATAAAAAGATGCGGAGCAAAATTCCTGACCTTTGTACCAACAAGTTCTTTATACCCGGTAAATATTATTAAACTTCTGTCTACTGGGTTTCTTTTCGCTGCGCTTAAACAAGATTCGGTATATCTGGATAAATATATATCGTCCTGATGTGCTAAAGTCAAATATTCTGTTTCGCATTGATCATAAGCATAAGACCAGTCATCAGCGATCCCATTTGAAATTTTGTTTACCAAAAGCCGTATTTTGTATTTTTCTGAAATCTGTTCCAAAGAGCCCGAAGGGGTAGAAGTGGCTATATAAATTTCACTTCGAACAGTTTGATTTTTAAGTGAAAGAATACACTCTTCTAAATACGGTGAATTTTTATAAGCGAGAACCGCAAAGGTATGAAGATTATTATTCGTCATTTGTCATCTTTTGGCTTAATAGGAACACGGCGCGTTCCTTGCCTTCTATCTAAAATTATTACTTCCATGAATAATTCTCGTGTGAATCTACACACCTTTTACAAATATCTAAAACATATTTTTGTCTAGCCAGCTGTTTCCGCACTTCCTTGAAATTTTCCTTTTGCCATATTCCCATAATTTTCTCATTTGCCACATTTCCAAAAAGATTTGACCTCCCTAGGTAATCATGGCAACAAAGAAGGACATCGCCTTTATAATTAATGCAAATTGGGGCTAAACACTGTAAATCATCTTGGCGCACATTTTTAACTTTAACTAACCCTACCCTAGTTGAAAGAGCCGTATTATCATTCATAACCTGGCAAAGCATGATTATCTTTTTGCGTGTGACCTTAATGTATTTCATTAATTCTTTTATCCTTTTCGTCCCCTCACATATATCGCCGTGTAGCGTTATACAAAAAGAGCACACACCGGCCTCGTAAAGCTTATCAAGCATTTGGATACTAAGAAAATCACCGTTTGTACTAACAACTATGTTGGCTTCGGGTAGCTTTCTATGAGCATAATCCATGAAATCTACTAACCTATTGTCAAGCAATGGCTCTCCATAAAAATACGGAGAAATCCTGCCTTTATACTTAATAACCGCGAGTTCATCAATAATTTTTTTAAACAATTCTTCACTCATTAATTTCTCATTCTTTTTCTGCCCTCTGTCAAAAACAGAATTAGGACAATATGAACACGCTCTGTTGCAATAAGTGGTTGTTTCAATAGCGATTTCGTCAAACATATCGGCAGTCCCATAGGCCAATACTTTTTTAAAATTTCGAAAAAACATCAAAACCTTAGAATACGCCTTCCTAAAGAAAACGGTATATTTATAATCGACCTTATAAAGAAGTTTTACCGCTATTATAAGCATCTTTCCAGAAAAAGTATTGGATAAATAGTACATAGCCTATCTCTTCCTGTCCGGGTTGCAGAGCAAATCACAGATTGAAGTATAAATAAATTTTCCTAAGCGGGTATCCAATATAAGAAAAGCAGCAAATTTATCTATAATCTTTATTTTAGTCAAATAAAACATAAGGCTTCCTAATACCTTGCCGAATCTATATTGCAAGTATTTTAGTTTATATAAACCGAACCCCAATTTGATCACTTTTTCTCTTTGTTCTCTGGTAAATTCGCTTGTTTCAAAGATAGGCTTTCCGTGAAGTGTAATACTATTCTCCAGGTAGTTTTCAGCAGGAACCAAAAATTTACCATGTTGCTTTACCCATTCATAAGCCTCGGTTCCCGGATAGGGCATAAGATTGTAGAAATTCGTGAAAGCCGTCGGCAATGATTTTGCAAAATCTATCGTATCCATTGCGGTCTGGTAAGTTTCTTCTGTATGCCCGATTATAAAATTAACGGAATTAGAAATATTTGCAGCATTTGCCCATTCAACCGCATTCCTAACTTGCTCACGAGTAATATTTTTTTTAATGACCCTGAGGATTCTATCATTGCCCGATTCGCATCCATACGATATATAAAAACACCCTGCGGATTTCATCTTCTTTAACAGTTGAAGCGTAACAGTATCGGCGCGTATTCCGTTTAAAAACTGAAATCCTATATTAAGTTTTTTCCCGATAATCAAATCGCATATTTCTTCCGCCCTTTGTTTATTTAACGTAAAACAGTCATCGTTTATAGCGAAATTCTTCCAGCCTTTTTGGACGAAGTGTTCGATTTCCTGGACTACGTTTTTTGCGCTTCTTGCGCGAAAGCCATTCCCCATACATAATCTTACTGAACAAAAATTACAGCCAAAGGGACAGCCTCGCGAAGTTATAATCGGCAACATTTTATCTTTATAACAAAAGTATTTACTGATATCAAAAACTTCATATCCGGGAAAAGGCAGGCTATCCAGATCCGTCATAAACGGCCGGTCAGGATTTTCTACAATCTTTCCGTTATGATCTTTCCAAATTAACCCCATTACCTTCTTAAAATCGGCATTTCCGCGTTCTATTTCTTTTAACAGTTCCAACAAGCTATGTTCACCTTCATGCTTTATTGCAAACTCTGCCCCCGTATCAATAAGTATTTGTCCTTTTATGATATTTATATGAGGCCCTCCCAGGACCAAAGGAGACTTAGAACTATTTTTTAATATTTTTACCAAATCACGGGCATAATTATAACAATAGCTAAACACAGTAATCCCGATTATGTCGGGATTGAATTCCTCTATGAATGATAAAAGCTTTACGTGGTTATTCTCAATACCGTCATCATAAACCCTTACTTCTATCTCGTTCTTTTTTAAAAACGCGCTTAGATAAGCCACGCCTAAATGGGGGCTTACGGTCAAGCTCTTTCCGCCAGATTGCGACTTAAGTTTAGGAATAACAAACAGCATTTTCATAATCAATGCCTATTTTTTAAAAAAACGTGTCATGAAATTTGATAAGTTTTTAAAATACTACTCATGTCGAAGAAGATTCTTTAACTCTGCTTCCAAAAGAGCTAATTTCTGAGCTATTTTTTTATTCTGCTCAGACAAATTTGAGATTACCAAGCTAAAATGAATATTTATTAATAAGATGAAGAAAATACCGAGAAAAAACACAGTATTAATCGGCATTTTAATTCCCAAAGCAATGGTTATCCAATTCAGCAAATTCTGAAATATCGCCAGTATAAATATAACAGAACCTGTCAATAGCCATAGCAGTGCATATTTTTCCTTTAGCTTATTTTTCCTGACTAAATTAAAAATTAAGAACAATAAACTAAGGCTTATTACTATTGAAATAATTCTGCTGACAGTGTTCATCTCTTACTCCTTTCGTAAAATACTTACAAATAGCGAAAATAAAACTTTATACATATAATATACGGATTTTAAAGGAGTTATTGAAGAATTCCCACCTTTTCTTTTCATTAGCGCTATTGGAACTTCTGTTATTCGAAAATTTCGATGATGAATTAGTATTTCCGGTTCCGGATAATCTTCTGCGCAATGTGTTGCAAAAAACCGAAAAGCTTTTTTATTCATCGCACAGAATCCTGAAGTCGGATCAGTAACTTTCTTGCCGGTTAAAAAACGCAAAACCCAGGAGATAATCATTATCCCGATAATCCGCGTAAAAGACGATTTGAATTCAGACTCCTTCAAAAAACGAGAACCGATGGCAATGTCAAACCTTTCTAGCTTGACTGGATTTAGAACATCTTTTATAAAAACAGGATCGTGCTGACCATCTCCATCAATCCGCACGATATAATCATATCCGTTTTTTAAAGCAAAACAACAGCCGGTCTGAAAACTGGCACCGATACCCATATTAAATACGTGATTTATAATAAATATTCCTTTAGACTCAACAATCTCTGAAGTTTTATCGTTTGACCCATCATTAATAACCACGATATCTACTGCGCCTGCCTTCAGCCGTAAGGATTCCAAAACTCGGCCAATGTTATGCTCTTCATTAAGAACAGGAATAATAAGCAACGTATCGTTTTTTCTTTCTGTAATCATATATTATTTACTGTGTTTTACACAGCCGAATAAATTTATCGGATTCTTTTTAAGGAAGGCCAGTATGGTTTTTCAACAAAGAAAGAAAGTTTTATGTTTATTGTTGTGGCAAAAATAAAACATTAGCGGTCTTTTCCAATTTAGCAATATCAATTCTTTTATTTAGATTATCTAATTCAAAGGCAACATAGTTAAATTTCTTCATATACTCTGATAATTGGTTTAATTGATATCCAAGCGGCGGATAAGCAGTTGGATTAATTTCACAAATTATCACTGGCATGATATCACAACTTTCAAAGTATTTACTAAGACCTTTCAATACAGGAAACTCAAAACCCTCCGTATCAATTTTTATTAACGTAATGTTATTTAACGCATTTTCTTTTATATACCCGTCAAGCCTGCGGATGGGGACCTCTTGAGTTTCCTTTATTGTCTCATTAAGCATAAAATCTGGAACAATTGTATTCCAACCAATATTTTGAAGATTTGTAACAGCAATTTTTTCTGTACCTTCTATTTCACCTAAAGCACATTGATTCACAATAAAGTTATATTCTGGATTCAAGAAGGTAATATCTTTAAGTTTTGAAAAATATTCCTGAACAGGCTCAAAACTATGCACATGACCAGACTTCCCAACAAGCCCCAAAGCAATCGTAGAAAGATAGCCGATATTTGCACCAACATCTATAAACGTATCCCCCTTCTTCAATATTTTTTTCATAGCTTCAACGGTTTCTATTTCATAAATTCCCAAATACATATTTTTAACAGCGGGATCGTAATTAAAATCAAATCTGAATATGCTCCCACATTTCAAAGCTTTATTAAAAGGCGTTTTTCGAAGAACAAATAAAGATCTTACTTTAGCCTGAAAGTATAAAAAGAATTTTTTTGGATTACTTACTAGCATACAAACAATCCTTTGTAATCGATATAAGTTCATAATTTATATCCCTTATAATTAAATTTTATCCAGCACGTTTTCTTAAAGTCTATCAGCACAGAAAAAAATACTGCAAATTTTGCTACAATCCATCTTCTCTGTAAGAACGCGCAGTCTTCAAATGGTAATCTTCTGTTCGGTGCATGCGAAATCCGTCGTTCCTAAGACGATTCAGCAAATCATTAACAATGCGTTCTGAAGCCTTTCCATCGCCCAGATTGTGTTCCAGTATAATATTATTTATTCAAAATAATATTTACAATCCTTTCCGAAGCCCTGCCATCACCATAAAGAGTAGCTGTTTTGGACATTTTTTCATACTCATGCGGATTCTTAAGTAATATCTCTATATTTTTTATTATAGTATCAGAATCAGTTCCAACTAATTTTGCCACATTAGCTTCTATGCCCTCGGACCGCTCGGTTTCATTTCTCAAAACTAATACGGGTTTTCCTAATACAGGCGCCTCTTCCTGTATCCCGCCAGAATCAGTAAGCACTAAATAACAGCGACTTAATATCCGGATAAATTCAGAATAATCCACTGGTGATAATAAATGTATTCTTTCTAAATTATTTAGAATACTATAAACGGTAGACCTGACATTGGGATTAAGGTGCACAGGATAAATTATTTCAACATCTGAGTTTTTTTCTGCGATTTCTTTTAATGCATAACATATATTTTCAAGGGGTTTTCCGAAATTTTCTCTTCTATGGGCAGTTACTAAAATTATTTTTTTTCTCTCTAGCGCCGACAAAAATTTAAGATTAGAATCTTTCTTTTTATTAATTATCATGTTCAGCGCATCAACAATGGTATTACCTGTAAGAAAAATTGTTTCTTTGTTAATCCCTTCTTTCAATAAAGCTTCTTGTGCTTTTTTGGTCGGAGCAAAATTATAAGTTGATAATATACTAATAATCCTCCTATTTATTTCTTCGGGAAATGGATTATACATATTATTAGTGCGTAATCCTGCTTCGATATGCCCAATAGCAACTTTTTTGTAAAAACCCACTAAGGCTGCTGCCATAGCAGTTGTAGTATCGCCTTGTATTAAAACTAAGTGCGGGTTTACATCCATGATAACTTTACTCAATAACTTAATACTATTCGCGGTTAATGTATCGAGAGCTTGATTATCCTGCATCAAATTTAAATCGATGTCGGGTTTTAAATCAAACTCAGAAAGAATTTGATCTAACATTTCCCTATGTTGAGCTGTGACACAGATCGTAACCTCGCAATTGGCTGAATATTTCTTAAGTTCTCTTATTACTGGAACCATTTTGATTGCTTCTGGCCTCGTCCCAAAAATACAAATCACTTTTTTCATCTAATCCTCAATATTTTTAAGCATAGCGTAGCATTGCTTGATACGAACTTATTTGACGCCAATTATCGAATACATAGATCCAAAAGGAACTCTTGCTAAGAATCTCTCCAAAGGTAGCAGGGCCGAAAGGATTTTCGGGAAAAATAATAAATACTCATGTTTAGCAATCATAAACCCGGAACTTTTCAAGATTTCCATTAATTCCCACGAATAAAAAGTTGTAGGGAATATCGACTTTCTGTACCCGTCAAGATTAACTCCTGTATCAATTGGACAGGTTTTGACGATATAGCGCGACAAAGGATTAAGAGGATTAAAATCATATACAGCAACCATTCCATTTTTTTTCAAAATACGATTGGCCTCATTAAAGGTCCAGACAATCTTTTCGCCGGTATCAATATGGTGGATAATCCCGTACATAAGTACGATATCGGCACTATCGGTATCAAACGGTAGCCTTTCAGATTGGCAGAGTTTAAATGTCACGTTTTTCAAGTTCTTCTTAGCGGCATATTCAAGCATTCCGCGCGAGTAATCACAACCGAAAACGTGATTGAACTTATCCTGAAAATATTCAATTGTCTCGGCTGTCCCACATCCAAGATCAACGCAGATGAGGTTTTTTGTATTCCCGTAGAGTTCTTCAGCTTTTCTCAGCAGGTGATGTGATTTTACCTTTACATAATATTTATGATTTTTGAGTGCCTTTGCCTCATAATCAGGGCCAATATCAACAGAATCGCTATTGGAAATAAACCAATCGGCATTATTTCTTTGCATGAATGCCCTCTATAGTTTCTTAAGCCTGTATAACATTGATAAGGTTCTCTGAATCGTTTTAAATATTTTCATCTTACTTTTTCCATATTTCTGGTCGTACCGCAATATGATGGGTATCTCAACAGCAATTATATTCATGGTTCGCAATTTTAAGATTAATTCAGCCATACAAGCAAAACTTTCCTCTTCGATCAAATGTTCTCCAAACTTTTCATAAGCTTTGCGAAGGCAGTTTATTGTATATGCCCTATAACCACAGGTATAATCCTTAACTCCCTTAATAGGGAATAATATCCTCATCAACCATGATGCGCCTATACTAAAAAGTTGCCTGGACCTTGTAACACCCACTATCCTGCTATCGGCAAGGTATCTCGAAGCAATCGCTATATCAAAACCGTCTCTTAGCTTATTTATCATGTGATAAATATGTTCGGGATTATGGGTATCATCGGAATCTAAAACTACTGCGATATCCTCTTTATCAAGAGACATATCTAATGTTTTTTTTATCAGGGATTCCAAAGCAACTCCGAGCCCCTTGTTGTTTTCTTCGCCTATTACTGTAATAGGCATTGATTCTTTATATCTGTTTAATACCTCAAGGCTGTTATCCTTACTGCCGTCGTTATAAGCAATGACGTGATATTGGAATCCCCTTCTTTGCATCCCCTTATCCAATTTTTCAAAAAGTATTGGAAGACTTCCCTCTTCGTTATAGATTGGTAACAAAATATAAACCATAATAAATACCTCTTTAGAGTATAAGTAATATACAGTTATGGAATTAATTTCTCCGTAAGAAAACGCTTAAAATAGTCAAATCCAAATAATATTAGCCTAAAAAATTCCATAGGATGAACAATGCGTCTTATAAATATTAAGAAATATTTAAATCGAAAATAATACTCTTGATAATTTTTCCGTGAAATTCCATCCAGTTCATTTTTGCCAACCCCGGGAATCTCTATAACAAATTCATTCCCTCCGCACAAATAATTATCCCAATTGTTATTTACTATCAGATTTTGTTTTACTGCAATATCATAAAACTCTGTTCCGGGATAAGGCGTAGCCGGATAAAACTCCACATAATCAGGATTTATTTTTTTACAAAGATTTAGCGTTTCTCTGATTGTATCTTTGGTTTCACCCGGCAAACCAATCAAAAAATAAACCAAAGAGTTAATACCGACTTTTCGTAAGGTATTCACCGTTTTTTCAATAAATTCCGGTTTTGTTCCTTTTTTAATATTTTTTAATATTGCAAGATCCCCGCTCTCTCCACCAATTGAGAGCATATAACAGCCGGCCTGTCTCATCAACCGAAACATTTCTATATCATTTTTATCAACCCTGGTATTTGTCCACCATACAATTTTAAGTTTTCTATTTATTATCCCTCTGCACAGTTTTTTTACAAATTCAGATGATTTTGTAAAATCATCAGCATACATCCATATATGCCGGACTCCTAATTTGCCAATAAGATAATGTTCTATCTCATCTAAAATACTTTCAATTGACCTGTAGCGTACCTTCTTTCCATAGAAAATAGATGCCACGCAAAAAATACAGCTATGCCCACATCCTCTTGATGTATTCACCATAACATATGGTTTATTAAATACCGGATGAATATATTTAGTTAAGTCAAAATAACTCCATCTAGGATATCCTAAAGAATCTAAATCTTCATTGAATTCTCTATCCGGGTACACAATAATTTTATCATTTATTCTCATTGTACAGCCTAAAACAACTGAATTAAGTTTTTTATTCTGCAAAGATTCGACCAAGTCTAAAACAGTCCATTCCGGTTCACTTCTAATTATACAATCAATAAATGTAAATTGCTGCATAATAGTCTTATGCATAGCCGTAACATGCGTACCGAAAATAGCAATAAAACAATTAGGAAAATTTTTTTTAAAAGCCTTGATAAAATTAATATCGGAGTTAATTGACGGAGTTGTAGTATTCACCAAAACAAGTTCCGGCTTAAATTTTTCTGAAATTGCAAATACTTCATCTGCTGATATTCCCAAAGCAATACAATCAAGCACATTTAAACTATGATCTTTTTCAAGTATCCCAGCTATATAGGCAAGAGTCATTTGCGGGATACAGTTTTTTCTCATATTCTGGGGGGATTGGCAACGTCCTTCCCGAATAATAGCCGAATGATGTGGAGGATTTAAAATTAGCACTTTCATTGTTTGTATTTTTGTACTGGTCTAATAAAACGCTTAATTGTCGAAGTTAAAATTTTTTATAATCTCGCCTCTGTCATCTAAAACATAACCCCTTTCAGTTAATTGCGGCGCTACCGTTTTTTACCTCGTAGTTTATGGGAACCCTAAGATCAAAAATAAAATAGTGATCTGTTATGGCAATTGGCGTATATTTCTCGTTCAAATAACGCCAAAAACCTTTATTCTCTTTTGTTGCCTGAATACTACTGCCATATTTTGTTTCCATTGTTACGAATGCTGTCGCGCCGTGAGCACGTAGATTTTCTAACTCCTCAATTGCACCTTTACCCACCGTAGCAGGCAGAGCCTTGCTATGGGAATAATAGGAAATCACGCTCGTTAATAGGCCGGATTCATTATCGATAATAAAAGAGTTTTTAGGCGCATGGTTTTTGATAATTTCAGAAACTTCCAATACGTAAGGCATTCTATTGCTATACATATATTTAAAGTACTTAAAGTACCCAACTCCATAACCAGTTAAAACTAAAAGAAGAAAGGATCTCCATAGCCAGACATATAATTTTCTTTTAAACATTTCCTTAATGAATTTATGTTTACTTAAAAGCCATTCTACAGTAAACCCGAAAAAAATAACAGCCACCGGAAGGAGATGCAGATGATAATAAATGTGCCCGCTGTTAGGCCCGGCAAGAAGATAAAAATAAATAATGACTGCGGCTAACCATAAATACAGAATTTTACTCCGATCTCCTCTTCCTGCACAAAAAATCCCGGTTACCATCCCTATAAAGCCAAGCGGGGTTAGAAGAAGAAATATAATTGATCCTCCTACAAATGCATAAAACTTAGGGTTAAACCAGTGTCTTATAGTACCGCGTGCCCTTAGGACCTCTAGCCAATTATCTCCAAAACCAAATGTACAATAAGGAATCTTCGCATTGAAATAGTGAGCATATACTGCCCAAAGGATAAAAGGCAAGACTGTTAACAACATATAAAACCAAAAATCAAAACGCTTAAATAGATTCCACTTATCTTTAAGAAACCAAGCTGCAAGTATCGGAGCGAATATAAGGCCTGCGGTTGGTTTTGTTAAACAGGCAAATGCCGCAAATATTATTGCAGCCAGATATAGGATTAGGGTTTGCTTGTCTAACCATCTTAAAAATAAATAAATCGAACCTACGACAAAAAACATCATTGATGATTCAGGCATAAATGCGCGGCTAAAGAAAATATTCATCGGTGAAAACACATACAGAGCTAATGCTGCAAAAGCACCAACTACCGATAGAAATTGACGTGCCAACCCATACATC
>Ga0066637_10002897_pt1 | contig 11495 bp, 12 predicted proteins | sample CryGeyCG2014_020_FD_62737 | JGI IMG/M metagenome (GOLD analysis project Ga0066637, IMG submission 62737) | Groundwater microbial communities from aquifer - Crystal Geyser CG08_land_8/20/14_0.20 | ecosystem: Environmental > Aquatic > Deep subsurface > Groundwater | place: USA: Utah: Grand County...
AAATCAGAGGAGGAGAGTACCTTGAAATTAGCCAGAATAGTAGTTGCGATTGTGTTGTTAGCGTTGTTAGCGACTCCGGTTTTTGCCCAAACAGTGGGTACCGAGGTCACATCCGCCGACCGAGCTAAAGCGCTAAGGGCGCTGGAGCAAGTAAGTCCGGATCACTGGTGTTATCCGGCGGTCAAGTTCTTGGTTGAGCAGGGAATTATCGTTGGTCATCTAAAGGCCGACGGTACATTCTCTCTAGACCTTGATCAGGCTGTTCCGCGTTCGGAACTGATCATGGCCCTCGCTCGTGTTGTTATAGTCGAACAAAAAGCCGACCGGGCGCTAGCGCAAGTAGATCGGATGCAATCGGAGATCGCCCTTTTAAGAGATCAATGGTTGGGCACTCCGAAAAACATCCAAGATCTGCAGGCAAAACTTGAGGCCTTGAGTAAGGCAATGTCCGGTCTTGGTAATTCCGATCCCACCTCGTTAGCAACTTGGATTGAACAACTGGCTGAAGTCCAGAAGTTCTGCCAGGCCTTGCAGGCAGACATTCAGATGGACCCCCGTTGGAATCAGGTTGAGGGTCGTTTGGGTGCCGCCGAACAATCGTTAGGTCGGTTGTCTGAAAAACTCGACACTATGATGAATAGTGTTGATGGAATCACAGACGCCGATAAAGTACTGGCGGTTCATTGGGAGAAGTTGTACAACCGACTGCTTACTGAAGGACAATGCACCGAAAAAGAAGTACAAGAGTGCAATAATGTCCTAATTTCCATCAGGTGTCGGTTAGAAGCACTCGAACAGAGAGTATCTAATCTCGAAGTTCGGGTTGGCAACCTCGAGTCCCGGCCTCAATCCCAACCTTACATCAAAACAAAGAAAAACAACGACTGGTTGTATGTTGTTGGCATCGCGGGTATCGTCGCCATAGCTTCACATCATGACGGCGACGTCACCCAGATTAACAACAATAATCCGCCCCAACCTCAACAGCCACCCTATGGTAAGCCATGCCCGTATTGGCGAGACCACGTTGCGGAGCTGGCTCACCAAGGATTTATCACCGACGAATATGATTCGCGATGGTATTTCCGAGGCTGGTCTTGGTATGACGTTGATCAGCAGTTGCAGAACCACTTACTGACTTGTCCTTACGCTCTCCAGTCTGGCAGTTACACCGGAAATCCCGAGCAACCCTGGGATCCTCAAGACGGTGGACCGTCGATCGGCGATGCTATTGTCCAAAAAGGAGATATCAAACTTTCTCTTACTAACCTTACCCTACCTCGTCTCACTTTTGGACCTTTATCCGTAATAATCGGCGGCGACCGTCTCGAAGCTGTAGGAATTAGCCTTGGTAACTTTACCTTTACTCAATCCAGAACAGGCTATTTACTCGGCTTCGACGACCAGAAGACAATAAAACTTTTGGTTGGACAAGGATTCCTTTCTTTACGGACACAACCCACTAAATCAACCTCAGTCGGCCTTTCCATCATCGGTGGAAGGCCAGAAGGCCGACTGATGGCTACCGCTAGATTCTAGCAGTAGCCGCATCCCGCCCAGCCCCAGTTTCTTAGAAAAAACTGGGGCTGGACACATCTTTTTCTTTTTTGCTCATCCGTCAGAGGACGGACGGGCAGAAATGGAGAAAAAATGTTCAAAAACTTTCTAACTCAAGTCTTATCCAAAACCAAAAAAATCTTATCCAACAAAAAATTTTGGGCTACTGCTTTGGTGGCCAGTTTTTTGTTAGTTACATCCCAAATTGCGGCTGTTTCCGCAGCTGTACCTCAATTTAATGTTTTTACCGGCGAACAGGACTTCTTAAAAGCCGGTTGGCAAAGCGGTAGTCAAACAATTGATTTTACTGACCCGCTTTCTGCTCCAACCGCTAAAGAAGGTGATTTGGTAAAATTCCGAGTTTATTTCCATAATGCTACAGAAGGTACTTTAGCTGTTGACACAAAAGTTAAAGTAGAAATTCCTACTACCTTTGCCAAATCTCTCACAGCCACCGCTAACTTAAGCGCAATTGGCGTTAGTTCAGTGGCAGACCAGGTTAAAATGGAAAATTTACCGGCAAATTTCCGTTTAGATTATGTGCCTGGTTCTACCAAACTTTGGACTCTTTCAAATTCAGCCAATCCTGATAATTTTGACAAAATCACCGCTTTACCTGATGGCGTCATAAATCCAGATGGTATAATTATTGGTAATATCCAAGGTTGCTGGGAATATCGCGGTTTTGTTACTTTTCAAACTGTTTTAGTTGCTCAACCAGTGACCAATCCTGTTTTAACATTAGATAAAAGAGTTGACAAGACCCAAGCTTCAGCAGGTGAAAACCTTACTTATACTTTAAGTTATGGAAATACTGGTAATGCTACTGCTGTCTCTGCTTCTTTGGTTGATAATTTACCGGCGCAAGTTAATTTCGTTTCGGCTACACCTAATTCCACTAATACTTCCGGTTCAGACCTAACTTGGAACTTGGGTGATTTAACTATTGCTGCCTCTGGCACAATTACCATAATCGCTCAAGTTAAACCGGATTTAGCCGTCGGTAATTATACCTTAGCCAATAGCGCTACTTTATCTGCTTCTAATGCTCCTTCTATTTCAGCCCAAGTGCAAACTTCAGTATCAGTTGTTCAGCCAGGCGCACCAGAACTTAGAATCAAAAAGTATGTTTCAGCCGATGGCCAAAACTGGTTTAATTTTTCTGAAAATCAGCAAATCCTGCAAACCACCCCTGGTACACAATTAACCTTTAAAATTTTAGTTTGGAATGTGGGACAATCTGATGCTACAGCAGTACGGGTTTCTGACGATGTGACAGTTGGCAATACCAACTATTACATTAACATTTCTCCATTTGAAGGCAATTATGGAACTGTTTCTGCCACTGCCAATAATGTTGAAGCCACCGCTATTTCCCATAGTTTCAATGCGACCGTCAATCCAGTTGGCTTTCCAGTGGGTGATACCCAAATAATGAATGTGGCTCAAATTGTTTCCAATGAACAAGATGTGAATATCGGACTGGCTTCTTCAACGAAAACCATTGTTACAGTAGGTTTGCCCCCTCAAGCGGTGGTGGTTTTGTCTAAATCGGCTTTTAATGAAACTCAAAATGTTGATGCCACGGCCGTTAGGGCGCATCCATCAGATATTATTGCCTACACTTTAACTTTGCAAAATACGGGTAATGCTGAAGCTTTAAATTACCCAATTTCTGATGATATCATCGATATTTTGGAATATGCGGATGTGATTTTCTACGGCGGTGGAACAGTTTCTAATGGTGTAATAACTTATTCATCAGTTAATATTACTCCTTCTCAAATTGTCAATAAAACCTTCAAAATCCAAGTCAAAAATCCACTTTCAGATAATCCTCAAGACGGTTTTCACTTTGATATGGTTATGTATAACTTCTTTGGCAATTCAATGGTCATTTACTTGGAAAGACCACCAGTTCTGCCAGCCGAGATTCGCTTTGACAAGTTTGTGCGTGATTTAACCAGAGGCGAAACTTCTTCTGTCAAAGAAAATGTGGCTAATCCGGGCGATATTTTAGAGTATAAACTTTGGTTCAAAAATACTGGCACTGGTACCGCTTTGCAGGTTAGATTATTTGATGTTTTACCTGCCTCTACTTCATTAGTGCCAGGTTCTATCTTTATGTTTAAAGATGTTCAGCAAATTCCTTTGTCTAACTTAACCGCTGATTGGGTGACAATTGGTGATTTGGGACCTGGTCAAGAAGCTTATATTACCTTTAAGGTTAATACTTCTTCTATGTTGGCTCATACGGCTGTTTTGACCAACCGGGCTTATTTTTCTGCTTTAGGATTAGAGGCGATTATGGCCCAGGCCTCAACGACAATTGAGGTACCGGTGATTAAAGGTGAGCCACAGCCTCCACAAGTTTATCCTCCAACGGCAATTTTGCCACGGGCGCCTGTTCCTAAAGCTTTGCCGCCTACCGGCCCGGGTTTTATAGCGACTGCCACAATGTTTGCGCTTTCCATGGGTGGATTTATATATAGCCGTAAACGCGAAAAATTAATTGAACTTCCTTTTACTGCTTTCAACTGAATTAAGAATAAATAGAACAGAAAAACCCCGCAGCTGCGGGGTTTTTCTGGTATAATAAATTAAGATGGATATTTTAGAAGAGAAAGAAAAATTAAGAAAGCTTTTAAAGATTGACGCCAAAAAGCAGGAGATAGGACAAATCCAGACAGAAATGGCCAGCCCTGATTTTTGGCAAGATAGCGTGAAGGCCTCTGCCAAAACGAAATATTTGAGTGATTTGCAACAGGAAATAACGGAATTTGACCAAGCCCAGAGCGCTGATGACATTGCCAAACTGGCCAACAAAACGCTTTACAGCGGTGAATATGACCAAAACAACGTTTTAATTTCCATTCACGCCGGCGCTGGCGGCACTGAAGCGCAGGATTGGGCGGAAATGCTTTTGCGCATGTTCCGCCGTTTTGCGCAAAGAAAGAGTTACAGCGAGAGGGTTTTGGAAATCTCCCCGGGCGAGGAAGCCGGCCTTAAGTCAGCCACCTTGGAAATCTCCGGTTCATACGCTTTTGGCAATTTGAAAAGCGAAGCCGGCGTGCATCGGTTGGTGCGCATCTCGCCGTTTGACGCCGACCACGCCCGCCACACCTCTTTTGTTCTGGTTGAAGTTTTACCGGAAATCAAAACTGACGGTGAAGTTATTATTGACCCCAAAGATTTAAAAATAGAAGTTTATCGCTCGCGCGGTCATGGCGGGCAAGGGGTCAACACAACTGATTCGGCAGTGCGTATTACTCATATGCCGACAAAAATAGTGGTTACCTGCCAGAACGAACGTTCACAGCTGCAAAATAAAGCACTTGCTTTGAAGGTCTTGCAATCGCGGTTGCTTTCCCTTAAAATACAAGAGCAGAAGGCAAAAGAAGCGCAACTGCGCGGCGAACATTTGCCGGCGGAATGGGGCAGACAAATTCGCTCGTATGTTTTACATCCCTACACAATGGTCAAAGATCACCGCACGGGCTTGGAAACCACCAATGCCAGCGAAGTTTTGGATGGCAATTTGGATAGGTTTATTAAAAGTTATCTTAAAAAGAATAAAGAATAAAGAATAAAGAATTCGCTCGCTCCTGTCATAAAGATCAGCGCTCGGCGCGCCCAAAAGTTGCTCGCTTTACAGGAGCGCCGCAAGGGCTTCCTGTGGCGTTTGCAAGTCAACTTTATGGGCTAGCGCCTCGCTTCCTTGCCGAGAGCTCACTTTTTTCAAACCTTGTCGCTCGTTTCACTCGCTGATAAGAACCTGCTTCGCAGAACCTTGTTTTTTCACTTCGTTCAAAAATTAAAAATTGGAAATTGAAAATTGTTTAAAGGAGTTATATGTTAGATAAATTCAAACAGCTTTATCAGCTGCGCAAACAAGCTAAAGATGTCCAAAGGCAGCTGGAGCAGACCGAAGTTGAAGCCAAAAGCAACGACGGCAGTGTCCGTGTGGTTTTCAACGGCCAGCAAAAAATTGTTGAGCTTGAATTGTCCGCCGATTCTTTGAGGCCGGAAAACAAAGCTCATTTGGAAAAAACCCTGAAAGAAACCATTACCCAGTCCATCTCCCAAACACAAAAAGTTGCCGCCGAGCGATCCAAAGAAATGATGAAAGGAATGGGGTTAGATTTACCTGGAATGTAAAATCAAATTAAAAAGTCAAAAGGCAAAAGGCAAAACCACAAGTCAAAAGGCAAAAGTTTTAAATTTTTAGTTGTGGTTTTTAGTTTTTACTTTTGAGTTTTAAGTTTTAAGGAGCACAAAGTGCGACTGATCGTTGGTTTGGGAAATCCTGGGAAAAAATATCAAAATACCAGGCATAATCTGGGATTTTTGATCATTGATAAATTACGAAATTATCATTTTAAAAATTTAATTTTATTGAAACCGCAAACCTTTATGAACGAATCTGGCAGCGAAGTGCTGCAAAAAGCCAATTATTTTAAAATTAAACCGCAAGATATTTGGGTTATCTGTGACGATATTAATTTACCGTTAGGCCAAATGCGCATCAAGGAAGAAGGTTCCAGCGGCGGGCATAAAGGTCTACAATCAATTATTGATAAGCTTAAAACAGAAGATTTTCCCAGAATTCGCGTGGGCATTGGTCTGCCAGAGCCAAAAATACCAGCGGAAGATTATGTCTTGCAAAATTTTTCGGCTTTGGAAAAAAAGGAAATAGATAAGACCATTGACCAAGTGGCAGAGATTATAGTAAAATTAGAGAATAACAAATGAATTTGCGCTCGGCGCGCCAAAATTATCGTTCGGCTTTCGGCACGAAAAGACGCAGCCATTAAAAATTTAAAGCTAAAAACGCAAATGTTAAAGTTGCAAGATAAAACTAAAAAGCTAGAAATAATTAATTTTTTTACTTTATGTTTTATGTTGCAGTTTTCAGTTTTACCATTTGAGTTTTAAGTTATTTTGTCTAACAGCCTCACATATAAATAATTAGGAGTATATATGGGACAACAAAAGACTAAAAAAATTGAAAAAGAAGAACCGATAAAAGAAGAAGTTAAAAAACCGGCGAAAAAAATAGAAGAAAAAAAGCCGGAAGTAAAACCTGTTGCCAGGCCCAAAAAAGCCAAAGCGCCTCGCGTGCGCGGGCAAAAGTGGACAGCAGCGAAAGAGAAGATTGGCCAAAAAGATTACGTCATAGAAGAGGCAATAGAGTTAGCTAAATCTACCAATAATGCCAAATTTGACGCTTCAGTTGAAGTTCATATCAATTTCCAATTGGCTAAAAAATCCAAAGAGCCTATCCGTGGCATGGTTAAACTGCCGCACGGCACTGGCAAGAAACTAAATGTTGCCATTGCTGATGATAAATTAATTGAGGAAATAACCAAAACTAAAAAAACGCCGTTTGATGTGCTATTGGCCAAAACTGAAGATTTGGCAAAACTGACTAAAATTGCCAAGATTTTGGGTCCAAAAGGTTTGATGCCCAGCGAAAAATCAGGCACGTTGACAGCCGACCCTAAAAAAACTTTAGAAGAATTAAATAAAGGCAAAATTTCCTACAAAACCGATCAATTTGGCATTTTACATCAAATTTTGGGCAAGATTTCTTGGGATGATAAAAAGCTGGTGGAAAACTATCAAACAATGCTATCGGTTTTGCCGAAAAATCAGATTAAATCAATTTATCTTTGTGCTTCAATGGGACCGTCGATTGAAATTGAGTTGCCGCGGTCTTGACCCCGCCGATGAAGGCAGAATTAGGTTCTCAAAAATTTAATCTAAACTTCCTCGGGAATTTGAGTAGGCAATAATTTTTTTGGTGTGTGGGTGAATTTTTCCTTGAATTTAAGGGATTTTTGGGGTAGAATTATGGGAGTGTGAGGAGTGTTATGGAAAGTGGTAAAATTAAGTTAAATTTAGCTAATATTTTGTATTGGAAAAATTAATGACCAAAGAACAGAAATTTTATTATATATTTAAATCGCGGACTGACAAGATAATTTAAAATAACACAGGAGAAGATTATGAAACTACCAGACAAAAAGACAATTAAAACACTAGTTCACACTGCGGTCGATTCTTATGCTCAAGGTTTTCAAGCGCGACACGAAGGCGAAGTTGATAATCCAGAAGGAACTATCAATATGAAAATCCACAATGTTTTTATTGAGGCATTAGGAAAAGAAATTCAATATTACACCGCTTTAGTCCGTTCACTTGATAGTTCGCTTGGAAATATGCTTGAAAGTTTAGCCATAAATTAAGATAAACTTATGAATTGGGTTATTAAAGCCAAAAGGAGAAAAAGCAAAAAAGTAATTATTTTTAGTCGGATTTTCAGTGATTTAATTTTTGCAAATACCGCTTTTTCAGCATTAAAAGCCGGTTTTGGAACAAAATTTATACATAAAAATTTTATATATTTACGAATTGAGAAATTATGCTAACTAAAGTCCAAGCGATTAAAAAAGTAATAAAAGACAATGGAGGAACTGCCACTTGGGATATTATTTACAACAATATTGATAAATACTATCCCGCCGCAAAAGAGATGAAAGAGTGGCAGGCTGGGATAAGGGGTGTTTTATATCGTGAAATTAAAAATAACCAAAACTTTAAAAAAATAGGCTTTGGTATCTTTGCACTAAAAGAATACGAAGAAGAAAAACCAGAAACATTTATAGAGAAAAGTCCCGTTAGAATGCACTCCTTTATTGAAGGTATTTGTTTAGAATTGGGAAATTTTGAACAATTTGATACCTATACTCCCGATCCCACGGCAATTTTTAAGGACAATATTGTTTTGAGCAATTTAAGAACAATTAATTCGTTGCCATCATTTACTTACCAAGAAATTGTAGACACAGTAAAAAGAATTGATGTTTTGTGGTTCAACAAGGCTGGTTTTAAATTTCCGAAGAGAGCGTTTGAAGTGGTTGATAGTATCGGAACGTTGGGCGAGGCACTGTCTAGAACTTATCAACTGATAGAGTTTGACCTTGATTTCCACATTATTGGAAGCAAAGAGAATCAAGGGAAATTCCAAGACAAGATTACCAAAGAACCTTACACTAGAATTGCTAATCGTTATAAATACCAAAGCTACGAAGAAATTATCAAATACTATAACAAGAGATTAGAATTGGAAAATTTGTCGCTCTTTAAATAACTTTGTCGGCAAATGGCACGAAGCATTTGACCCCGAATTTGATACTTTTCAATTTGTGATATGGCATAAAAGAAACCCAGTGCCAAAATTTTTGAGAGCCGGTTTTCTCAATAGTTGCGAGATTATCATCTGTATGTGGAATAAGGGTCATACTTGGAATTTTACTAATCAAAGAGATATGCATAATTTTATTGAAACGCCGATTTGTATGAGTCCGGAAAGAATGAAAAATCCTTTTCACCCGACGCAAAAACCGATTAAAGTTTTAGAGCATATAATAAAAATTGCTTCAAAAGAGGGCGATACGGTTTTTGATCCATTTATGGGTGTTGGCTCAACGGGAATTGCAGCCTTAAATTTAAAGCGAAAATTTATCGGAATTGAGATAGACGAAAAATATTTTAAAGCCGCCGAAAAAAGACTAAAGATTGCGGCTTCAAAATTAAAAATTTTTTAGAAATATCAAAAATGTTCACTAATACGAACACAGAATTTACCAAATGGTTTATGGTTCGATAAACTCACCACAGGTAAACTTCATGGTTTAACGAAGGTGGAGATAAAAATTGTGGAAGGTGAAGATGATTGAAATAAATTCAGGCTTTTTATCGAGCATAGGTATAGTTTTCGACATCATCGGTGCTTTTTTCTTAGCACAAAGTTTTATTTTAAAAAAGACGGATAGAATAGTTAAGGAAGCATCCTCTTTCTATGATGGTAACCCCTTTTTACTTCCAAGTTTTATCATTCAACGTATTGAGGCAAAAACTGGATTCGGTTTCTTGATGCTCGGTTTTTTATTACAAATGATTTCTAATGCAGATTTTGTAGACCAGGGGCGTGATAAAAATTTTTGGCTGATATTGTTGGCGGGTTTAGTTCTATGGTTAATTTCTGTCTTAATCGTTAGATTTTGGAGTAAAAAATTAGGTCAAAACGCTTTAATGAAAGAAGATGGAGCGAATTTTCTAAGATCGCTAAATGAAGCAAAAAAAGAAGGTCAAGAGAGATACAGTAAACTAGCACGTTTTTATGGCGATGCCTTGGATATTTCTAAAAGGAAAGGCGAAGAAGATTTTTCACATGCTGAGCGATTGACAAAAATTATTGAAAACAAATTACGAATTGGGCCGAAGAAATAAAAATCATCGAGGAGTTGGTGAAATGAATTGGGAATACTTTTGGTCAACTTTAATTGCTACTTTTTCTGGCGTAGTTTTTGCTTTAATTGTTGATTTAATAACAAGAAGAATTTTAGACCGAATAAAGTATAAAAAAATGAAACTGGGAGTTTTTCGTGAGCTTGATTACACCAGAAGATTAGTAGACAGTATGTCAAAAAATTTAAATTTATCCAAAGGGACAAATGTAGAGAGGTTTTCGATCTCCTCGTTGGATTCTTTTTTAAATCATGATTTAACCCATCGCTATATGCGAGTAGACTACATTGAAATCCTCCGACACATTATAAGAAGAACGCAGATAGTCAATTTAACCCTTGATACTATGCATCAACTTTGGATTCTTGGAAAAGGAAATCGCGTTAAGAATGAAAAGGAAGTTAAAGAAAAACTTTCGGGATTACATAAAATCTTATTAACAGCAAGAGAAATTTTGTAAGGTTAAAAAGTGGACAAAAAGAAAAGTTGAGGAAATAATTGAGAAAGGAAAATTGGATGGATAAAATTGATGAAATAGAATTAGAGGACGGTCCTCTTTTACTCTGGAGATTAGGATTTTAACAAAATTTGACAAATTTTTTGAAATAATATATTATAAAAATACGCCATAGACAGCCAGTGTCATCAAAGACTTAATTTCTGGCCGAGGTCAAACCTCTTGCATTATTACAAGAGCAATTTCTCTTGTCTATGGTCCACCTTCGCCGCGCCGTCGCCAAAGCAGCTATGGCGCGTCGGCGCCAAGGCTACGGCGGGCACGGCAGGAGATTTTTTAAATTTGAGCAAAGCGAGAATAAGAATATAGGATTTCTTACATGTTAAATAGACAACAAAAAGCTCAACAAATTGCTGATTTATCCAACCATCTGAAAACTGATAACGCCGTTATTTTTATCAATTTTCAGGGATTGGGCGCTAATGAAGTTTCTCATTTAAGACAGCAAGTACGTCAGGAAAATAGCGGCTTAAAAGTGATTAAAAATACATTATTGCAACTAGCTCTTGGGCAAAATAAGCTTGATGTTCCAGATGATATTTTCAATCAGCCCTTGGCGATAGTGACCTCGTCTGATGAAATTGCCGGCGCCAAAATTTTGTATCTGTTTGGCAAAGAACATGAAAATCTAAAAATATTGGGCGGTTTGATAGCCGGCCAATTTGAAGGTAAAGATGAAATTGTTAAATTGGCTATTTTGCCATCCAGAGACGAGTTACAGGCTAAAATTGTTGGCAGTTTATCAGGTTTAATATTCAGGTTAGAAAATAGCTTAAAATCAAATTTATATAAATTAACAAATGTATTAAATAACGCTCGCCGCGCTTGAAAAAGTTGCCCGCTCTACAGGAGCGCCGCAAGGGCTTCCTGTGGCGTTTGCAAGTCAACTTTTCAAGCTAGCGGCTCGCTTAAAAAAAATTGAGGAGTAAAAATGACTGAACAAGATCAAACAAAATCCGCCCCTGCTGAGGACGCAATGGATAAGCAAGAAGCCAAAGCCAAAGTTGAAGAAACTAAGGTTGAGGTGACTAAAGTTCCCGCCGACGCTGAAGCTATAGCGGGCAAGGAGGAAGCGCCAAAAGAAGAGAAAAAAGAAAAATCCGCCTTC
>Ga0066637_10002900_pt1 | contig 11489 bp, 9 predicted proteins | sample CryGeyCG2014_020_FD_62737 | JGI IMG/M metagenome (GOLD analysis project Ga0066637, IMG submission 62737) | Groundwater microbial communities from aquifer - Crystal Geyser CG08_land_8/20/14_0.20 | ecosystem: Environmental > Aquatic > Deep subsurface > Groundwater | place: USA: Utah: Grand County...
ATATGGATTGCCGGCCAGATAGTAGCGCCATAATTTATCTTTGTACGGGCCGGCGTAATCAACGCCGACGCGGGGCGCACGCATAATTTTTTCTCCCGAGCGGCGCGCTCCGGATCTAATGACCATCAAACCGTTCGCGTCAAATACCGGCAAATTATTATCAGATCGATCAACGCGCAAAACTTTTGTTAATTTCGCTGGACCGGATGGAAATTTTTCACTTGTCTGATCTGTTTTGGAGACTGGCTCTAAGGCGCGGATAAGCACCGCGGCCGGCCAGCCGGACGGACCAGTCACGATATTGAGCATGTGGTGCAGGCCATAAACCAAATAGACATAGAGGCGGCCGGGCGGCCCGAACATCGGCGCGTTGCGGGCAGTCCGTCCGCGACTCGCGTGGCTGGCCAAATCAAGCGGCCCTTGATAGGCTTCGGTTTCCACAATACGCCAAAGAGCGGCTGGCCCGGCGCCAGAACGGCGCGCCAAACAGGAGCCGAGCAAATCCCGGGCAACCGACAAAGCGCTGCGCTGATAAAATGATTCAGGATAAATCATTTGCTTGGAGGGGTAAAAATCTTGGGCACCAGATCGGCCAGTTTGTCAACCGCGATTATTTTTAAGCCGGTTTGGCCGTAATCGCCGGCCGGCACAATCGCGGCCGTATAGCCGAGCTTGGCCGCTTCCCGCAAGCGGGCTTTCAATTTGCCCGGCGGCCGGATTTCGCCGCCCAAGCCGACTTCACCCACGGCCATGGTCCGCCGGCCAAGCGGCTGGTTCAGAAGAGAAGAAATGACCGCCAAGCAAATAGCCAGATCCAAGGCCGGATCCGCGGCCTTCAAGCCACCGGCCAGATTGACAATGACATCCTGATTGGCCAGATTGATGTCGGCCCGCTTATGGAGGACCGCGGCCAGAATTTGCAAACGGTTGACATCCAGGCCGGCGGCTTTCCTCTGCGGCCAGCCAAAAACCGTCTTGGTCGTCAAGGCCTGGATTTCCGCCAAAAACGGCCTGGTTCCTTCCATAATGGCGCTAATCACCGATCCGGGCTGGGATTCGGCGCGCTCATGGATGAAAGCCGAAGACGGATTCGGCACGGCTTCAAAGCCACGGCCGGTCATGGTGAAAATGCCGATTTCATTCGTGGAACCGAAACGGTTTTTCGCCGCGCGCAAGATGCGGAAGCCGCGGCTTTTTTCCTCTTCCAGATAGATCACCGTGTCCACCATATGCTCCAGGCTTTTGGGGCCGGCCGCCTGGCCGTCCTTGGTCACATGACCGATCAGCAGGACAACCAAGCCGGTTTTTTTCGCGATCGCCACCAATTCGGCCGTGACCGCGCGGATCTGGACGATGTTGCCCGGTTCGGAAGGAACGGCGGCGACCGCCATGGTCTGGACCGAATCAATAATGGCCAAAGCCGGCTGAGAAGCCGCCAAAGTGGAAATGATTTTCTCAATGCTGGTTTCCGCCAAAAAACGCAGGCCGCGGAAATCGCCCGGCAGGCGGTCCAGGCGATCTTTCACTTGGCGGGCCGATTCTTCGCCGCTGACATAAAGCTGGGGATGATCCGGCCCCAAAAAACCGGCAATTTCCAAAACTAATGTTGATTTGCCGATACCCGGTTCGCCGGCGATCAGCGCCACGGCTCCGGGCACGAAGCCGCCGCCAAACACTCGATCAATCTCCCCCTGCCCGGTCGCGAGCCGGGCTTCCCCGGCCGTTGGCAAAGTGGCCAGACCAATCGTTTCCGCCGGCGCGACCGCGGACCAAGGGGCCTTTTTGCCTTTATCTTCAATTTCTTCCCGCAGAGAACCCCAAGCGCCGCAAGACAAACAGCGCCCGCTCCATTTCGGACTGCGGGCCTGGCAAGACGAGCAAACATAAACTAAATTAGACATAAAATAAAAAGATTACGGCTGGCTATTTGGCTGACCAGGCAGGAATTTATCAATCGCGGCGCGCAATTCTTCCTTGGTTACAGCGCCAAAAAGCGCCAAATTATTGATATAAACGAAAGGCACACCGGTAATGCCCAGGGTATTTGCTTCGGCCATATTATCAACCACGGCTGATTCGGTCTGACGGTTTGCCAAACAGCCAGTGAGATCCTGCTCGGCCGCTCCAGCCGCGGAAGCGGCGGGCAATAAATCAGAATTTTCCAACATGCCCAACGATAATAAATAGTCATGATATTCCCAATATCGGCCTTGCGCGCCGGCACAGCGGGCCGCGAGAGCCGTCTGCCAGGAAAGCGATTTTTTGTCCGCTTCGGGATAATCCTTACGGATAAAAACGATCCGGTCGCCGTAATCAGCAAGAACGGAACGGACCGCCTCTTCCTGCTCGCGGCAAAACGAACAGAGGTAATCGGAATAGACCACCACTTTCACCGGTGCGGATAAATCGCCTTGATGCGGATCCGCGGCCGAAATGATCGGCCCGTCCAGTACATCCTTAAGACTGACAATACGAGTGATGAAAGGGTCTTGCGCCTTGTCCGCGGATCGGAAAAAAAACTGGTTTTCCTGGGCCGCCGAGCGGGCCGGCGCTTTGAACAATAATGACGGCCAAGAGAAAAAGAAATAGGCAACGGCGAACAACACAAAAATTGCGGCCGAACTGGCCACAAATAATTTTACATTCGGATCTTTATTTGGAAAAGACATATTAATTTGGGTTCTGCAAAAAAGTTTGGCAGTGAATAGTGATTAGGAAATTTTATGAACTAACTCACAATGTTCTCTTTTGTTATTTTTACCGGCCAATAACAAAAAAACGCGGTTACTTTACGCACAAAATTTTAAAAAATATTTTTGGTTAAGGAAAAACGCCCGGACCCCAAAAAAAATCAATCTTTGTCCAGCCAAAAAGCTCCATCCACCAGCCAAACATCATTTTGCTTGATCAAGTTTATTTTGATGTCCTGGCTGAAAACCTTGCTATTAGCCGCTGTGCTGAATGATTCGCGGCGGCGGGTGGAGATAAGAATCTCCGCCCGGCCATCATCGGCATCATAGGTTGAGAATGTCCGGCCGACGGCTTTCGTGGATATACCATAATAAATCGTGCTATCGGCGCTCGCATTTGATAAATCTTGGATATAACCCGCGCTCCAGCGGCGCATTTTTTCCGTCATGAATACCTGTAAATCGCGGATATTGGCAAAATTAGCCTGGTTGGAATAACTGCCGAAACGTTCGGCAAAACTGGCCGCCAATTTTTCCAAATCCAGCTTGCTTAGAACCGCCGACTTAATCGGATTTTCGGCAATGACAATTTTCTTAATTTCCTGCTGCGTGGCGCCAATTTCAAGCGACGCCGGCGCGGTCGGCACCGTGGCTTGAATATTGCCCGGCCGGCCCACGGCGGGCGTTTCTCCGCCGGATGATTCGTCTGTCCGCCGGAAAAACAAAAATAAGGCGATAATCACCGCTAGGCCGAAAAAGGCGGAAAAAATAATAATCAGCTTTTTTTTCTCCATATCTCTCGCTTTAATCTAATTATAACACGCCATAAGGATTAATCAACCGATATCCATGTCCTTCTCGTCCGTTTCGCCGTTTTCCAGGCTGGCGGCGAAATCCTTCTTAGCTTCTTCAATTTCCAAAAGCTGGCGCGGGTCGGAAGTGATGAGCTGGTCCTCGGTCAAGGAGGAAACAATGTTGATGGCGGCATGCTTATTGCCGGCGAAAAAAATCCCCTGCCCCACGCCGCATTCCAAAAGCAGATATTTTTCTCCTTCAGTAAGGACAAAAGTCTTCTGGATCAAATCAATGGCGGCGGGCGACTGCTTCAAAAGCAATTGGAGGGCGGAATTGGTAACAATCGCCTGCCCGTACGGGGAACGGAGAAAATCGTTGACATCCTGGGTGATGGTGGTGACACCGAGATAGTATTTGCGGCAACGTTTCACCAGAGCATAGATGAATTTGGCGCTGTCTTCGTGCTGCATGAGCCACCAGGCCTCATCAATGGCCAAAATCCGCTTCTTCATTTCCGAACGGACGACATTCCAGATGTAATTGACAATGGTGTAAATCGCGATCGGACGGAGTTCGTCTTCCAAATCGCGGACGGAAAAGCAAACCAAATTGTTGTTCATATTGACATTGGTCGGATTGTTGATCAAGCCGGAAAAAGTGCCTTGCGTGTATTTACGCAGGCGCAAAGCCAGTCCGGCGCCGCCTTCCATGCCTTCCAGGATGTCTTGCAGATCCTGCATAATCGGCGCTTCCACGCGGCTCAAATCGCAATCCGGAGTGATGTCTTTTTTGGCGTAGGTTTCCAGGATAGCCCGATCCATAATGGAATCCTCCTCGTGCGAGAGGTCGCCGAGCATCAGGCGCAAAAGGCCTTTGACGGTGATGACCGCGCTCCGGATGATATCGCCTGGCCGGGCATTGCCGCCGATCGCGCGCGGCAAGTCAAAAGGGTTGATCTTGTTTTCGCTGGACAGGGAGACGCTGATATAGGTGCCGCCGGCCGCGTCGGCCAGATGTTTGTATTCGTATTCCGGGTCAATGATGATGACATCCGTGCCCAGCATCAGGCTGCGCAGGACTTCCAGCTTGATCGCGTAGCTCTTGCCGGCGCCGGACGTGGCAAAAACCACCATGTTGGCATTCTGCAAGCTGAAACGATCAAACAGGATCAGGCTGTTGTTGTGGCGGTTGATGCCGTAAAGGATCCCGTTGTCACTCGTCAATTCGCTGGAAATGAAGGGGAATGACGAAGCGACCGGCGAAGAATTCATATTGAAAACCACATAAAGTTCGTCATTGGCGAGCGGCAAGGTAGAGTTGAAGCCCTGTTCGGCCTGATAAAAAACTTTTTTGGAATAGACCAGCCGCGAGCCGAAAATATTTTCAATCTCGTCCGACTGGCGATCCAGCTCCTCTTTCGTGTCGGCGTAGATGGTCACATACAAAGCAAACTGGAAAAACTTCTCAATCCCCTGTGTCAAGGCGTCGCGCAAGGACTCGATGTCCCGCAAGGCCGTTTCCCGCAAAGGATCGCGTGCCGCGCCTTTCTCCGCGTCCGAAACGATCTGCGCTTCCAGATTGCCGACTTTCTTTTTCAACTGCTTCAGAATGACGGCGCTGGGCACGGGATAAAAATGCATGGCGATATCAAAAGTGTAGTTCAGATTGATGATCGGCGCGAACCAGCCGACGCTGATGTAACGAGGGTAGTTGACAACGAACAAAGTGCGGACGAATTTTCCGCCGAGCAAGAGATAGCTGGGAAAAACCTGCAGACTGGCGGGCGCGATCAAATCGCTGATATAAACGATGCCCCGCCGATAAGCTTCTTCCTCCGCGAGCAATTCTTTGGCCAGAGAGGCTTCGCCGGCCGCGTCGATCGCCGGTTTCGCCGGCTCCGGCGGAGGAGAATTTTCCTTTTTCTTTTGCAAAAAATTTATCATAGATAATTGTTTCTTCAATATTTGATTTTAAACTTATTTCTCTGATTTTTTATTTTATTATCAAGCTGATTTACCTGCAAGCTTCATGAAAAAACCATCAATGGCCGCGGCCGGATCCGCTCATTCCGCCAAACGCAATTCCTTGACATCGGCCAAGGGTTGGTTTTGGGATGTATCCGGATTATAGCTCGTATAAAACAGCTCAATCAAGCCCTGCGTATCCAATTGAACGGCGTTCAAGCCGATGGACGCCAGGCCGCTCGACACATTGGCCACGCGCCGGTCAAGCTCGGACTTGCGCTTATAAAACCGGTCCTCTTTCAGCTGGAATATTCCGACCGGCTTGAAAATCTCCAGCAGGCGGGAAAAAAAATGTTTCTGCTTGTCGGACAAGGGATTATACATGACCGTCACATAAAAACGCTTGTTCATAATCTTGGCGGCCGTGATGAATTCCTGCACGAAGCGGATATATTCGTTCGTCTGGACTTTCAAGAGATCGTTCGTCTGTTCTTTGGCCTTCTGCCGCATCTTGTCCAAATAGCCGTCAATGTTCAATTCCCGCGATTGGATGGCAATCTGGAAGGGAAAATCCAGATTGTTGATGAAACTGACGTAAGCGCCGATGATGGCATTCTGCTCTTCCTCGCTTTTCAGCGCGAAATTAATGCTGGAAACGAGCAGGACGGCGCGTAAAGTGCCATCGCGCATCACCAGGACGCCCTCCTTGATCTCGTTGATATCCAAATGCTCCTGTGTCGGAGAAAATTTTTTTTTGCTTTTGACCGCCGTACTTTTCATTTTTTTATTCTTATTTTCTTATTTATCTTATTTCTCTATTCGCTGGATTGCCCGCGGACTGATCAGATTAATTTAATGGCCGAATTTGACCAAAGAAAAATTACCGGTCAATCAGTCATGGGCAAGTCTTTTTTTTGATTGACATCAGCCAGGCCGGCCGGCCGGGCATCTTCTTCGGCCGTGTCCGGCCGCCGGACATTTTCCTGATCCGTGGTCCGACCGCCGAAAGTGCCGTGCGTATCCGCGATCAAGGCCAATTCAGCCAGGCGGGAAACGTCATAATGTTTGGCTAATAAAGTATTTTTCTCTTCAACTAAAGTTTTGCGGCTATCCGCTTCATCGCGCTTAATGGCGTTATGGCGGTTATCCCAGACCCGGAGAGACGGACGTTTGGAAGTCTGGATAAAATTCAAAATGAAAAAATGGAAAGCCATGCCGTTTATGCGGGTGAAAGAAATAATTCCGGAAACGGCAAAAATGATCAAACCGAAAAAAAGGAAGGCGGAAAAATCAAAAATCTTGTAGCAGAGAGCGATCAGCATGAAACCGAAGAGCATGATGATGAACTGCCGCACGGTGACCGGACCGATGATCTTGTCTTCCACGTCAATGAATTGGGGGACGACGAATTGTTGCATAAATAATAAAGGAAAAAGGCTTTAATGGAAACGGATGGCTTGGTTGAATTTGGCCAAAGCCGAGAATTCCCGATCCGTGAGATAATCCAGGCCGGCTTTAGCGCGCGTCTGCATGATTTCCCCGACCGACCGATTCTGGTTCAAGGCCTCCAGGCCGATGGCCAGATAGAGCCGGAAAAGTGGCGAATTCCGCCACGCCCGCACGCCTTCGCGCCTTTTGCCAAAGCTTTCCGTTTCCAGATTGGCGAGCTTGTCCGTCAGTTTATCCGCGGCCTTGTCCGGCTCGCGGCTGAGCCGCCGGAAGGTCAAGGCGTCAAAAATCTTCAATTCTTCCAGCGGGCCGACTATTTTTGGCACATATTTTATGTCTTCCATGGATTTTTTTCCGGAAGGCGCGGGCGCGCGGCGGATGACCTGGCTTGGCCGGGAAATTGTTTCCGGAGCGGCAGGAGGAATGTTTAATTCCAAATGAGACGGGTGGGAAGTTCGGTCGCCTCCGGCAACACCTCCTGATTCAACTGGCGCCGCGACCGCCGACGGCGGAATTTTTAAACTCTGAATGGACGGAAGCGCAATTGGCTTCTTCAACTTGGCTTCAGACGGATTCAGATCAACCTCTGTTTCTTTTGTCTCCACGGTCGTGGGCGATGTTTCGGGTAAAGACGCGGCCGCGGGTGTTTTATCCTTATCTTTCAAGGCCTGAAAATCATAAGGGATGTCCCGGGACGGCACGGCGGGCGCCGACAAAGACTGGCCGGCATTGTCTTCCGGCACCTTGATCCGAGACGGCGCTTTGCCGATTTTCTGGTTGAATTTGGCGTGCAGGCTTTCAATGGCGGCGATCGCCTTGTCCGCGCTGTCCGGCTCCAGGCCCACGCCGCCGGTATAAGGCGGCTTGGTCAGGGATTCCTTGGTTTCAATCTTGTCGCGGATATCATTAACATAAGTCCGCAGGATGTGGAGACAGCGCTCGGCCAGCACGGCGCTGGCGAAATTGATGCCGGTTTTCGCCAGCACCTCTTTGGCTTCGGCTTCAATCTGGCTGTTGCGCTGGTCATCACCCAAATCCAAGTTGATCTTCTGGGCCAAAGTGCGGACCTCTTCCTCGTCTTCGGGCGAAAAAAAGAAAGCGGAACCGCGGGCTTCGGGCGCGGGCGGAGATTTCCGCGGCGGCGCGGGCGCTTCAATGGGCAGGCCCTTTTCCACGCTGAGGCCGAGATAATCGGCGGCGCGGGAAAAAATCTTCTCTTTCAATCGCTCGGACAAAACGCGGGCCTTCACCCCGTCCAGGTTGAATTCAAAGATAAAAAATTTGGGCAGATCAACGATCGCCACTTCGCCGGCCATGACGCGCATCACGGCCGCGGCCAGCTCGACGCCGTATTCCTGCTCCAAATCTTCAATGATTTTCAGCGCTTCCGGTCCGGAAACCGCCTGCTTGATCTGAGCCGGCAGCTTATTGAATTTTTCTAAATATTCAAACACAATTTTTAAGTTAGAATTTAGAAGTAAGAATTTAGAATTAATTAGAATTCTTTATTATTTTTACGATAATGCATATTATCTCTTCATTCTCATTCAACAGTAAACTCATCATCTTTTGGGTTGTCATCCCGATTGCCACCAACATCTCTAACCACCTTTTCGTTTCTTTTGCCTCCTTCAAAGCTATCCGCATGTGATTGACAAAATCCTTTTTTGACACACCGCAACGCGCTTGCACGATATTTGAATTTATTGAGGTGGCAGAATTGATTACTTGCCCGCCGATTTTCCAGGTTGCCACATTGTTTGGCAGTTGCAAAACCATTTTTATCACCCTGACCGCAAAATTAAAAGTTCTTTCATCAATATCCTGATACTTTTTTTCTCCCATAATTCCCTCCTTTTTACTTCTTACTTCTAACTTTTTACTTCTTACTTCTAACTTCTTACTTCTAACTTCTTACTTCTAACTTCTTACTTCTAACTTCTTAATCTCCGTCTCCACCGCTCTTCTTTCCAGGGATCCGGACGGATATTTGTTCGCTAAAATCTTCAAGTCGGCAATTTTATTCTGGGCCGCGATCCCGGCCTCGTCAATCACTTTCTTCTCCAGCGCGCTTTTGTCCGTATCCGTCTTGGCCTTTTCCAATTGCGTGATTTTCTTCTCTTCCTCGGTTTGCGGCGGCCCGACTATTGTTCTGGCTTTTTTCTGGCGCATTCGGATAGATCCGTTTTCAGAAGACAGAACAACTATCTCTCCTTTATTAGACGTAACCAGATCGCCATTTTCCAATTTTAACAATAAATCATCCTCAAAACCATCCGGTGAAAAGGACGAGCTTTCTAAATAATCAAACAATAAAATTAATTTTCCTAATTTCTGCTTTGCTTCTTGATCCAATTTCTGCACCAATAAATTATTATGGAGAAACTGCGCGCGGTTTAAAACCTTTCCGGTCGATTCTTTTGTACTGGCTGAATATTCAACCAGCCAATCTCTGACCGTAGAAATGCTCCTCTTGTCCGCTGATTCCACGGGCTGGAAGAAAATTTCTGAATTATCAAGAAGAAAACGTTTTAATTCTTGCCGGCTCTGATCCCTCGCGTCCAGATCCGGAAGCAGTAAAAACTTTTTTTTCAGCCTTTCTGGCAAATCAATATCATGATTGTTTAAAGCGGCCAATAAATGATTTTTCAAAAGATCCCCAATCTCGTTCGTGGCAAGCCAAGGTATAATTAAAAACTGCAGATCCAAATAAGCCTGGCGATTTTCCGACCGAGTCTCAATTTCTTTTAAGCCGCGATTTTTTACTTCGGAATAAAGGCGTTTCCCCTTGATATCATCAAGAAAGTATACGAGTTCAGCGACATTTTTGGAAAAATTTTCCATAAAAATATTCAAAAATCAGATGCTACCAATAGCACTATCAATATTTTTCTTATTAAAATGCTTATCCTGATTAAGCCCCTGTCCCTTGTGGGTATTGATTATATAACCAGTAAAATTACGGATGATATTGGCCTGGTCTTTGTCTGTATCTTCCAGCGAATCGATCATCTTTTTAAGGTCTTGAAGCGCGGATTTGGAGGAGGCAATCTTCCTGATCACATCCAGCCGCAAACGGCTAATCTGCCCCAGGTCATGCCCGGTCAAAGACATGATGAAAGCTTTCCCTTCTTCGGAAATGCCGGTCGCATTCCCATTAGCATCTTCCCTGATCATGACATCGGGATGCAGGGAGCGTATTTTGGACTGAGATCCCATATTGGCAAACTTTCCGATAATCGCGTTCATTCTATCAACGCTTGAGACAAGTTGGCCGGTTGCTGAGTTAAATTGAAGATCCTGGAACTTAAAACCGCCGGAAGCCACGTCGCCATATGACATGCCGTAACCCAGGCTGTTGCCGGCCGCGAAGGATCGGCCGCCAATCATATCCGCATAGCGAGCGGCTTGGGAATCTTTAACCTTCATCTCCATAAAAGCGCCCTGGACCAGGGCCTGAAGATACGCGGGACTAACCGGATTGGAACGAAAATCGCTTACCATCGTTTTGAACTGTTCATTATTTTCTATCCCTTTAAGCTTTCCTTGTTTATAAAGTTTTTCCAGAAAGCCATTTTCTTTAGCCATAAGATTTATAATGCGGCTGTCTTTTAAAGCCTCGTTTGAATCGTTGTTGTCGGCCAGCAAATTAAAAGCCGCGGTTGCCTTTGCCTCATCATTAGTATTGATAGCGGAAATTAATGATTCAATCAGAAGATAATCTTTTTCATTGGTGCTGGACTTAAGCTCTTTCTCTTGATTTGCAACCGCATCCATCGCCCGGCCGCGGTCAAACTCTGACCGGCGCGGCTGGTATTTTCCTCTTTGATCAAAGGGCACCCATTTGAATTTTACATGATCCCTTAATTTTGTTGCTTCGGCTGTAATTTTTGCAATTTCTTTATTTGATTCCTCAATATATTGTTGTTGTTCAGTAGGCGTCTCCCTTTCAATTAATGATAGTATATCTTTATCAATTTGTTCTTTACTTTCTTTTTCACCGAATCCTTTACTCATATATTCTAATAAAAGTTTTTCTAGATTTTTTGGATCTATTGTCTTAGCCAATGCATCTCTTCGTTCATTTCCACTTAATTTACTATTATTTATTCTTTCCTGAATTTTTCGCTGGCTGTAATCAAGCTTTTTTGCTTTATTTTCATCAACTTCTTGTTCGCTTCTTGATTTGCGCCAAGCTCCGTACTGGCGGACATTCGCGTATTTATCAAAAGTGGCCGCCCAAGTATTGCCAAGGCCCATTTCATATTGTTGCATATCCTTCGCTTTTTTCTTTTTCCAGCCTTCGGCAATCATCCGGTAATTCAATGATTTTGGAGAATAATCTGTTACGCCGGAAAAAATCTTTTTCTGAATTCCTGCCTGAAAACTATCCAAACCTCTGCCGACCTTAAAAAATCCTGCCTTAAGTCCTTTTTCAACCGGCCTGGTCATTATTGACCGTGCCTTGCTAAGTGCCGCCATGCCTTTACCGGCAATACTGCCAGCCGCGCCGCCCATCTGCTGGGCCACCATCAAGCCGCCGGCCAAAAGCCCGATGGTGATGATGAACTTCTGCAGATCCTGTGAACAA
>Ga0066637_10002903_pt1 | contig 11485 bp, 9 predicted proteins | sample CryGeyCG2014_020_FD_62737 | JGI IMG/M metagenome (GOLD analysis project Ga0066637, IMG submission 62737) | Groundwater microbial communities from aquifer - Crystal Geyser CG08_land_8/20/14_0.20 | ecosystem: Environmental > Aquatic > Deep subsurface > Groundwater | place: USA: Utah: Grand County...
GAGTTAATGAAATACAACGAAAAGTTTGTGGGGCAAATACAAAAAGCCAAAACAACCGCTGAATTATTGAAAATATGGCAAGGTATGCAAGCCAAAAGTTTCTTAAACTTTGACACGCCGGTTGAAAAAATAAACCAAACCCTTGCGGACTTCAAGCGCCTGCCCATAGCCGACCAAAAGCGCTTTTTGTTTGACCAGCTCAATAAAAACCAGCTCTATGTGCCCCTATCCTCAATAGCCGACACCGACTTTAAGGTCTCTATATCCGACAAAAATTTAAACAAAGATTTTTATGGGACTCATTAGTAAAACCAAAGGTAAAGTATGAACAATAACGAACTTAAAATTTTAAATTTGTCAGAGGGATACCTTATTTTTATTGACGAAACAGGAGATTCTTTTGTGCATTTTGATTTAGAAAAATATAAAGACCCTTCTATTTTTCCGGTGATGACAGTTGCGGCTTTGATAGTTTCTCGTTTGGATTATCAAAACATTTTATTGTCTGGCATAAATAAAATTAAAAACGATTTTTTTCACAAAGAAACATTGTGTCTGCATTTTCGTGAAATAAGACGGAAAGACGGTATTTTTAAAATATTTTTAGACGAAAATATTTATAGTAAATTTAAGGATGAGATGGATTCTTTAATAGCTAATTCACGCATACAATTTGTTGTTGCCTCCATAGACAAAATAAAACTCGTTGAGAAAGCAAAAGAGTTTAAAAAGAAAACAGGGTCATCTTATAAGGTTGGTGATATATATTTAAGAGATGTGGAATATGTTTTGGAAAGAATAGCCCATTTTCTCGATAGTTGTAAACAAAATGGTAAAATCATATTTGAAACTCGTGGCGGAAAAGAAAGCAAAAAGATTCAAGGGGTTTTAGATGCCGCAAAACTCAACGGTACATTTTATCATTCAAAGGATGTGTTTAATTTACTTGACAGAGAAATTTTGTTTTTTAATAAAAAAGACAATATCAATGGCCTTCAGCTTGTTGATTATTGTGTTTATTCTTTTGATAGACACGCAAAAAATCCGTTGGATTCTAATAACAAGTTTTTTAATTTTTTAAGGCAGTTTATTTATAAGGGAGATTTTTGGGAATATGGACTCAAAGAATGGCCGTAAAAAACAAGAACCCCATTTTATTGGGGCCTTGCCGACTGGAAGATACCTCCAGTCCATCAATTTAATCATAAACCCTATTAATAATCCTGTCAAGATATCTGTTAAAAAATGCAATTTTTATACGAAAAACTAAATAATTTTTCAGAAATGGGCGGGTTAAAAGAAAGCAAAGAAAATTTGCCTGGGTTTTTGGTCAGCAACTTAAACCCTGCTTTTGAGTTAAGAGAGTATCAAAAAGAGGCGTTTGCCCGGTTTTTGCATTGTTTTAATAACGAATTTGAGGGCAAGCAAGCGCCTTTACATCTTTTGTTTAATATGGCAACAGGTAGCGGCAAAACCCTAATAATGGCGGGCTTGATTTTGTATTTATGTGAGCGGGGCTATAACAACTTTTTGTTCTTTGTTAACTCAACCAATATCATTGAAAAAACAAAGGATAATTTTTTAAATAATTTATCACAAAAATATCTTTTTAACAAAAAAATTGTTTTTAACAACAAAGAAGTAAAAATAAGCCCTGTTAGCAACTTTGAAGCCTCAAGCCAAAGCAATATAAACATTTGTTTTACCACTATACAAAAATTGCATACGGATTTACTAAACCAAAAAGAAAACTCTTTAACCCTTGAGGATTTTAGGACTAAAAAAATTGTTTTAATCGCGGACGAAGCCCATCATTTGCAAGTTCAAACAAGGCAACAAGCGAGACAGAGAGAGATTTTTGAAAAGCCAAACTGGGAAAACACGGTTGAGGCGATTTTTAAACAAAACAGCCAAAACCTGCTTTTAGAGTTCACAGCTACAATGGATTTTTTAAGCCAAGAAATTGCCACAAGGTATCAAAACAAAACAATTATTAAGTACGACTTAAAGAGTTTCAGAAATGACAAGTTTTCTAAAGATGTGGAGCTGTTGCATACTGACACAGGAAAAGAAGAACGGATTTTACAGGCGATTATTTTGAGCCAATATAGAGCCGAAGTGGCGTTAAAATACGGCATTGACTTAAAGCCGGTTGTTTTGTTTAGAGCGCAAAAAACCATTGCCCAATCGCAGGAAAACAAAAAATTATTTGAAACAATTATAGAAAACTTAAGTAAAAGCGAAATTGAAAAAATAAGGCAGAAAAGCAATGTTGAGGTTTTGCAAAAAGCGTTTAAGTTTTTTACTGAAAATAAAATAACAGACGCGGTTTTGGTTGAAAAACTAAAAATTGGCTTTGCTAAAAATAAAACCCTGTCTGTCAATGAAGACAAAGATAAAGAACAACACCAATTATTGCTCAATTCTTTAGAGGACAAGAATAATCAAATAAGGGCGATTTTTGCGGTGCAAAAACTAAACGAGGGCTGGGATGTGTTAAATTTGTTTGATATTGCGCGGATGTACGAAACAAGAGACGGCGGGCACGGCCGAATCGGCAAAACAACAATTTCCGAGGCCCAGCTTATAGGCAGAGGGGCAAGGTATTTCCCTTTTGTTTTAAGTGAAGCAGACGACAAATATAAAAGGAAGTTTGACAGCGACTTAAACAACGAACTGAGGATTTTGGAAGAATTGCATTACCACCACTATAACGAGCCCCGTTATATTTCCGAAATTAAAGAGGCGTTAACAAGAGAGGGTATTTATGATGAAAAAGAAATTGAAATTCAGCTTTGTTTTAAGGATTTTTTTACAAAAACAGATTTTTACAAAACAGGCAAGGTTTTTAGCAACAAAAAAATAAAAAGAAATTTTGAAAGAGTTAAAACCATTGAGGGCTTGGGCGTGAAAAACAAAAACATTGTTTACAAAGTTTTAAGCGGCAAGGGGCTTGCGGAGGCGGTTTTTACAGCAAGCCAAATGTCGCAAGAGCAAGCAGAAAAAGCCCAGGCAGTAAGCAGGATTATCAAGCGAGATGTTTCTCTGCAAGAAATATCCTCGCATATTGTTAAGGGCGCTTTGGTAAAAAATGATTTTTTCGCTTTCAATAGTTTAAAAAAATATTTTCCTAAACTAAAATCGCAAAACGAATTTATTTTAAGCGCAAACTATTTGGCTGGTTTTTGCATAACTTTTGAAGGGCTAAAAAGTGATTTAGATAATTTAAGCTCAAAGGAAAAACTAAATGCTGTTTTATCTTTGTTGAGCCAGATTGAAAAAGAAATAAAAAGCGGCTTAACCGAATATCAGGGGAGTGTTGATTTCACGCCTTGTCTGCTGAAAGACGCGGGCTTTGAGAAAAAAGTGAAAACAAAAGCTAATTATGAAGCAAACGAGGGTTTTGCTATAATTAGAGACAGCGACTGGTACCCGCTTAAAAGCAAGGATAATTTTGCCTTGCCGCTTACTGACCAAGAAAGGGGCTTGGTTGAGTTTATTGCCGGGCAAATAGATTTTTTAAAGAAAAAATACAAAGATGTTTATTTATTGCGGAATGAGCGGCAATTAAAACTTTATAATTTCGGCGATGGCGCGGGCTTTGAGCCGGACTTTATTTTGTTTTTGCAAAGCAAAAACAACAAACAAACTCTTTATCAGTTGTTTATTGAGCCCAAAGGCGAGCAGATGATAGGGGGCGAGCAAGAGGGCTGGAAAGACGAGTTTTCGCAAGCAATAAACAAAAATATTTTTATTCGCGGCAAAAAATATAAAATAATCGGTTTGCCGTTTTATAACCAAGTCGTTGAAAACAAGTTTAAAGAAAAATTTTTGAAAGTATTATGAAACAAGCGCAAGAAATTTTTATTGATAATAAGTCAGAAGTCGGGGTTTTGCTTTTACACAGCTTCACCAGTTCGCCCGGGGAGTTCGGCGAGTTGGCGGATTTTTTGGCTGAGCGGGATTTTTCAGTGTTTGTCCCGATTATTGCCGGGCATGGCTCTTGCCCCGAGGACTTAAGAAAAACTTGCCCGCAGGACTGGACGCTTTCTGTTTTGTTGGCGTATCAAAAACTAAAGCAGGTCTCAAAAAAAATCGTGGTTGTGGGTAATTCTTTCGGGGGTAATTTAGCTTTTTGGCTCGCTAAAGAAACCAACAATGATTTGGCTGGGGTTGTTTCGTTGTCAGCCCCGCTTTTTTTGCGGTTTTATCGGTTTATAAGATTTCGTTATTGGCTTTACGGTCGTTTTAAAAGGTATTATAAAAAGCCGCCTTGGGCTTATAAAAAAGGGGAGGCGCGCGCTATCAAAGAAACATCTTATAGCGTTATTCCGATTAAAACTTTGAAAGAGTTTTGGGATTTTTTGAAAAACGAAACAATGCCTAACTTGCCAGCTGTTAAAGTTCCGGTTTTAATAAGTTATGCTGTTCATGACTTCATATCCCTTCCAGCCACTGCTGATTTTTTTTATAAAAAAATAAGTTCGCCCGATAAAGAGATTTATTGGGTTAATGACCGTTGTCATGTCCTTACCAACAGCCGGCGTAAAAGCGAATTATTTGAGAAAATTTACGATTTTATAAAAAAAATTTGAATTACAAAATATATGGTGTCTGTCATCCTGAGCCCGTCCTATTGTCATCCTGAGGTATTCCCGACCGCGTGTCGCCAAAGCTTTAGCGGCGGCGCAAGGATCTCAATAGTAGAGACCCCTCGTCCGCCAGTAGGCGGACTCAGGGCGACACTAGTGTGTCGGATTCTTCGCCTGCCCCATTAGAGGATCTGCCTCTAACGGGGCCTGCTGGCTCAGAATGACATACTCGGAGTTATCTCAAAAAAGAGCAGTATGACAAATCAAACCATACCTGAAATTTTTTTCGCCCGAGCTAAGCAAACGCCCAAAAAGACCGCGCTTTTGTCTAAAAAAGACGGCAAGTGGCGGAGCGTTTCTTATGGAGAAATGGCGCGGCAAGTCCGTTTGCTGGCCGGGGGATTAGCGGTTTTGGGCGTTCAAAAAGGGGACAGAGTCGCTATTTTAAGCGAAAACAGGCCAGAGTGGGCAATCGCTGATTTGGCTATTATGTCTCTTGGGGCTATGACAACGTCCCTGCATACTACATATAATCATCAAGCGATCGCCAATCTTTTAGTTCATTGCTCGGCAAAAATTTTAGTTGTTTCCAACAGCGAATTATTAAAAAAGGTTTTAGACAACGAGAATGAGTTGCCCTTGCTTTCCAAAATTATTTTTATAGAAGCTGGCGCCAAGGCGAGCGATGATTTTGCCTCGGATAAAATTATCGCTTGGCAAAAAGTTTTGGACTTAGGGCAGAATCAGCCCGCGAAAAAAATAGCTTTAGCGAGTAATGACACTTGCAGTGTTGTCTATACTTCCGGAACCACTGGTCAGCCCAAGGGCGTTTTGCTCAGCCATTATAATTTTTTAAGCAACTCGCAAGCCATCACCAGTATTATCGCTGTTTCGCCTCGCGATGTGTTTTTGTCTTTCTTGCCGTTGTCGCATGTTTTAGAACGGTTGGCTGGTTATTGCACACCGCTTTTGCTTGGATGTACTATTGCTTACGCGCAGAGCCCTAAACATTTGCCAGCCAACCTTAAAGAAATCAAGCCGACTATTTTAATCGCTGTGCCGCGTATTTTTGAAAAAACCCATGACGCGATTTGGGATAAGGTGAATGCTGGTTCCAAATTCAAGAAAAAAATTTTTCTTTGGGCGTTAAAACAAAAAAACAGCGGGTTTCGTCATATAATAGCTGACTTTTTGGTCTTTCGTAAAATAAGAGCGGGGCTAGGGGGCAGGTTGCGCTTGACTATTTCGGGCGGGGCTGTTCTTAATGAAAAAATCGCCCGGTTTTTTTATAAAGTCGGAATAAAAGTTTTAGAGGGCTATGGCTTGACCGAAACATCGCCGGTGGTTGCGGTGAATCGGGAAAATGATTTTAAGTTTGGTTCAGTGGGCAAAGCCATCCCTGGCGTTCAAATAAAAATCGCGCCCGACAAAGAAATTTTAGTAAAGGGCTCCAATGTTTTTGGCGGCTATTATAAAAATGACGAAGCAACCATTGCGGCTTTTGACAGCGAGGGCTGGTTTAAAACAGGGGACTTGGGTTTTTTGGACAAAGACGGCTTTTTAACGATTATCGGCAGGCGAAAAGAAATGCTTGCGCTTTCTGGCGGCAAAAATATCTGGCCTGAAACATTAGAAAGCGAAATCAACAAAGACCGCTTTATAACAAGCTCTATGGTTTTGGGGGACAAGCAACCATTTGTCGGCGCTTTGATTGTCCCGGATTGGCAAGAAGTGGAAATTTTTTTTAAGCAGGAAAACTTGCCTTGTCCAAAGCAAGAAAATTTGCTTGATGATAAAAATGTTTTGGCTCTTTTTCAAAAACGGCTGGATGAAAAAATAAATCCTAATTTTTCCGATTACGAAAGAATCAAAAAATTTAAATTATTGCTTGATGATTTTTCCCAAGACCAAGGCGAGCTTACCCCTACCCTTAAGTTGCGGCGCTCTGTCATTGCCCAACGCTATCACCCTGCAATTGTTGAGTTATTTGGCAGGTAGGCAAGTAAAAAAAACTTGACAAACCTTTGATTATTGAAATATAATAGACAAAAATAGCAAGTTATGTCTACTATGCACAAAACATTAGACAAAAATGAAATTTTAACCATCTTTAATGATTGGAATTTTTGGCAAAAGGATTTGCCTATTGGCGTGAGAAGAGATGATTATTTGACTAAAGCAAAAAGTTTTTTGAAAGAAAACCAAATTTTGATTATTACCGGCGCTCGCCGAAGCGGCAAGTCCTTTATTATGCGCCAACTGATTAGGGAGCTGATGGATAGTGGCGTAGCGCCTCAAGAGACTTTGATGATTAACTTTGAAGATCCAAGATTACCTAAACTTAATGTTGTTGCCTTGCAAGAAATTTACGAAATTTATTTAGAGATGCTAAACCCTAAAGCCAAGCCCTATATTTTTCTTGATGAAATCCAAGAGGTGGAGGGTTGGGAAAAATGGGTAAGGACCATACATGAATTAGACAAAGCTCATTTAATTATTTCTGGCTCTAATGCCAAATTATTAAGCCAAGAATTAGCCACTTTGCTAACAGGCAGGCATTTGGATATTGAGGTATCGCCGCTATCCTTCAAAGAATTTTTAAATTTTAAGCAGGTCTCTGCTAAGAGTCAATTGGATTTAGTTAATCAGCGGATAAACATTAAAAGATTATTCAGCGAGTATTTTAAGTATGGCGGTTTTCCAGAGGTAGTTTTGGTTGACAGCAAAGAAGAGGTGCTGTTAAGATATTTTGACGATATTTTGAATAAAGATTTAATTAAGAGATATAAAATTAGAAAAATATTTGCCATAAAAAGTTTGACTAAATTTTATTTAAGCAATATCTCCAGCCCGATAACCTTTCATTCTTTGGGCAATTTTTTGAAGATCGCCGATGACACGGTTGAAAAATTTTCTAGTTATTTAGACACCGCCTATTTGGTGTCGTTGCTGAAAAGATTCTCTTTTAAGGTTAAAGAGCGAGAAAAAAGCCCGAGAAAGATTTATGCTATTGATGTTGGGCTGGCTAATTTTATTGGTTTTAACTTCAGCGGCAATTTAGGCAGATTAGCTGAGAATTTAGTTTTTTTGGAATTGAACCGTCAGAAAGCTAAACATCCTAACTTAGGAGTTTATTATTGGAAAGATAGTTTGCATCGAGAGGTTGATTTTGTGATCAAAAAATCGCAAGAGGTGAGCCAGTTGATTCAAGTTTGCTGGCAAATGGATGATATAGGAACAAAGAAACGAGAGCTTAAATCACTGCTCATGGCCAGCGATGAGTTAAAATGCGATGATTTGTTGGTGATTACGGGTGATTATCAGGCAGAAGAGAAAATTGAGGGGCGACTTATCAAATTTATTCCTTTATGGCAGTGGTTGCTGGAATAAAAAGATATTTGCGTTCTGTCTGAAACAAAAACTCCTCAATAGGAGCAAAAACAGAATTTTCGGCTAATCCCGGTTGCCCGGGCAAATCTCTGCCAAAAGCGCTGGTTTTTTTGTTTGATTTATTGCAAATTAAGGATTAAGGATGTTAGAATTACAATAAAATATTTTAAATTTTAACAATGATTAGCGTCATCAGTATTTTTGTTCTCGCTTTGCTTGCTTTATTTGTCTTAGCCGTGCTTACCATTGTTATTTTGATGATTTTGGCGGCTATTTTTACCAAAGCGCCATTTGTGCCAGTTGGCAGAACGATACTCCCGCAAATTATCCAAGCCCTGGATATCAAGCCAGATAGTAAGGTTTATGATTTAGGTTGCGGCGACAGCCGAGTTTTAATTGCCGCTTGGCGCGGTCAGCCGCGAGCAAGATATTTTGGTTTGGATAAAGATTGGCTGCCGGTTATTTGCAGCCGATTGAGGATTTTTCTTGTCGGCGGACCAAGAAATATCACAGTTATAAAGCGCGACTTTTTCAAGTACGATTTATCGCCAGCCACCCATGTTTTTATTTATCTTTTTCCGAAATTAATGGACCAATTATTGCCTAAACTGCAAGCAGAGCTAAAATCCGGCGCTAAAATAGTTGCTTGCGATTTTTGTTTTAGCGACAAAAAGCCCGCTCAAGTTATTGACTTGGGCAGGCCGCAAAAATCTCTGGGTAAAAAATTGTTCGTTTATGAATTTTAGCCCTTGAACCTTTGTTTTGTTTGATTTATCGCAAACCAAGACCCGAAAATGTTAGAATTGAAAAAAAATTTATTAAAGTATATGCAAAAGCTTTATTGCTATGTGGACGAAACCGGGCAAGATACCGAGGGTAGATTCTTTTTGGTTGCGGTGGTTATTTTGGTCAACGACCGGGAAAATTTTAGATTTAAACTCCGCAAAGCCGAGGAAGAAAGCGGCAAGGGGACTAAAAAATGGATGAAGGCAACCCATAAACAGCATGAGCAATATATTAAACAAATAATTTCTGATTCCGCATTTTCAGGCGCTATTTTTTATACGCAATACGACAATACCCGCAACTATGTTGATTTGACTATTTTGGCAACCGCTAAGGCCATTTTGGGAAAAGCAAAATCGTCATACACGGCGATTGTATTTGTAGACGGTCTTGGACGTTCGGAGCGGCATCGTTTTGCCGCGGGCTTGCGTAAATTAAAAGTGAATGTTAAGAAAGTGCGCGGCATTAGGGAACAATCAGACGAATTTGCGCGATTGGCTGACGCGGTGGCCGGGTTTGTGCGTGATGGTTTGGATGGCGGCGAAGCAATCCAAAAGCTACGCCAGATTGCCAAAAGAAACAGCATTATTAAAGAAGTTTGAGCAAAACAAAACCCCCTTTTAAGGGGGAACAGCCTATCCGTTACCGGCGCCAACCCAAGAGCTTTTGGCTCTCCGCAGAACATGACTGCGCAAGGGAAGTATTCGGCTGATATTTAATGCTATATTAGCAAATTTGGCTGGCGAGTGTCAAGAGGAAGTCTTGTCCAATGCAAAATGCGTATGAAATGAAATCTCTTTCTAACGCAAAATGAGCCCGAACCGGCCCATTTGTGCGTCAGTATGTGAATCGTTATCATTGGGGTATATGACTATCACAATGAACGATTCACACATAATTAGTATCGCACAAATTGAGCAATTCTTAAAGCTTGATTCAGCTATCAAATTCAAGGTAATTTCTAAAAAAGAAAAGTATGAATGGATCAACGATGCTTTAACCAAGTTTGGATATTTCAGCTTAAGGAAAAAGGGTAAAGGCATTGTTCGGGGCTACATTGTCAAAATGACTGGCCTATCCCAATCCCAGATAAGCCGAATAATTGAAAGAAAAAGAAAGTTTGGCAAAGTATTCTTGAACACAAGCGCCAGACATCGCTTCCCAAGAAAGTATGGTCCAACCGACATTGCTTTGCTGATTAAAACAGACAACGCTCACCAGAGAATATCCGGACCAGCCACCAAAACAATATTGGAAAGAGAACACAAAGTATTCAACAAAACAGCTTACAGCAATATTGGCCAAATATCCGTGGCCCACATTTACAATTTAAGAACCACCCGACAATACCAATCTCACTGTCTAACAATTGAAAAAACACAAAGCAATAAAATCCCCATTGGCGAAAGGAGAAAGCCAGAGCCCGAATCAAGGCCTGGATTTCTAAGGATTGATTCAGTCCATCAAGGCGATTATGGCAAGCAAAAGGGCGTCTATCACATCAACATTACCGACGAAACAACTCAATGGGAAATAGTAGGAGCGGTGGAAAAAATATCTGAGCTTTGTTTTGAAACATTGCTGAGAAATTTAATTGAGCAGTTTCCGTTTAAGATAATCAACTTTCACTCAGACAATGGCTCTGAATACATCAACAAAGTGGTGGCTGAATTGTTAAATAAATTGCTCATTGGACAAACCAAGTCCCGAGCCAGACACTGTAATGACAATGCTTTAGCTGAATGCAAGAATGGAGCTGTTGTCAGAAAACATATGGGTTATGTCCATATACCAAGACAATTCGCTCCAGCCATCAACCAGTTTTACAAACAATATTTTAATGTCTACTTAAACTACCACCGACCCTGCGGATTTGCTACAATAATTAAAGATAAAAAAGGAAAAGAGAAAAAGGTTTACAGACAAGAGGATTACAAAACACCTTATGACAAATTAAAGTCCTTGGACAACGCGGAGCGATACTTAAGAGATGGGCTTTCTTTCAAACAGCTTGATGAAATTGCCTACGAGATGAGCGACAATGATTTTGCCGAGAAAATGCAAAAAGCCAAAGAAGAATTATTTAGAAACTTCAAACATTTACCTCAAGAAATGATGGTATTCACAACCTTCATTTCACACGCATTTGTTGATTAGAAAATACTATGCCTTTTACCGTCGGCAAGGAAATGAAAATGTTAGAATTGATAAAATTATGTTATTTAAACAAGAAACCATTAGGAAAATTTTGGATATTAGAGAAAATGTTTTTTTAACGCCAGAAGAAATAGCGGCGAATTTATTGACTGTGGATTAACAAACTTGACACTATTAACCTTTTTGTTTTATATTAAAAACAGGCAAGAGCTTAACAATTCATTTCTATAAAGAGGAAGGTGATCAAGGATGGCCAAACCAGAAAGCCGTTTTAAAACGGAGTATCCCAGCACTATTGCTGGGGACATAGTAGATGGTATTATTGCCACGATGACATTTGGGCTCGCAGAGCCCCAGACAGTGTGTAAGGTGACTGACACTAAAACGGGTGAAACCCATATTGGGTACGGAAAAAATCACCGTGCCGCTCGCGAATTTGCGCACAGCAAGTTTCGAAAGTAAAAAATTGTGAGAGGTAGTGTAAGAAAAGGAAGGAGGGCGCTGAGTAAATTTTGCTTGTTTCAATGAAACAAGCAAAAAATTGTTCATAAAAATGAGCA